>Ga0194038_1000095_pt1 | contig 37491 bp, 35 predicted proteins | sample JunL226m_MetaG_FD_148630 | JGI IMG/M metagenome (GOLD analysis project Ga0194038, IMG submission 148630) | Anoxic zone freshwater microbial communities from boreal shield lake in IISD Experimental Lakes Area, Ontario, Canada - Jun2016-L227-6m | ecosystem: Environmental > Aquatic > Freshwater >... | reverse complement strand
ACCCGCCACAGAGTAGGCCGTAGCAGCCGCTATAATCCGTTCCTCGCGGTGGCTGTAGCTCAGTTGGTAGAGTCCAGGATTGTGATTCCTGTTGTCGTGGGTTCGAGCCCCATCAGCCACCCCATTTAATACCGCGCCATCGCTTATTGTGCTGCTATCATTTTTGATTGATACTGGCATTTAAGACAGTCGAAATTTCCCACCGTGGGAAATGGAAGCGCTAATTAGCATTCCTGAATACCTCTTTGTTCCGGTCATAAACGCGCGACGTTGTCTCTTTGTTGGCGTGCAGATCGGGCAATTCGCCGGTATTTCGTTTGTGCTTGCTGGCGTAAAAAGCGCGCAAATCGTGGAACGTAAACCGGGTTTCGCTGGTCAGGATTTTCTGCTTGATCGCTTCAAGTACGCAGCGCTGCCATAGGGTTTTGAAACCCCGGTCTGTGTATTGGGTATTGTTCCGACTCGGAAAGACGAATGAGCAATCCTGCTTCCTGATGGCCTGCAGCCGGTCCAGCAACGATTCAAGCGCAGGGCTTATGTTCACGACTTCGACAATCTGTTCGCGCTTTCTGCCGCGCTGCTTGGCGCGAATGGTGCGGATCACCCCGGCTTTTCGGTCAACCTGCGGCCAGGTCAAATGAAGGAACTCGCACTTTCTGTTTCCGGCCAGGCTTGCGTATTCTGCGGCCATGCCGACGATGCGGCGCTGCGGTGTCTGGACTGTCAGCCAGTCAAGATATTTCGCCAGCAATGTTTCTGCCGGCGCCTCGGTTCTGGCTTCCAACTGGTGAGGTTCTACCCCGATTGTTGAATTGACGGTACAAACCCCGAGTTTGATTCCATGGCCGAACAGATTGGAAAGCAGGGCTTTTTCGGTGTTGGCGCGTTTGGGTGATGCGGCGCGCTCGATATGCACGTAGCGCGCGACCATGGTGGCATCAATTCGGCTGATCTGCATCTTGCCGAACGTCTTTTCAATCTGCTTCCATGCCTGCCGATAATCGTCCTTGGAACTGTCCACCAGCTTTTTCCATCTGGTTGACGGAGTTTCGGCGTCGGTGTAGCGCTCCCAAACCCATTGGAGCGTACCTTGATCCTTGTTGTTGCCGAGCATGTCCAAGACCTTGCGGATTGCAATTACCCGGTCTTGACCAAGAGCTATCGGCTTTCCGCCGATAGGGTGGTAGCGGTAAGTGCAAGTCTTGCCGTCAGCCCATAGTCGGGCTTCCATTAGTGGGAGCAAACCGAGTGCGCTTTTTCTTTCTCTATTTCTACTCATCGATGGACTCCCCAAGCAGGACCATTTTCCGCTGAAATTAAGGCCTTGTTACCAACGCCTGTGACATCATCATAGTGCGCTCGATTTACTAGGGGCGCTCCATTGGGTTTTCGGTGGACGCGCAGTCCTAACGATTTTAAAAAACGCACTTTTGCTGCTGACTGTGTGAGCCCAGCGCAGATGGCGTCGATCTCGCTGTCAGTTAGGTCAGCCATCATAGAGTTTTGCGTTTCATTGCATCCAACAAGATGTCCTGCACTGCGCGTTTGCTCTGCACGCGTTCAATCACCAGTTCATCGACCGTGTCCTTGGCAATAATGTTGTGAACAAACACCGCCCGGTCATGACCGGCCTGCATTTGCCGCGTCGGGCCGATGCGCTCCAAAATCTGCATGCGTTCTTCAAGATTCCACCAGTGACCGAAATAGACGAGGATGTTTCCGCCGTCCTGCAGGTTCAGACCGTGCCCGGCAGACGCCGGGTGCGCAAACAGGATTGCGATCTGTCCGGCGTTCCACCGTCGGATCGTGTCGGGGTCCGAGTCCAGTGACTGGCCTTGTGGAAATGCTCGCATCAAGCGCACCAGATCGCTCTTGAAGTGGTACGCCACGAGCACGCTCGCACCCGCAGCCTCTTCAACAATGGACTGCAGGGCCTGAAGCTTGGCATCATGGAGTTCCTTCCATTCGGTGTTTGACTCACCCACATAGGCGGCGCCGTTGGCGATCTGCAAACACTTGATGGTCCGTGCTGCCGCGCCGAAGGCTTCAACGTCATGGCTCTCGATGCAGGTGAACATCTCTTTTTCCATCTCGGCGTAGTGCTTGCGTGCCTTGGCCGGAAGGTCCACAAAGATGTTGTTCACAATCGGTTCGCGCAGGTCGAACCAGTCCTTGGCATCCACCGTCAGACACAGGTCGCGCAGCTTGTCCTGAATCTCGATCTGCGCATGGGGTAGCGCCACCAGGCCGAAGCCGTTCGGAGCCGTGCGAAACCAGCGTTGCTGAAAGGCAGTGAAGGTGCGCCCCAGACGCTGGCCGGCATCGAGGTACCACGCTTGCCCCCACAGGTCGCTAAGACCATTGGGACTTGGCGTACCGGTGAGTTGAACGAAGCGTTTGATCTTGGTGTGGCTCACCCGGCCCAAGGCCTGTGCCCGTTTGCCACCCTGGCGCAGACGAAAACTCTTGAGCTTGGTCGATTCGTCCGCAACAACGGTGCGATAGGGCCAGCGATTACCCCAGTAGGACACCAACCACTCCAGGTTTTCGTAATTCATGGTGTGGATTTGGGCGTCAAGCTTGATTGCCAGGCACCGTTCAGTTTCGTTGCCAACGATGGGCGTGATGTTCATCATCTTGAGGTGATCCCACTTCGCTGCCTCTTGTGGCCAGGTGCTGCGGGCAACTCGCAGCGGCGCGAGCACCAGAACCGGGGCGTCGTCAATTAGAGCCAGCGTGTCGATCGCATCGAGCGTGCTGGTGGTTTTGCCCATGCCCATGCCGGCCCAGATGGCGCAGCGCGGCACGTCCAGAATGTGATCCCGGATCATGGTCTGGTACGGGCGAGGGCAGAACTTCATGTCAACAGATCCTCAACGCCTTCAATGCTGTCGATCACCACTACGCGTTGCCCCATGGCGCGCATGCGCTCGTGCTCACGCTGCTGATGCGGCTTGGCCTTCTGACCCGGCGCTTTGAGTTCCACCCAGACTGCGGCCTGACTCGGCAGCATCACCAATCGGTCCGGGGCACCATGGCGACCCAGCCAACTCACCTTTCGGCACTCACCGCCCAGCGCTTTGACGCGCTGGCTCAGGTGACGTTCAATGTCACGTTCATGCATTGCGCGATACCTCCCAAGCCCGGCGCACGGCGTTGGCCAGGCTGTAGCCATTGCGGCGAAACATCAAATAAAGACGAGTAAAAATCATGTGCATGCCCCTATGTCTTTGAGGATGGTTTGGGCCTCAGCGATGTACCAATCAAAGTCAACATCACTGGGAAACTTGTCCGGCAACTCCATCAGTGCCTGTGCCCCATCGGAGCGGGCCACGGTGTAATGGTTGAGCCGGTAGCGGATAGGACCTTGCGCTGCGGTGCTGTAGTACCAGCGCACCGCCTTGCCAAGGTAATGACCCTGCTGGTCAATGGCGCCGCCCTTGACGCTGCGAATCGTCACAAAGCGGCTGATATCCCAGCATGCATGCACGGTGTCTTCAATGGCCGTGCCGTCATTCAGAAAGGCCACCACCGCTTCGGTACAAATCTCATTGGATGGGTTCTTGGACAGACCAGCGCTGGCATAAGCGCCCTTGGCCTTGAAGCCGCCACCAAGCTTGAAAGCCAGGTAGTTGTTGACGTCGCGCGAGTAGAGCGCGCGGTAGTGGGTGGCCTCGGTACTGAATCCAGTGCAGGTCTCCCACTCAAAGACGATATCGTCCATGACATCCTGCTTGTTCACAGGACACTTGATCACCACGCCATCGGTATTGGCCGAGACCACCGCAATGCCTGCGACCTCAAGTGCTTCGATCAGCATGAGCAGCGCGAGTTGGCCAGTCAGTGTCGTCTGGATCAGCAGGTCGGGGCTGTACAGCGTTGACCACTTAGAACCAAATTTGCCGAAGCTCCCATTGACCGTGATCTTGAGCGCATTGGCCTTGACCTTGTCGCCGGCATGCTTGGCAGCCAGGCGCTGTTCAACGATGTCACGGTAAACACGCAAGAAGGGCTCACCCATGTGGACCGGTGCCAGACTAGAGCCCAGAATGATGCTGGGGTAATAGCTCGCGACATCGCGGTCGATTAGCAATGTTTTCTCATCTGCCACGTGGGACGTTGAACTCTCGGTGCTGTGCAAGCCGCCAACGCCCATGCGGTAAACACTGGCGCCGATGGCGACCTTGGCATTTTTGAGTTCATCAGGCTCAATCACCTTGCCGCTGTCAATGACACGAAACTTCGTTGCCTGCACCATGGCCAGCACAGCCTCCAGTGGCGCGCTGCTAAAGCGGATATAGCTTGGCGCACTGTACTGGTACAGGGTGCCGCCTTCGATGATGGGACGCTCCGGCATCACACCGGTGATGGCCTTGACCTGGGTTCGAATCACCGTCTCGGCGATTTGGGCGTCGGACTTGCTGCGCAACTCCAAGTCATAGGTCTTGCCCATCTGCGCACGCAGTTCAATTTGGGGCGCCAACTTTAGATACAGCGCTTGTGTCACCTGTAGGTCATTGGCGCAGTAGGTCTTGAGTAATTCACGATCAGCAACGCTGATACTGGCGCTGGGTTCAATCGGCAAGTCCTGCATCTTCTTGCAGTGCAGACGGCCGCCATAAATTTTGAGGCTAACCATGCCGGGGGCGACTTCGATCAGGTCGATGTGATCGACCTTTGTCATGGTCTTGAATTTGAACTTTCGCTCTAGCGCGAAGCCGCGCAGGTTGTTCAGGATGATGGCGTCAGAAGCGTTTTTGATCGCCTGGTTGGTTGCGCCGGACAGGGCAAGCGAGAGCAACGGCATGTCGAAGTTGTTGCCGTTGAAGGACACCAGCGTGAACTTGGCAACAATCGAGCGGATCGTGTCCATGTCCAGAGGGTGATCTGCGAACAGTTCGAATGCCCGGGTATTACCCGTGGCCACGTTGCCAAACATGGCCAGGAAGTAATCCCGGTAGATCTCCAGGTCGAAGACCAGCGTGGATTTCAGAAGACCTCCTGCAAGATGTCAACGTGGTAGCTGTGCACCATGCCAAAGCGCGGGTCAGACACGTCGGCAACGGGATAGCCGCGCTCTTTCGATAAACGACTGGCCTTTCGGCCAAGGACCGATGCCCTAAAGTTGTCAACAAACGCTCCGGCCTTGCGGGCATAACCAAGCACCGTGTAGAAGGTGGTGTCCTGGGTGCTCAAGCGCGTTTCCACCGCATCGACTCGTGCGCTCAGGAGTTGCTGCGCTTGCTCAACCCTGTCGAATTCCTCCAGCAAATAAATTTGAGCTTGTGCAACCGGGTTTTTGACCCTGGGCGCGCTCGGATGAGCGGCCTTTCGAATTCGTAATTCTTCGCGCATGGCATAGAACTCGCGGATCAAACGCTTTTTGAATTCACGCACGACGTCGCTGTTACGCAAGTACGTCAAAATCAGCGCGCACTGCTGTTCGTTCAGAATTGCGTATTCGGTATCCGAGCCACCGCGGATGCCGGGCGTTTTTGGCTGGATTTCAAATCTGGTCAATCCAAACTCTTCCAAATCCGCAATATGTTCACGAACCAGCTTGATGACTGATGCGTGGTCGTAACCCACTTCTTGCGCAATCACCAGGGTGGTGACTGCGGGTGTGTCGTTGATGATGGCAACGAGTTGGTTTGTATTCATGGAAAACTTTCTGGTGATGTGTTGGCACTGGTGCTGGGATTGCGGAGGGCTCTGGCAATGCGGGGTGTCTCCAGGAATGGAGACACCTCCAAGCAGACTGGTCATGGTCAAAGCGGGCGAGCCGCCATTGGCGATCAGTGATTCCATGGCGGCTGGCTTCTACACCAAGTCTTCTTCGGCGTCTTCGACTGCGTCGAAGGTGTCGGGAGTGCCACCACCGGCGCCAAAGGGTTCGCCATGACTGTGAAACTGGACACTACCCAACGAAGCACAGACGCGCTTGCCGAACTTGTTGTCCATCGCCCAGACCTCGACAAAGGCATTGACGAAACAGCCGCCATAGGGTTTGCCGTCAGCTTCAACCAGCGGGGTCGTGCCGTCGTGGTCAACAACGCTTGGGCGACGCTTGCTCGATGCCGAGACAAACAGCAGCCCCTCATATCCGTCAGTGCCCTTGGCGTCACCACTGCGCAAGAAGGTCTTGTCGGCAGCACGGATTGATTTCAGAACAGCGTCTGCCTTGGCACCCCACTTGTCTTTGGCAACGGTCTCGATGGCGGCGGTGAGTTCCTTGACCGCTGGATGCGTGGGTTCCAACAGATAGTTGGCGGAAAAGCGGGGCTCGGAGCCCTCGTAGGCTTGTGCCTCGAACAGATGTGGATAGGAGAGGCGGGTTTTTTTGAGAAAGATTTTCATGATGGATTCCGGATGAAAATGAAGACGACGGGTGAGTTGGTGGGCGGGGTAGGGTGTTGTCGCTGGTGCTTATTCCTCCCCAATCAGTACCGGTTTGAATGAATCCGCAACCAGGGCAGGGCGCCTATCGGATGCGGGCGCAACAGATGCATTGCCTTCGGACTGACTCATCAAGGCCTGCAACTTGGGCCATTGGCGCGGGCCGATGACTTCGAGCTTGCTGAGCTTTTCTGCGGTGGTCGGACTGATGACTGCGTAGTCGTACATCTGGTCGTGTGGGATGCGCATGGCTTTGAGGAGCGCTTCGGCTTGCGCCTTGCTAGTCCAGGCGCGGTTGCCTCGCTTGCCCTGCACCAGTTTCCAGCCCACAACGTCGGTTCCGGCCAGCAGTCGCCGTTCGGTCTCTGCGCGTACTGCCTTGCACCAGCCTTCGATCAGATCAACCTTGGACATGGCGTGAGACAGCATCTCGACGGGTGTTTTCTCTTCGGCTTTGATGGCTTCAAATTCCGAGAACACCGTGGTGTTCAGCGCGGGGCAGGTGGCCTTGGCACGACAGAACTTGCACTGCTTCTCGCCCGGCGCCAGTGTCAAAGTGTCTTTGCGGCCGGCCAAGATCTGTGCGGCGATGCTGGAAACCGTGGCAAGGCGCTCTTGCAGTTCCTCAACGCTGATGGTCCATTCATCAAAGTGGCCAAGGCGCGGTTGCGAAATACTCAGGGTGATGGTCTGCCAGTCACCGACCAGGTCAAATTCAAAGAGTGCTGCACCGGCGTAAACGAGAAGTTGCTCGTTGTCCTGCGCAAACACCTTCACGCCGCGGCCGTGCTTGTAGTCGTCAACCCAGAGGTTGTGCGTTGCGTGGCGCAGGATGACCGTATCACTGGTGCCCTTTGCATCCTTCTCGCCGGTGATGACGCTGATGTCCAGTGGCACCTCGACATGAATGTCGCAGCCTTCGCCAGCACCGATAGCACGGATCACGTCCAGGGATTGTTGGACAGCATCTGCCATCTCCTGAGTGACCTCGAAGCCTTCGATGACTTGACCCAGATAGTCGCAGGCGTCTGTGTTTTGAATCAGGCAGCGCGCGCGCAGTTCGTGAGCTGATGTGCCTTCAGCAGCAGCTGCGCTGGTGCTGTCTGCGCAGCCGGCTTCCATATAGGGCTTAGCCAGGCAGCGCGTCCAGTACGGCGCGCCCGATGGCGACAGAAACGCGTGCGTACTCATACCAGAGCGGCCTGACTGGTAGCAGCCAGAACGGCCTGACTGGCAGCAGCCAGAATCGCAGCGTACTGATCGGGCTTGGCTTCGGGCAACTTGTTCACGCCAAAGGTCTGGAGCAGTTCCATGGCAAAGTTGCGGGTCTTGAGCTTTGACAACTGCGTGATCACGGTCGCGACTGTCTGGTAGCTTGGCGGCTCAGATGCGGATTCGGCAGTCTGCACCACTGCTGCACTCGGCACCGGGGCTTCGGCAGTGGGGGCAGCAGTTACTGGTGCCGCCACCGGTGCCGCCGACTTTGGGGCTGGTTTGGCCTTGACTGCATCGGTCGTGGCGGGGATTGGGGTGGCAACGGTCTTGGCACGAATGCCGGCAATGGCCTCGGCCAGACTGGTGATGGCCTCACGGGTATCGCGCTGTTCTTGCAGCAAATCGGCCAACAGGCCGGGGATGGCTTCAAATGTCATAAGTGAACTTTCAGGAGTGGTTAAAAAGGACGCCAGACCAGTAGGTCCAGCGCGATGACGACTGCGCCGCCGATGTAGGCGAGGAACAGGGCGGTAGTGCGGAAATTCACGAATGCGTCCCTTGGAATTGGGCGTCATAGGCATCAGCCAGGTCGTGATGACAGACCTTGAACAACCAGGCGACGACATAGCCGGCGTCGGGGAACTCAGCGCCAAGGTGGATGCGTTGGTTGAGCTCGGACAGGGCTTTTTGCAGTGATGTCATGTTGGTAATCCTTTGCGGCATTTCTTGGATAGCCGTTAATATAGCCGAAAGCTAAATGCAATGCAAGCCAAAAGCTACATTAAGAGCAAAAAATGTTCACGCTCAAAGATCGCATTGAATCCAGCAATGTTTTTTGCGCGAAAAAAAACCGCCTACAAGGGCGGTTCGAGCACGATAAAAATGGATCAGCTAGGTGACTTCACGCAGGGTGTGCTTAAAGACGTCCTTCTGCAAAACAGCGTCCCAGTAGCGGGCGGTCTGAACGAGAAGTCTTGCGTCCCGCCCTAAGGCCAAGCGTTGCACTTGATCGATCAATCTCGTAGGGAAGCGAACTTTTGTCTTTTCCGCCCCGACGCGAAGTTGCAGATTGCCAGTTTCTGCCATCGCAGAGACGTGACCCGTCAGAATTTGCTCGAAAGTTTCCGGTTCTGCGGTGCTGTCTATCAGTGAGCAAACCCGATCTATTTCGGCAGGTGTCCCCTTCCACGACAGCGGATCTTGTGGGCGTATCCAGGTGAACTCGGCCGCCATTCCATGGCGGTCAGTTTGGTGGAGCGCCTCACCAAAGTGACGCGCTGCAGTCCCGCCAACGGCATCAACAGCATCGTAAAAGTCTTCAGATTTTGCGTTCAATAACTGAAAAGTTTGCTTGAACGTTGCTCCCAGTAAACTTACCCCGGTTAGGTCTTCACGGGCATCGCCAGTTACAAATATCCGGGCAGAGCCATACCCGGTACCGGCCATCTGCAATGCAATTTCCCCTTTGATGTCAGAACTGACACGGCTGGTCACTTTTCCACTACGCAGTCTGTATGCCGCATGGTTAAAAGCGCGGTTTAGCGGGGTCATGATGTCCAGAAAATGACCCATTGGCAAAGTTCCTCGCTCTGTGCGAGGTCCCATGAAACGAAGATCCAGCATTTCGCCGGCATCTTTTGCGGTACTTAGCGCTTGGTCGTTGCGACTTGCCCGTTCGTAGTTGGCAAAGCCGTCAGCGTAAAAGGCTGCACCACGACTATTAGGCTGCTGTTCAGCACGACGTTTCCAGGCATTCGTCTGTTCAGAAAAATGATCAGTCCGTGAGGAAGTCATAGCGCAAGTCTCGCAAACCCCTTAAGAGTAATGCCGTCCCCGGTGGTCGAAAAACAACTCGTCCAAAAGTTGCTGTTTGGCGCTTCCGGTGGTTGTACCCACAACTCTACTCCATATTTGTTTTTTACGGCTGGGCCATCTTGCAGTTGCTGGAGGTCTTTGTATTGGGAGTCTGTGCACTGGTCGACGTGCGATTGAGGCACCCACAAAACGCAATCCACATGTCGTGGTGAGGGAACAAAGGTCATGAAGGCTCCGTCAACCCACAGTTCTAGTCCGGCCAACCCCGCGTCAAGAAAGCGGGTGTAAAGCGCTGCAAACCCGTCCCACAGTTGTTTTCGACGGTCGGTTTCTTGTTGTTGCACGCAAATTCGGTGCAACGTATCGAGCGTCAATACGTTTGCTCCGGGTGTGACGAGCAGCGGCGGAAAATCAGGCTGTATTTTGTTTGCCATGCTTAGTTGCTGCTAAGTTTACAGCAGCAGCAGCATGGGCGGCATCAGTCAGACGCTGTCCTCTGTCCAGCTCGTCCTGGGTCAGTTGAGGGATGGGGAAATCATCGCTACCAATATCCATAGTTTGATACAAGGAGTGCATTAATTGCACACTGTCAGGGGCCATCGCGAAGGCGGCAAGCTTTCGTGACACCAAGTCCCTTTGGCCATCCGCAATATTTGACAAAAAGAAGCCAAGTCTTTCTAAGGTTTGCAGGAGCGATGTGGCAGGTGTCAGAGTGACGCTGCCAACTGATGACTGGGTGGTCGATCCTGTCGTGGAAAAGCTTGTGTGATCCGTGTCTAGCCATCCCTGAGATTTGCCGCATTTGCTCTCAATGAATCTTGCCGTGTCGCTTCGCATCCCGCGCGGCTTTCCAGTCCCGGAGTTTTTTGATCCCTGAATCCACTGACTTACTTGCGAATCATTGCGCTCGGTTCTTTGGGCCAATGGACGCAGTCCGCCTAATTCTTCTCTCAAATGAGCAAGATTTTCCCGTCGAATGTCGTCAATCAGTTTCATGTTGCACCTTGGTGTCCGTTTTGTATTTATAGCATAAGGCTAACAAAAAGTATATAGCTAAAGGCTTGATTGTGATTTAGCCTTACGCTATAGTACGGACATGAACCTATTTAAGTACTTTAAGCAGCAGGGGCGAGGAGCAGCCACAAGGCTGGCTGCTGAGATCGGTGCCTTTCCATCAGATGTCTCTGATTGGGGCAAAGGTCTCAGGCCAGTCCCCGTGCGGTTTGCCGTTGCGATTGAAGCGGCAACCAATCGAGTTGTAAGCCGCAAGGACCTGCATCCCACGGACTGGCAAAAAATATGGCCCGAGTTAATTGAGTCGCCCACTGTGCGCAATGGCAAGCAGCCTTAACGCAGCTGCGATTGACCATGCCATCTGCTGCAACTGTGTGGGGCGCCAGCGCACCTGAGTGGGACCACTTCGACCTGGTGCTTGGCCTTGGCGCAGATCTGCTGCCCGTGGTCTCTAATCCAAAGGCGCAAATCTCGGCCCAGTCCAAGATCAAGGACATTGGCAAGACGCCAAGTCGCTACAACCGACAGGACAAGGTTGTTGGTATCACGGACTGGACGGCCAAGCAGGCCAGCTTTCAGGAAATCACCCTGTGGGCCAGTAAACCCGATTACGGCATCTGCTTGCAAACCCGTGAGGTCAGGGCTTTCGACATCGATGTGCCCGATCCGCAGGCATCCAAGGCGCTGGTGGATTTCATCAGTAACTTCCTGATGCGTCATTTGCCAACGCGCCAGCGCCCCAACAGCGGCAAGACCCTGCTGGCTTTCCGGCTCAGTGGAGAGATCGCCAAACGCACGATTCCGGTTCAGGGTGGTGTGATCGAGTTTCTGGGCACAGGCAATCAGTTTGTCGCCATCGGCACCCATCCCAGCGGCGTGCACTACGACTGGGCCGGCGGGCTGCCGTACGAGATACCCGAGATATCACTGGTCGAGTTCGAGGAGGTCTGGGCTGAACTGATCAAGAACTACGCCACCGGTGAGCCCACTGGCTCTGAGCTCAGTGCGCGCAAGAAGGGCGACAACGTAATGGCGCCGGACCCAGTGGCAGACTTTCTGGAAACGGAAGGCCTGATCCTGGACACTGACCGCGATGGTTCTCTCATAGTGACTTGCCCCTGGAGCGCAGATCACACCACGGGTGAGGCTGGTGACAGCTCCACGATGTGGTTCAGGGCCGGCACAAAGGGTTATGAGCGGGGCCACTTCAAGTGTTTGCATGGGCATTGCCAAAGCAAGGCGGATGGCGACTTCTTTGCGGCCGTCGGCTATGTCGAGCCGGCCGACAAATTTGAGCCGGTGGTTCTGGATGCCGCGGAAATGCTGGAAGTTCAGAACGCAGGACCGATTCTGCGCAAGGGCAGGGGCGGGTACCTGGCAACGGTCGATAACGTGACCAAGGCTTTGCGTCATCCCCTGTACTGCGGAATGCATATCCGCTTTGACCAGTTCCGTGACGAGATCATGTACGCAGCTCCCAGCAAGCTCAGTGAAGTTGGCATACCGGCCAACGCCCAGTGGCTGCCCCTGACGGACGCCGACTACACGCGATTGCGCATCACGCTGGAGAAGAAAAAATTCAAACCGGTGGCGCGTGAACTGATTCGTGACACGGTCTTGCTGGTGGCCATGGACAACCCGTTTGATTCGGCGATTGAATGGCTTAACCAGCAACACTGGGACGGAATCAGTCGGGTTGACATGTTTCTCAGCACCTATCTTGGTGTGCCGGATTCTCCCTATGCCAGAGCGGTATCGCGTTACCTGTGGACTGCCATGGCCGGTCGTGTGATGCAGCCGGGCGTAAAGGCAGACATGGTGCCAATCCTGATGGGTGCGCAGGGCGCGCGCAAGAGCACCGCGGTCAAGGACATGGTGCCCGATGAGGCCTTCTTCACCGAGCTCAGCTTCGATGAGAAAGACGACGACCTGGCGCGCAAGATGCGCGGCCGCCTGGTGGCAGAGATCGGTGAACTGCGTGGGCTGCACACCAAGGAGCTTGAATCGATCAAGGCCTTTATCACTCGCACTCATGAGAACTGGATCCCCAAGTACCGAGAGTTCGCAACCAAGTTCCCGCGTCGCTTGGTGTTTGTCGGCACCACCAATGAAGACGAGTTTCTGGCCGACCGTACCGGCAACCGGCGCTGGCTTCCAGTGAAGGTGGGTGACTGCATCGATACCGATGGCATCCGGCGCGATCGCCTGCAACTCTGGGCCGAGGCTCGTGACTTGTTTGCACTGCTGGGTGTGGAGTACCGGGAGGCTGAAGACCTGGCCAGAAACGTGCACCAGGAACACATGGTGACCGATCCATGGTCAGAGGCTGTGCAGGCCTGGCTCGACATGGTGGACCCCATGACAGGGCTCACGGCACGTGCGAGCAATTATTTGCAGATTGGGGAAGTGCTCAAGGATGCATTGGGCATCGAAGCCAAACACGTAGGAAAACGCGAGGAGATGCGAATGGGCAAAGTTTTACAGGAATTGGGATTTGTGCGCACGCAAATTCGTGCAAGTAACGTTCGCAGGTGGGTTTATGCAGTTCTCTGATGTCACTCAACACCGGTGTGGTGGGGTTTTGTCACCACCTGTCACCACTTCGATTTGCTCAGGTGGTGACACGATTTTCATTGGGGTGTCACCACTGTCACCACTGTCACCACTTACTTCTTTAAGTAGATGCTGTAGGAGAGGGATATATACCTGTTTTTTCAGGGAAAGGTTGGCGTCACCACCTTTTAGTGGTGACAGTGGTGACAGTAAGTTTTTGCACGTTTGCTGATTGGAACGGACATGGAAAACGCAAATCAAACCCAGGTCGGCGGCACCCACTACAAGTCCAAAGCGATTCAGCCTTGGGACTACATTGCAGCCAACGAGCTTGGCTACTTCGAGGGCAACATCGTGAAGTACGTCAGTCGCTGGAAGGACAAGGGCGGCTTGGATGACCTGCGCAAGGCGCGTCACTATCTGGACAAGCTCATCGAGCTTCGGGAGGCCTGACATGGCACGAATCAACCTCAACGACGCCGTTGCCGATCTGCATCCGCCGCCACCACCATGCTTTCTGAACCGCTTGGAATGGGTGGAATATCTGAAGAGCGCAGCGGCTGTGCAAAACCATAAGGGCGAGCCGCGGGTAATTCTGGTGGTCGACGGCGAGCCCGTGTTCAACCTGGGCTTTGACTATTGCTGCGACTGCACCCAGATCAAGAGTTTAGAGATGATGCACGTGGACCGATGCAAACCAGGATTCCTTCACAGTCATGAATAAACTGCAAGAAATTGAAGAGGCAATCCTGGCTGCGTTGTTAGAACTCGGGCCATCAACGGCGCGTCAGGTGGAGATGCACCCGGGCGTTGCGCTGGCCTGTCGCGAGGCCAAGCTCAAGGCACGACACCGGTTGGAGATGATGATGCTTGCCGGCAAGGTCAAATCTAACCGGGCTTACCAGGGGGCGTTGTTTTGGTGCTAGTGGGGCGGATTTGTTGCCGCTATTTGGTCATTGCAATGTTCCATGTCACCAAAACGTCACTCTTGTTATTGCAGAGCCATCGCTCTACTCCAGCCACGATGCCTTCACTATCATTTCCAAGTGCGATGAATGCGGAGAGTGGCGGCCCTAACTTTATGAGGAGAGGAAGTAATGCCTCAGCGTCTATGCAGCGTACCTCAAACGTCGCTGCTGGATTGACGTTTGTTTCCAATTCAATTTGCTTCCAACACTGGCTATGAAATAGCTGGTTTTTGGGAAGACGAACCATTGTTTCTGCATCATATGCTGGGGACTCTCGCCACCGGTCCTTCATTCGATTTCTTGAGATTCCAACATATCTAATTTTTCCGTCGGATCCACTCACCAAGTACAAGGATGGGACGCGATGTTCCCAGACCTTGCGATCGAGGACGGAATAATTAGCTTGTAGCCACGGTCCAATCCTTCCACCTTTAGCAACATTTCTTTTCCACCGTTTGCCTCCAATTCCCTGAATATGGAGTACCGGTGTCGAGTGCAGGTAGATTTGCTGGGCATGTTGCAACGCTATTGAAGTCATGTTGCCCTAAATGTGAATCTGATGATGTTGGGTGAATGCTGCGACGGTTAATGATCATGGATCACTGATGACTGCGATTTAAGTTTCGCTTCAATTCTTCGATGGTGAGCGCCGGCGACCTTCGATGCAGCATGGCGTGACAGTTGGGACAAACTGGTCGGAGATCGCGAATAGGGTCAACTTCATATTGTTCGCGGATTGATGCCAGCTCAACCACGTGGTGAACGTGTATATATTGCTCGCCTATCGCGCCATAGGCATCGCTGAAACTAAAGCCACAAACGTTGCATTTGTAACCGTAGTGTCGGATACACGCTTCTCGCGCATGCCGATTTCTCTCGAAGCTGTTGACGTGAACCACTGTCGATGCGCCCTCAACATAGGAAGCGCTGTTTGGTATCTCGTCAGGTGATGCATATTCTGCGGTGATTGCAAGTCCTGGAAAAATCAACTGCATTGCGGACTGGGCATCAGCAAGCGTTCGGATCTTGAACGTTATCTGCCCATCATCGAGAACTTTCGCGTCAGCAAATGTCTGCTGAAGTTTTTCCACGCTGATGTCGGGGTGCGTCTGCGCGGGCGACCTAAGATAAAAAAGAAGCCAATGCCGGTTGACAGTGAATGCGTAAGGTGAGGTGTTAGGCGCGTCGAAGTAGTGAAGATTACGCGTGATGTATCCATGGGGCTTAGGGCGCGCTGTGTAACCCGGGATATGCTGCGCACTGCTGACAAGGTATTCGAACGCCTCTTTTACGGCAGCGTCCTGTATGTAATTGAGTGACTCAGGGTATTCGAGGTAGGGATGAGGCGTTACGTTCATTGATGGTTCAGCAAGTTTCTATATGCGGTTACGTAGCTCACTATAGCCCACCAAATAAGCGTAAAAAAAGCAATTCACCACTCACCCGAATTTCATTCTCAGCCCCTGCCTGGCTGCGGCTCGTCAAACCGACCCGTTGACTCCGAAACATTCCCTCTGACACTTTCCAGAACGAAACAATTCTGGAGATGTGTTCATGTCGACGCGCAAGAAGGCGCTGACTAAAAAGCAAGTGCTGTTCTGCCAGGAGTATCTGGTTGACCTGAACGCGACCAAGGCGGCCGTGCGTGCTGCTTACAGCGCCAAGACAGCCTCACGGATCGGCCCCGAACTACTTGGAAAAACTTGGGTTGCTGCGCGCATCCAGGAATTGATGAACGCCCGCTCCAAACGCGTTAGGCGCAAAGCGGATGACGTTTTGACGGACCTTCAAAGGGTCAAGACCGATGCCATGAAGCAGGTGATCGACAAGGACGGCAACAGCCTGATGGCCAATCACGCCGGTGCCCTCAAGGCACTTGAGCTCGAAGGTCGTCATCTGAAGATGTTCACCGACAAGATGGAAGTGACTGGTGCCAATGGTGAAGCCATCAAACACACGGTGGAGATCACCTACGTCACAGCCAAGCCGCGATGAATGAAATCCACATCACCCCCCAGTTTCCGCAGGTCCTCGAACCCTTGATGCGTCCCATGCGCTACAAGGTTCTCTATGGCGGTCGCGGTGGTGCCAAGTCCTGGGGTGTGGCCAGAGCACTGCTCATCGCCGCTTTCTGCACGCCACTTCGCGTTCTGTGCGCCCGGGAAGTTCAGAAGTCCATGAAGGACTCTGTTCACCGGCTGCTCAGAGACCAGATCGAAGAACTTGGCTTCTCCGAGTTTTATGAGGTGCTCGATACCGAAATCCGGGGCAAGAACGGCAGCCTGTTCCTGTTCTGCGGTTTGCAATCGCACACGGTTGATTCCATAAAAAGTTACGAGAGCGTGGACCGCTGCTGGGTCGAGGAAGCACACGGGGTTTCCAAACGCAGCTGGGATGTCCTGATCCCCACCATCCGCAAGCCCGACTCAGAAATCTGGTTGACCTTGAACCCCGACATGGATACCGATGAAACCTACGTCAGGTTCATTGCGGCACCCAGTCCTGATACCTGGCTCTGCGAAGTCAACTGGCGTGACAACCCATGGTTTCCAGAAGTCCTGGAGCAAGAACGCCTCAAGGCGCAGGCGCGTGATCCGGAAAGCTATGAGCACATCTGGGAAGGCAAACCGCGCCGGGTGGCTGAAGGCGCCATCTACCGCCATGAGATCGACGCTGTCTTCAAGGACGGCAGGGTCAGACTGGTTCCGTACGACCCCATGCTGCCAGTGCACACAGTCTGGGACCTGGGCTGGAACGATGCCATGACCATCGTCTTTGTGCAGCGTACCCCTATGGATGTGCGGCTGATCGACTACATCGAGGACAACAACCGCACCCTGGACTGGTACGTTGCGGAGTTGGAACGGCGCCCCTACCGCTTCGGTACCGATTACATCCCGCACGATGGTCGGACCAGAAACTTCCAGACTGGCAAGAGTACGGAAGAACTGCTGGGTGAGCTCAAGCGCAAGACCCATGTGTTGCCCCAGACCAGTGTGGAAGAAGGCATCAAGGCAGCCCGACTGCTCTGGCCACGCTGCTACTTCGATCAGGGCAAGACGGCCCGACTGCTGGAATGCCTGAAGCGCTACCGGCGCGATGTTAACCAGGCAACCAATGAGCCCGGGGCCCCGCGGCATGACGAGTACAGCCACGGTGCGGATGCCTTTCGGTATCTGGGCCAGGCCATCGATCTGATGAGCAATGCGTCTAACGATGCCATTGGTTCCTTCAAGCAACGAACCCGCAGTTGGAGGTAGCCATGCATCTGTCACCCATTCTGTCGCCCCATGGTGAACCTGTCTTTGCCGTCGGACACCGGCATTCCTGGAAGCAGGCTACCCGCAAGGGCTTCAATGTCTCGCTGGAATGGATCGGTGAGGGCAAGAAATCACAACCCTGCCTGTGCATCTGGGCGGCGACCAATGTGTTCCTGCAAGGGTGTTCCGATTCCGGAGTATGGGTCATCGGCCGGCGTGCCATCACCGAGTTTGTTGGATTCAATGCCGATGGCACTTGTACCGGCAACCCTAGCCCGCACTGCTTTCGGGAAGCCCGGGAAGCACTGGTGGTCATGGGCAAGGACAGAAACGACAGGCAAGCTCTGCACGCCTTGTGCGAGGTGGTGATCACCTTTGCACCTGACCTGGTGCTGATGCCGGTCACGCCACGACACATCCGGCTTGATCTGGAAAGCCAGAAGATGTGGGAGATCGTTGCCACCGACAAGCACACCGGCAAGCGATTGACGGAGGCGCTGGTATGAAGGCCCCAACCCTGAAGATGGACGATGCTTCAGTGCGTGCACGCCATGACAAGCGCAAGAGCTGGTTTCTGGCAGAAGCATCACGCCAGGCATCCAACCGCGCCATGATGGCCAAGTGCGAGGGTTTCTATGACGGTACCCAGTGGGAACACGAGGATGCCGAGCGCGTCCGGGAGCGTGGCCAGAACCCGGTTGTGTTCAATGAGGTCAAGCCGACCATTGACTGGTTGATCGGCACCGAGCGCAAGAGCCGGGTGGACTTTGTGGTGGTGGCTGCCGATGAAGGTGAGGCTGCCAGCGACGATGCGACCCTCAAGACCAAACTGCTGAAGTACCTGGACGATGCGAACCGGGCAGTCTTTGAGCGCTCCTATGCGATTGAGGACGCGTTCAAAGCCGGCTTGGGCTGGATGGAAGTGGGACTCAGGGGCGATCCGTCCGGGCCGCCGATCTACATTGGTGCCGAATCCTGGCGCAACATCCTCTACGACAGCCAAGGGTCCAAGCGTGATCTGTCAGATGCACGCTACCTGTTTCGCATCAAGGTCGTAGACCGGGATGTGGCCGAAGCCCTCTTCCCGAATAAGAAAATTCAGATCGACCGCTGCGTTCAGACCGGTGATGATGTCACGATCTTTAGGGATTGGCTCGGTGGCTCTGGTCTGTTGGCCGGCATGGATTCTTTCAATCCCGGCAATGGCGATGAACTGGACTACATGACGGCACGGCCGGTTGATCTGTTCAACCCCAGAGAGCGCATTCTGCTGATCGAGTGCTGGAGCCGGGAGCCACAGGCCCAGCTTCATCCCGTTACCGGCATGGCCGACGGTGTGAGCTGGCGCATGTGCTGTGCGGTGATGACCGAGAAGGACACCTTGATCGAGGCCTGGAGCCCGTTCAAGCACGATTTGTTTCCGTTCATTCCGGTATGGGCGTATCGGAACAAGCGCACCGGCATGCCGTATTCACCGATTCTGCCGCTCCTTGGGCCGCAGGAAGCACTGAACCACCGGATGAGCCGCAGCCTGTACGAGGCCAGTGCCAACCAGATCAAGATGGAAGTCGGCGCCATTGATGCGGAAGTGATGGACCTGGCCGAGATCAGGCGGGAGCTTGATGCACCGGACGGCACCGCAGTCTTTGCCAATGGCGCCCTGTCGGGTGGCAAGGTGCAGGAGCGCGGCAACGAGAGCCGGGCCCAGTTTCAGCTGCAGATGGCGCAGAACGACAGCGCGTCCATTCGAAACATGTCAGGCGTGAACGCCGACAACATGGGGCGCAATTCCAATGTGACCAGCGGCAAGGCGGTGATGGCCAAGCAGGAGCAGGGCAGTCTCTTGACCATGGAGCTGTTTGACAACCTGTTGTTTGCCCGGCAGATGGAAGGCGAGATTACGCTCAGCTTGGCAGAGCAGTTCCTGACCCAACCTTTGACGATCAGAGTCGCCCATGAAGGCAACAAGTACGACTATGCCAAGCTGAATCAGCCGCAGGATGATGGAACCTTCCTGAATGACATCACGCAGCGCAAGGCCAGCTTTGTGATTGGCGAGCAGGCCTGGAAGCTCTCTTATGCCGAAGCGGCGTTTGATTCCTTGATGCAGGTCTTGTCGCAATTGGCGTCTTCTGCACCCCAGGTGGTGGTGGGCATGCTCGATGTGGTGTTCGAGATGCATCCCAACCTGCCGAGAAAGAAAGCGATTCTGGAGCGTATCCGTCAGGTCAATGGTCAGTCTGACCCGGATGGCAAGGAAACACCGGAGCAACAGGCAGCCAAACAACAACAGCAGCAAGTGGCGCAAGCCCAGTTTGAGGCGCAGATGGCGCAGATCAAAGCCAGCATCCGTGAGTCTGAAGCCAAGGGTGAAAAGCTTGAAGCTGAAGCCATGGCCAAGCGACTGGAGGGCTTGTACATGAGCGCGCAGGCAGCCCAGGTGCTGGCCGTGGCGCCGGGCATCACGCCGATTGCGGATGAATTGCTGAAGGCCGCAGGCTTTCAGGATTCGAATGCGCCCGGGCCTGTCATTGATCCGGCGGTGGCGCGCGACAACGTGACGGCAGCGGCGCCAGGCATGACGACAACTATTCCGCCGGCGCAGCAAGCTGATGGGGCGATGGCTGGCATACAGACGCAGCGCGCTGATGGCGTGCAGGTGTCACTTGCACCGCACCCAACCCCAACTTTTTAAACCAACCTTGAAGGATTGAACATCATGAGCCTTGTAGCAACACCCACCGAGACCGACGTACTGGCCGACATTGCACGTGAACGTGCTGCAGGGCTGGATCCGTTTGGCGATGATGAGTTTGATCCGCCGGTGATTGGCGCCAAGGAAGTCATCGATGAGCCAGATGAACCAATTGCCGTTTCCGAGGTTGTCGATGCCCCGCCAGAAAAGGATGCCGCCGTAGCTTCGGACGCGGAGAAGCAAGGCGAGGAGGGCATTGATGCGCAGCCCAATGCGAAAGATGAGGCGCCGGCGGAGCCGGTCGAGGATGCTGATGCACAGGCTGCTCAAGAGCCACAAGCCGCGGCGCCGGAGCCTGTAAAGGAAACTGCCAAAGAGGCGCCAGAGCCCCAGATTCCGACCTATCAGACGGAACTGCCGGCCGACTATCAGGAGCAGCGTGGTGTGCTTCTGAAAGAAAAAGCCCTGGCCATGAAGAAGCTCATCGATGGTGAGCTCGATCTGGAGGCGTTCTCTGCCATCGAATCACGGGTTTCCAATGCACTGGAAGATTTGACGGCGCAGCGGATTCGTTCGGAAACGCTTAGCGAAGCCAATGTGCAGAACCAGCAGGCTATGCAGCAGTCGGAGATTCGTCGGCTGATTGCACGAGCCAAGGCGGATGTTGATTATTCGAAGGACACCAAGGCACAAAAGAGCTTTGATGTGGTGCTGCGCACCTTGCAGGCTGATCCGGACAATGCGGCTCTGGAGTTCGGCGACCTGGTTGATGAAGCGCACCGGGTGGTATTGGCGCTGCGGGGTGGGGTGGGGAAGGTGCAGGTCGATCCGGCGGTTGCTGCGGCAGTGGTTGCGTCTGCTGTGAAAGAAGCTAAGGTGGTCAAGGCGGCTACACCGGCAGCGCCAGTTGCGGTTGCATCTGAGAAGGTTCCCGATCGGCAGCCTGCCGAGAAGGCGCCGGTTACGCTACGGGGCTTGCCAGTGGCGTCTACGCCGAATTCCAACGGGGATGTGATAGAGCAGATGTCACGATTGTCGGGGCAGGCTTACCAAGATGCCTTTGCCAAGCTGTCACCGCAGCAGCGGCGCAGTTTGGTGGATGAGGAGTGACGGGGGGCTTGTCATGCGTCAAGGATGGGCACGTGGGGCGGTGAACTGGAAAATTATCTGGCTGTCGCCTGAAGACACTTAGCGGGCGCACACGACTGTCAGCTTTCCTGTGGTCCAGTTCAACGCCGTAAAGAAGCAGTTCGTGGCGACCCGCAAGGTGCCCCAAGACGACGATGGTTTTCTTGAATTGCCTGCCCGATACCAGTCACTGGACCATGTGGCGGATGCACTCCAGATTGTCAGTGGACCCCCATGGGTTAGGCCACAAATTCAACTTGGCAGATTTCCATTGCCAGTCTTGGCGGTGGGGAAGGTTGGACTGTACCGCTGCGTCAAGGGTCGTTCGCCTCAGATGGTTTACGCGAAGACTAACTGTCTGATTGTGGAGTCAGGGCAAAAAACCACATGCGCGAGGAACTCAGCGTGAAAACCGATGGCCTCACATTCGGCATTGGGTCGCCAAGTTAACGCCGTCGTTAATATTGAAGGCAACTTCTACTCGACGAGCCAGGCTCTTTGCGAGCGAAAGTCGCAGTCAATCTGAAGACTTTACCGGGCACCCTCTCGCCTCAAATGCGGACTTTCCTTGGTAATTCAGCTCTGGGTAGTAGTCGCCCAACACCTCACGCTCGTCACCGGGGACCTTCGTCGCCCACAGGCTGTGGCTGAAGAACGCGGCCGAGGGCTTCATGTGCCGGTGCACCAGAATGCCTCCGTGGGGATTGTCAATACCGTCGCCCACACCCCATGCCATCCACGCCACACCGCATTCAGTCTTGGCGTTCGAAGGCCGGGCCTCGGGTGTCGAGACGACGATGGTGTAGCGCCCTTTGGCATCCTTGGGCACCTGCTCATCAAACAGACAGGAATCAGTGGCACCGTCGGCAATCGAGCGTCCCTTGCAAATGGACCAGTAGCGCAGATCGACCTGATCGTCCATGACCGCATTGCCACCCAGCGTGTGCGGCGTACGTGGTGCCTTGGCCTGAATGACCAACGCGTCACCGTACCTATTGTCAACATAGGTGCTGACGTAGAAGTTGTCGAGCGTACTGTAAAAACCTGCGCGCCGCGCAGTGTCCATACGGCTGCGCAACCCCTCAAACGGCGTGTTGATCAGCACGTTCGCCAGCGTCAATTGGGGGTTGAAGAAACTGTTCCAGGGAACAGGCGATGGCTGTGCAGGCGCATAAGCGGCCTTGGCGCCGGGTATTGTGAAGGCAGCCTTCATCCCTTCTTTGGGGGCCCGGTAGTCACGTACCGCACCATCCTTCACGACATATTGACGGCACATGGCTTCACCTTCGATGGTGCGCCCGTCGGCCAAAGTCATGACCGGCTTGGGAAGTGGCACACCGCCCATGGCATCGCGACCACCATCGGGTGCGTAGATCCGCATCCACACCTGGTAGGTGGACTCATCGGTCGGAACAAAGAGCGTGTTGGCCGGACGGGTCGATTCATCCACGCGGACTCCCGCCACCATGGGGCGAGACTGAACGGCAACCGTGTAATTACGCTTGTTGCCTTGGCGTTGGGCATTGGCCAGAAACGGGTTGGCGCTACCGACATCAGGCGCGATGGTATCGTCGGCCAGACCATCTACGGGCTGCCCGATAGGGTTGTAGGAAGTGAAAGACAGGTAACGTGCCCTGGGAAATTGACCCTTGAGCTCAAGCTTGGCGCCTGCAGGAAGCTTGAATTGGGATATCCAGTAGGTAACCGCCAGATCCGGGATCAGGATATTGAAGGTGCTGGGGTGCAAGGTTGCGACCCAAAAGCAATCGGTCAATCCCTTGCCTGCATGCACGCGGTCAATTTCCTCGGCTCCAAAGGCGACCACTGCGGGCGTCGCTGCACGAAGCCGGGCCATGACAGCCGCCAACTGAGGGTTGGCGGCAGCGGGCGCTGAAGCGCTTGGCGCGGGTGCTTGGGTAGCAGGAACTTGACCGATGACCCAACCGGAAGCGGTCAATGTCAAGAATGCGAGCGTGCAGCGAACGGTCTTTGAATTCACATTTATCTCCTGGCTATTTGGTGACTATCTGAAAAGTCCCGGCAGCTTTTTCGATCAGGCCAAAGAATCGGATCAGGTCTATCTTGCTGCCGCCGATCTTCAGGTCGTCGCTCATGAGGGTGTCCTTGACGCCCGCCGTACCCGCAATCATCTTCACGAAGATTTCCTTGGTCAGTGTCAGCGTTGCGTTCGCGTCGGCCGCGGCCTCCCCACTTCTGAAATGCAACACTGAATTTTCGATCCACAAGACGTAGGATTCCTTCAGATCGCTCAACACCAGATTGACTTTGAGGTTCTTGCCGTCCGCGGCCGGGCCGTCGAGGCTTGCCGCCATGGCCTCCAAAAAGCGCTCCGTAGGGGTTTGGTACAGCATCTCGATGATCGTCGCCTTGGAAATCCCCTTGGCAGGTGGTCCATCGCGCAATTCCTGTGCGCCCGTCAGGTAGGTGTTGCGCCAAGTGGCGGCCTCGGAGGAGTAGCCCATTTGCTCGTAGGTCTTGGCCAGCAAAAGCTTCGCCGCACTGCTGGAAGGATCGCCAAATACCGCATGGTTGAGCAATTCAGCGGCCCAACGGTATTCGCCCTTGTCGTAGGCAGCTTGAGCCGCGGCCACAGCCTTGTCGCTGCCACCGATGAGCTCAAGGTAATGCTTGGCAGACTCCTGCGGCGGCAACGGGTTGAGGTTGGCCGGGTTGCCGTCGTAGGCGCCGATGTAGAACTGGTACACCGCCTTGACATTGTGACGCAGGTCGCCGTAGTAGCCGCGGGCCCCGAAATAGTTCGAGAGTGAGCTCGGCAGCTTGACCATGTCGGCGATTTCGCGCTGGGTGTATCCGGCATTGATCAGGCGCACGGTCTGATCATGGGTGTACTTGTAGACGTCACGGTGTATGGTGATGAACTCCCGCATACGGGCATTGCCCCAGATCGGCCAGTTGTGGGAGCCGATATACACATCCATTCCCTGGATATGCTCCAGGGCCTGGTCCATGTAGTTGGACCAGCGCAATGAATCGCGCACCTTCGCGCCACGGATGGGCAGCAGGTTGTGCATGGTCTGCGACAGGTTCTCGGCACCGTCGTACAGCTTCAATTCGGGCACGGTAAAAGTCAGCTCCGCCGGACACTCCGCGGCAGGCACGTTGTGAAAGACAAAGTCCAGGCCGTCCAGGCGCATGTTCTGTGTTGGCCGGACGATCAGCCAGTTGGGCGCAAGAATGCCCAGTGAGCCATAGACCACGTCCTTGCCCAGCCCCGTATCCACATTGCCTTTGGCAGAGCGCGGCAAGTTTTTGCCAAACTGGTACATGCTGCGCCGGGCCATGCCGGTGCCCACCATCAGGTTTTCGCTGGTCGCCTCTTCCATGAAGGCGGCGGGGGCCACGATGGGAATCTTGCGTTCTTCAACTTCCTTCGGCGAGATGACGCCGAGTACGCCACCAAAGTGATCCGCATGCGCATGGGTAAAGATGATGGCTGATATCGACTTGTTGCCCAGCTTCTCGCGTGCAAACGCCAGCGCTGCCTGGCCGGACTCCCGCGCGGAAAGAGGATCCACGAGAATCCAACCCGTCTTGCCTTCAATGAGGGTCATGTTGGCAATGTCGAATCCGCGCAACTGGTGCACGCCATCCATGACCTTGAACAAACCTACCTGGGCATTGAGTTGGGAATGGCGCCACAAGCTCGGATTGACGGTCTCGGGCGCCTTGCCTTGCAGAAAGTTATAGGCATCAAAGTCTTTGAGTACCGTACCGTCAGCCTGAACGATCTTCCCGGATGGCTTGGCAATGAAACCGCGTTTGGCGTCTTCAAAGTCCTGCGGGTCATCCAGTTTGAGTTCTTGCGCAACTTGCGCGTTGATTCTTACGGTTTCGGCGGTGGCGTCACCCGCCGCTCCACCCACACCGGCGGTCTTGCCGCACCCGGCGGTGACGGCGACAAGCACCACCCCAATTGCAAAGCCAATCAATTTCATCGCGCACTTCCTCGTTGTAGTTTGTGGCTGCATCAGCACGGCCTTTGCGGTTGATTTCGGCAGAATCCCCTGGAGATGAACCCCATCCAACTCGCCACCACGTCAAGGCCGGAATGCCACGTCGCGAACATGAAGGCAGGGGCTTCTGGTGGTGTTCGTCAGGATGGCTGCGCTTAAGAGATGCGCTTGAGCACAGGCGGGTCATAGCGCTGTTCCACGATCTCCGCCGAGGGCATGTAGTTGCGCATGGTGATGTTGAAGTTGCCGCTCTTGGGCGCGGGGAGCCAGTTGCTGACCTTGTCTTCTGACGGCCGTTCGGTCTGGATATAGACGCGCAAGCCGCCGTCGGCATCAAACTTGAGTCCCTTCATGTTCTCGCGAATGGCCCAGCGGTTGGCATCGTTGACCACCAGGTTGAAGTCCTGGTACATGGTGAACGACCAAAAAGCTTCGACCTTGGGAAACTGATCCTTGCGCATGTAGAGCTCGTACTTGCCGCCGCTGTTCAGGCGCTCGCCGTTCTGATCCAGCGAAGCCCATAGGTAGGTGCACTCGTAGGGAGGGTGGGCCACGATGCCCCACAGGGACTGCCAGGCCGAGCGCATGACGTAGTCGGTCGTCTTGGCTTGACCGATGTTGGTCGGAAAATAGAACCATCCATTGACGGAACGTGCCCAGGGACGCTCCACGTGTGCACGCAAGGCAGGCAAGGCGTCGCGGGCAGCGCGCGCCAGGCCGCGGTTGGTGTCGGGGTCATTCTTCGACAAATCCATGGCTGGACCGATATTCACGGTCTTGAATCCTTGCAACAGGATCTCGTCGGAAGCCGCAGGTGGGTTTTCCGCGAGCATGTAGTTCAAAATCGCAAACGGCCGCAGCGGGTTGCCATTGAACTTGCCGACGTCAAACACATTGAAATCGTTGGGAACGAATTCCCGCCCAGCCAGAAAGTCAGCGACCGGGGTGAGTTTGGCTTGGGCAAATTTGTCCTTTGCCCATGCGACTTCGGTGGCATTTTCCTGGTCCACGCGCAGGCGGATCAGCGCAAAGATCCACTTCTGCTCACAGGTGAACACGCGATCAAATTTTCCAGCGGGAACATCGCCTTTCCAGCCCGGCGGCAGCAGCAGGAAGTTGCCGAATATCGGGCCGCCCGAGCGCTTGCTGATGTAGGCAAAGTTGTTGGTGTAGAAATCGGACAACTGCACCGAGAAGTAGTGCCCCTCGGGATCCTTGGTGCTCAACACCATGGGACCTTTGCGCAGGTCTATGAAGGCCCCAGCGTAGACCGTGTCGGTATTGAAAGAACCGCCGTCGCGGTAGTTGGATGTCGCGACAAAGTCTTTTGGCGAGATCCATGAGTTCAGCGGGCGCATGACCGAGTTCGGATCCTTGGCCCACTTGTACATGATGTTGGCAAAGTAGATCAGCGGAAAGCCGTACTCGAAGGCCTGGATGCCTATGGCGTAGGCGTGGGCCTCGCGCGGATTGCCAGCGCCCTCCTGGCCCTTGAGCATGTCCAGTTGACCCGCGTAGGTTTTCTTTTGTTCCTGCGTAAACCCCAGGCTCGGGGCCAGACCGGAAAGGCCGGCGCCAAAAGCCAGGAGCGAATGTCTGATGAGTTCTCTGCGTTCCATTTTTGTCTCCTTGATTTGATTTATCGCCTTAACGCCAATGACGGGGGCTTCAGTCCGTCGCTTCCGTCACCGCTGGGGGAACCCAGGTTTGGTCCAACAGTTTGGGACCGGGGACATAGGCCCGCAAGACCAGGTAGAAGGGCTTGCCTTTCAGTGACGGCAGCCAGTTGCCTTCGCGGCCCGCACCAGGGGAATCGGCCTGAACATAGAAAGTGGTTCCGCCGTCGGCGTCCTTCTTGATGCTCGGAGACCGGTCACCCAGTGAGTAGCGGTTGATGGCGTTGGCGACAAAATTGCGATCAAAGCCATACAGCGTCACCGACCAGAACGCCTTGACATCCGGCTGTTGGCCGGGACCGAAGCGCAGCACATAGCGCTTGTCACCCTGCAGGCGCTGATTTTTTGCATCGACGGCGGTATTGAGGTACACGGACTCTTCCGGGTCGTTGGCCGTGATGCCTATCAGTGCCTGCAGTCCGCCCCGTATCACGAAATCGTCTGCGGCGGTCGTGCGACCAAAGGCTGTCGGGGGATAGCGCCAGCCACCGGCCACCATTTTCATGTGGTAGTTGGTCGTGGGAGAGGCATTCAAAATGCGCCAGCCTTCACGGGCGGCGCGGATCAGTCCGCGCTTGGTGGCGGGATCAACCTTGTCCACATCCAGGCCTGGGCCCACGCCGATGGCGGCAAAGGTCTTCACCAACTGAGCATGGCGCGGCTCGATCACATCTTCGGCCAGCGCCTTGTTCAGGGTCTTCCAGTGCGCCAGCGGATCGCTTGCCTCGTCAGCAGGTTTCCACACGTCACGCGATTCGGGCAGCTTGGCCGCGGGTTTGTCCCACAGCGACAGGGGCGTCAATTTGTATTTCTGCTGCAACGCGTGCACTGCGGGAACGTCGGCATCACCCGAGGCCAGGGTTCGACCGAAGACAAGGGCCCACGATGACGATGAGGGTTGGAGTGCCGTGACGCCTTTGGGAAGTTGCCCCTTCCATCCCGGCCCCACCAAAGCGTAGTGACCGGCCTTGTTGCCGGTGGCGCGTTGACCCACATAGTCGAAGTTGTCCGAGTTCATGCCGACCAACTCCATGGTGTAGTAGCGATCACCGGTGTCGGGCACGCTCAAAATCACCGGCTCCTTGCGCAGATCGACCCATGCCAGGGAATACAGGGTGTCATTGTTCATGGTGCCACCGTCGCGCCAATCGGCGGTCAACAGGCGCGGCGCGTGCCAGAAGTGGTTGATGGGCGCGTACGCCGTGTCGAGGTTCTCGAACTTGTTCGTCCACTGCCAGCGAAGGCTGGCCAGGTAGATCCAGGGATAGCCAAAAATATAGGCCTGAACGCCCAGCGTGTAGGCGTACTCTTCGCGCCAGTCAGTACCTTGGCCCGGAGAAAATGTCATGCCTGGCTCAGGCGAAGGTGCTGCGGCCTGTGACAGCGGGATCGAAGCGAAAATGGAAGCAGACAGGATCAGGGTGACCCAGCGGGAACGCTGAAATTTCATTTGTTTGTCTCCTGGAGTCACCGGCCATCGTTGTCTGACGAAGGGCTCGAAGCTCGCTTATTGTTGGGGTAGCGCTGCGAATTGTGGTGCTGCGCGATCAAGGCGTCCAGTGCATTATTTGCATCGAGTCAATGAATGAATCACATCGTGCGGGCGACGGATTTCAAGATCAGCGGACCACGGGCCGTGCCATTCAACGCTTCGAAACACCCTGTCATGAAGACGCCACCGCAATCTTGGACATGGCGTGTTCAGCCAGCGCGGTGATGGTCAAGGAGGGGTTGACACCGGGGTTGGCAGGGATTGCCGCACCGTCGCACACCAGCATGTTCTTGTAGCCGAAGACGCGAAGCTCATGGTCGATGACGCCATGATTCGGGTCGATTCCGATGACCGCGCCACCCAACAGGTGGGCGGTGCTGGGAACATTGGCCAAGGCCTCCAATACGTTGCTCTGCGCGATGCCACCGGTGTGTTTCGCCAGCCATGCGGCAGCCGCATTGCCGCTGGCGATGAAGGTCGGGTTGGGTCTTTCCGAATCCTGTTCGGTGTGCAAGCCATAGCCACGGCCAAGCCAACGCTTGCGGGGCCGAAATCGAATCGCGTTGTCGAGCGCTTGCATCACCAACAGGATGACGGTCCGCCTGCTTGACCCGAATGGCCACAGCGCCTTCAGCCAATTCAAGGGATGGCGAATGATGCTGCCGACCCAAATGAGCGGACGAGTGAATCGACTTCCATTTCCGACCAGCGTCGTGTACAGCATCGTCATCATGTCGGCGTTCCTGCCGTAATTGACAAATTCCACGTGGGTATCTTTGTCCACATGGACGCTGCAACTGATGGCGACATCGTTCCATGTCTTTCTGTCCTCTGGCAGTCGAACTGTGAGAATCGACTCGCTGTTGGTGCGCACGAGGTCCCCGAGGCGCTGGCTCAATTCGGGCAGAAAACCTTCGTGTTTGCAGTTGGCAAGCAGCTGGTTGGTGCCCAAGGCGCCCGCAGCAAAGATGACGCCGCGAGCCGTGAAGCTTTTTCGCCCCTTGAAGAGCCACGTGCCAGGGCGCTCAGAGGTGATCCGATAGCCGTCGCTGCCATCACTGGCGCCGATCGGCTTGACCTCCACCACTTGATGTTCTGCGAATACCGTCGCCCCCAATTTTTCCGCGAACCAAAGGTAGTTCTTCAAAAGCGTGTTCTTCGCTCCGATGCGACAACCAACCATGCAGGCACCGCACCGGGTGCAGCCTGTCCTGTCAGGCCCCCTGCCACCAAAATACGGATCATTCACCGTCATGCCGGCTTCGCCAAAGAAGACCGCATTGGGGGTCCTGCTGAAGCTGGCTTCAGTGCCGAAGTGCGAAGCCATCTCGCGCATGAGCGTCTGACCCGTTGAGTCAAACGGCACCGTCTGCACACCCAACATTTTTTCGGCGGTGTCGTAATGTGGACGCAGCACGGCATCCCAATCGGCCAGCTCAGCCCACTGTCCATTGGCAAAAAATTCCGGCTTGGCCCGGTACAAGGTATTGGCGTAAACAATGCTGCCGCCACCCACTGCGCAACCGCTGGCTGCAAAAACGTCCTTGAACGGCGTCAGCCGCAATATGCCTTTGAGCCCAAGAAAGGGAAGCCAAAGGAAGCGCCCCAGTTGCCAGGTTGATTTGGCAAAATCCTCGTCACGAAACCGCCTGCCACATTCCAGCACGGCCAGCTTGTAGCCCTTTTCAGCCAAGCGAAGTGCCGAGACGCTCCCCCCGAATCCCGATCCGATGATGAGCCAGTCATAGTCGAGCTGGTTGGATTTCATGTCTTGTCTCTCCATATCAATTGGACTGGGGAGCCACACAGAAAAGCGCCCCCAAGCGCATGGGGCTGCGTTGACCTGGCCAACGGCCTCCCTCTGCTTCTCACCGCCTTGGACTCTCGTCGCGGTGTTCGAGCCACTCCTTTGTTTTCCAAGAGTGCACATTGTTATCACGCATGCATAATTCGTCCAATGCATTGTTTTCATTAAGTCAATACCCCAGGCGCAACATGTTCGAGCTACGCCACCTCAGGCACGCCATCAGCTTGGCTGAGCATCGCAACTTTGCGCGAGCCGCGGATGCGCTCCACATTTCCCAGTCGGCGCTGAGCCGAAGCATTCAGGCTCTGGAGGAGGCCTTGGGTGTGCTGCTGTTTGACCGTTCCCATGTCGGGGTAGAGCCCACGCTCATGGGACAGCTGTTGCTCAAGAACGCCCGCGATGTGGACTTGGCCGCGCGCGACCTTCGGCGTGAGATTGCATTGGCAAAGGGACTGTCCAGTGGCGAGCTCAAGATCGGCGTTGGACCGTGGGGCGCAGCCATGCTGGCGGGGGCGGTGGTTGGCGCCATGAGTTTGCAGTACCCGCAACTCCAATTGAAAATGGTCATTGGCCCCTGGAAGGAACTGCCCGAACGGCTGCAAACTCGCGAGATCGATCTGGCCATCATTCACACCAGCGAAATTCAGGCCGGGGATGAAATCGAAGTTCAGCCACTCCATGACCATCCGACCTTGCTGGTCTGCAGAGCCAATCACCCATTGACTCAGCAAGCTGTCGTAAGCACCAAGGATGTGTTCAATTACCCTTTGGCCGCGCCAATATTGCCCACAGGTACCGCAGAAAAAATACTCTCCCACCTGCCTGCAGACCTGAGGGCTGCGGCCGTCAAGCGTGGGCTGATACAGGTGACCTGTGATAGTTCATCAGTGCTCAAAAGTGTGGTCGCTCACAGTGATGCCCTGACGATCATGAATGCGTTCATGGTGCTCGACGAATTGCGCAGCGGCAAACTGGTCGCCATCCCAGGAATTCAAATGGGCGTGGGCGGCAGTTTCGGCGTCGTTCGATTGAAGGCGCGATCACTTTCAGCCGCTGCTAAACGCTTTATTGAATTGCTGCTTGAACATGATCAATCACTGGCGCGCGAGGAAGTGGAGTTCTTCAAGTCGGAATTGACGAACATCCCATTTCAGAAGGGTGAGTTCGCCCGGAATTTTTAGCGGCCGCAGAACTCTTTTTGGACGGAACGGGCGGCCGCCAATAGGACCACATATGGTCAGCACTTGGTCGCTTTCAGTTGCCCCTCGGACAACATGGCGAGCCGCGAATTGAAAGATAGCTCTATGGCACCTCGACAGTACGAAGTATCCTGCTGCTCCACAGCCGCCACCGGGGAGCGCCCGCTGTTGGTCGGGTCCGGGTACCCATTTGATTGAAATCGCGTCCGTACAGCCGACTGTTGGCCACCGGCGCCAATGTCAGGTCTCGGGCGAGCAATTTGAACTTTTGTAGACCCGCTACCGCTGGAGGCTGTGTGGAAACACATCGGCGTCGTGTCGCGCAACAGATCGGGGGCGCAACCTGTCGCAGAAGCTTCAAACAGTAGTGCTTCGACACAAAGTACCGACTTCGTTGGCCAAATGCGTGTTTGATGGCCCCTGTGGGGTGTTTTGAATTCAAAAAAGTGCCTATGCACCCACCAACCGGATTGCCTTCGTCATCTGGGTAATGCCAAGGATGTTGAGTACCCGTTTGAAGTTATAAGCCAGTACGCTCAGACTCATTTCCGTTGATACGTTCTCCATCCCACGCGTCAGAAAGTGAGTCCAGCCCATCCAGTGCTTGAGCGTTCCGAAGACGTGTTCCACGGTGCGCTTTCTGAGCATCATTGCATCGGGCTTTTGCTCCAGGCGCTGCTGTACCGCGTCGGCAACCTCTTCATGTTCCCAGCGCCTGATGCGCCGGTATTTGCTGGTTGTGCATTGGGCCTTGATCAGACAGGTAGGGCAAGCGCTGCACAAGTAGGCTCGCATCTGCAGTCCATCTTCGGTTGTCGTAAATCGATAGGTCACCCGGTTTCCTTGTGGGCACTGGTACTCGTCGACGCTTGCGATGTAGATGAAGTCGTCCTTTGCGTATCGCCCGTGTGCCTTGGCGGTGGAGGTCATCGGCTTGGGTACGAAAGTTTCGATTCCAGCGTCATCGCACGCCTTGATTTCCAAGTTGTTGTAGTAACCGCGGTCCGCAAAGGCTTGCAGTTCGGGTGTGCCGATGGCCTCGCGTGCGGCCAGTGCCATCTTGCTCAGTTGTGAGCGGTCGCTGCCGGAATTGGTCACTTCATAGGCCACGATCAGATGATGCTGGGCATCCACCACTGTTTGCACGTTGTAGCCCACCATCGCGGTGCCCTTCATGCTGTGGGTGGTCATCGCCCGTGCATCCGGATCAGTCAGCGAGATTTGTCCATCGGGCTGAGCCTGAAGTTGCGCTTTGATCTCTTGCAGGTCTTTCATCTTCTGGCGTAGCCTGGTGATCTTGTCGTGCAGCCGATCTGTCTTGGCCTGCAACTCCACAGGTTGGGTGCGGTCTGCGGTCTCCAGCGCATCCAGGTAGCGTTGGATGTTCTCCTCAAGTTCGCGTTCGCGTCTTTCGATCTTGCCCTGGGTATAGTTGCGTTCCCGGTTGTTGACCGCCTTGAATTTGCTGCCGTCGATGGCAACGACAGACTGCGTAAACAACTTCAGTTCTCGGCACAAACCGACGAAACGTTTGCACGCGTTGCGAATACCCTTGCCGTTATCCTTGCGGAAATCAGCAATGGTCTTGAAGTCCGGTGCCAGGCGGCCCGTCAACCACATCAGTTCAACATTGCGTTGGCACTCGCGCTCCAGGCGGCGGCTTGACTGAATGCGGTTGAGGTAGCCATAGATGTAGAGCTTCAGAAGCACCGACGGGTGGTAGCTTGGTCTTCCCGTGACCGCCGGTGCAATGCCGTCAAATCCAAGATCGGCCAAATTGAGCTCGTCCACAAACACGTCAACAACACGTACCGTGTTGTCTTCAGCGATGTAGTCGTCCAGACACTCCGCCAGCAGAGTGACCTGACTTCTTTCTTCGCCTTGGATGTACCGCTTCATCTGCGCACCTCCATCAATGAATTCACATCGATATCAACGCACAACCCCTTCAGGCCGTGTACATCGGCAGGACGTTTTCACACAGTCTCGCTGCGATGCGGGTCCTCCTCCCGGCTATGGCGCTGACGCAGGAATTGGCGTTTCAAGCTTTGCCGTCGAGTATTTCCGCTTCCCAGTTTCAAAGCTTGGCCGGAAAGCCATCAGATCAGTCGCTTACACCCGGTGTTGACTCCGAAAAAATCTCTCCCACACTTCAAATCAGACGCGCAGCAGTGCGTCGGTGCTTAAAGAAGGAGATTCGCCATGGCACGGACAACTATTTTGCCGACTGACCCCAACAAGCGCAAAGCCTGGGCGGCAGCGGTGGCCGAGGACGCTGCCAAGACGCAGTACTTTGCTCGCATGCAAGGGCCAGAAGGCTCACGTAGCGCAATCGTCAAGAAAACCGACCTCGAAAAAGGCGCAGCCGACGAAGTGACCACCGCACTGGTGGCCAAACTGCGCGGTCAACCCATCACCGAGGGCAAGAAGCTCGCCGGTTCTGAATTCAAGCTCTCGCACAGTTCGCATTCCATGCGCATCAACGAGTTCCGCCATGGTGTGAATGTCGGCGCCCGCATTGAGCAGTCCCGTGTCGGCTTCAACCTGGCCCGCCAGGGTCGAGAAAAGCTCACCGAGTACATCAAGGAGCTCTACGAAGAAGTGATCTGCATGGCCGCCTCTGGCGCCCGCGGTACTGGTGATGAAATCCAGCACTTCGGTACCGAGTACGCGGGTTATCCCAATGCCTTGCGCACACCGGACGCATCCCATTACTTTGTCGGCACCGGTGGTGACAAAACCAAGGCCACACTGACCAGTACCGACAAACTGACCCTGGCCACCATCAACAAACTGCGCACCAAGGCCAAGAAAATGCTCGGCGGCGCACCCGACAAGGCCGTCAAGATGACGCCGGTGAACAAGGGTGGGCGTGATGTCTTCATTCTCTCGGTCTCGCCCGAGGTGATGCAGGACATTCGTGATGACTCTGGTGCTCAGGGTTGGTTTGAATCGCAAAAGGCGCTGGTGTCCTCGATTGGCAAGGACGCCGAGATCTTCAAGGGTGGTGCTGGCATGTACAACGGCATCCTGGTCGATGAGATGGAAACCTGCGTCAAGTTCTCGGACTTTGGCAGTGGCGGTGATCTGCCGGCAGCGCGATCGCTCTTTCTGGGCTCCAACGCTGTCGTAACGGCGCATGGCACCAAGGGCATGGCCGACGGCATGTCGGTCAGCCTGGACGAGGATACGGATGACCGCAAGCACGATCACATCCTGTTTTTCGAGATGATCTTTGGCGTCGACAAGACCCAGTTCAACGGCATGGATTACGGGATGATCACCGTCGATTCTGCTTTTACCGCTGCTGTTTAAGGAGAATTGACATGGCACTCTACCAATCCAAACAAGTCAAGGCCGGTGTTTGCGCCGCCAGTGCGGACGAAGCCAATGACCTGATGGCCATTACCGGTGAGTTTGTGGTTCCGGCCACCCTGGCGGTGAACGACGTGATCGAGTTCGGCGCTTATCCGGCCGACACCATTGCGCTGGACCTGATTGTTGCAACACAAGACCTTGATACCGATGCCACACCAACACTGGTGCTGGACGCCGGCATCCTGAGCGGTGACTATGCCAAGGCGGATTCGAGCCGAACCTGCGGGGCTGAGTTCATTGACGCCAGCACCGTGGGGCAGGCTGGTGGCGTGGCGCATGCTGCTGTGGCCGCAGGGCTGCTGAGTGCACCGAGCTTGAGTGACAGGGGCTTTGGCCTGAAGGTGAAGACTGCCGCTGCGACGCTGACGGTGGGTGCCCGGATTCGGGTGACCCTGATGGTGGCGCCACCGCCTTTGAGCATTGACGCCGTTTGAGCATGGGCAAGCGCCAGATTCTTCAACTGAAGAAGCAAGGGCTGGAGCAACCGATGCTGAAGTCGCAGGGAGAAACTGCTGTGGTTCTGGAATCTGTGCCGGAAGCAGTTCCGATGCGGGCAACGGATCGGGATTTTCCGAATCGGCTCAGTGGTGATGCTTTGCGGGAGCTGGCGCATCAGCGGGGTTTGGCCAGGTCATCGCTGGACAGCATGACGGACACCAAGATTCGTGAACAGTTGCGCTACATCTTGCAGCGCCAGTATGAAGAGCCATGATCTGGTCTGACTTCTACTCCTGGGTGTTGTCCAGCGTGCCGGGGTGTCCGAACCCTACGCTGGACTTGCACATCAGGCAGGCAGCCATTGATTTTTGTCGCAGGACGCTTTGCTGGGTTCGCACGCTGGATCCGGTTGAGGCCAATGGGATGGATATCCGGTTTGATCTGGATTTGCCGAGTCAGACCCAGGCTGTGAAGCTGATGGCTGTGGCGGTCAATGGGCTGCAATACCTGTTGGTGGATACGCAGCGTGGCTTGCAGCTGGTACGTCAGGGCAGCGGTGCTGATTTCTCATTCACACAGGACAAGTTGACGCTGGATGTGCATCCGCTGCGTCAGAGGGGTGACAGCATTGAGGTGGACATGGCGTTGGCGCCGAGTTTCAATGCCAGCGGCATCGAGACGGATGTGGCGAGCCCCCATACACAGGAGATCGCACAGGGTGCCTTGGCAACTCTACAGATGATGGTGGGGGTGGCGTGGTCGGATCCAGGGCTCGCCGGCGCCAACAGGGTGTTGTTCAATCAGCGGGTGGCCACGGTGGCGATGCACTTTGCGCGGGGGCAGGGGGCGGCGAAGTTGGTGAGTTCCAGGACTTATTGCTAACGGTTCAAGTCACAGAAGTGGTTTCTTTCGGGGATTGGCTTTGATTGGTGCAGAGGGTTTGTCTACGGCCTCTCGCAGCGCTTTGCCGGGTTTGAAGCGGAGTGATCGCTTTTGCGGGATGGCCACGCTTTCGCCATTGCGTGGATTGCGGCCAATGCGGGCTGGTCGGTGTGCGACGGTAAAGCATCCAAATCCACGGACTTCTATTCGATGACTGGCCTCCAATGCATCTTGCATTGCGCCAAGAATGGTGTTGACCGCCAACTCGATGTCGTTCTTGGTGAGGTGCTGAAAAAGTTCAGCCAATTCGGCGACGAGATCCGTGCGGTTCATCTCCCAATCGTAACGTGAGAAGTTCTGGAATTGGCTGACGCAATGGCTCCTATGTGGGTGGAGCTGACGTTAGTTGGGGAGAGGCCACGGGCAGCCAAAGACACATTGCAGAAGTAGCGGTTCGCAAACTGCCCACTCCAGACCGGCCATTCGAGAGCATCCCCCATATGGGGGATGGACTCTAATGGAGCAATGGTCTAGCATCAACGGCTAACTAGCTTGCGCTTGGAGGGCTCATATGAGCGGTAACGCGATAGTTGTAGGAAATTATTCCTACGTGATCAGTCCTTCGAACAATACTGTTCTGCTGACTGTCGATGAAATACAGAATGTCGCACCTGGAGGTACCGGAACAATACGCTTGGAACTGTGGCTGACTACCAACCCTTGGAATCCATCTGGTTCCAACACAGGATATGAAATTGCTAAGGACCAGTTGGCATTTTCTACAAATGGAACTCTAGCTTCAGGCAAGTATTTTCTGAATATTTCTGATACTGTTGCATACGCGGTTCACCCGCCGGCAGGAACTTACTACGTCACACTGGCGGTCGCTGAATATTCAGGTGTTTCGCTAAGTGTCGAAAACGGGTTCGTAATTGATTCTGCCAACACACTGCCGAACTTTCTTGTTGTTGATAGCTACGGCAATCTAAGTCAAGGAGGTAGTACAACTGCTCAACCTCTCTTGCCTCTTGTTGTTGCACACGATCAAAGTGTAAATGCCAATGCATCTATAGCTGCGTCAATCCTGATTGCGTCAGTCAGTGATCCCAATAACTACGCGATAACGTCTTATGCGTTCCGCGACAACGGCACTGAAGGGGGATACTTTTCGCTAGCGGGCGTCAAACAGGCAGCGAACGCATGGGTAAAGGTTAGTGCTGCGGACTTGTCAAAGCTGACGTATGTCGGTGGCACGGGTGCTGGATCGGAGACTGTTGACGTAGCAGTTTGGGATGGTCAGTGGTCGCTTTACCAGACGGCCGTTGTCACGACGAAGGCGATTGGATTGCCAGTTGTTTTTGTCACGAACGCGTCAGTAAACGCAAATGCCTACATCCAAGCGTCAAGTCTTATCGCCTCCGTCAGTGATCCCAATAACTATGCGATAACGTCTTATGCTTTTCGTGACGACGGAGTTGGCGGTGGCTACTTCTCGCTATCGGGAGTCAAACAAGTAGCGAACGCATGGATCACAGTAAGTGCTGCGGACTTGTCAAAGCTGACGTATGTAGGTGGTACTG
>Ga0194038_1000092_pt1 | contig 37705 bp, 38 predicted proteins | sample JunL226m_MetaG_FD_148630 | JGI IMG/M metagenome (GOLD analysis project Ga0194038, IMG submission 148630) | Anoxic zone freshwater microbial communities from boreal shield lake in IISD Experimental Lakes Area, Ontario, Canada - Jun2016-L227-6m | ecosystem: Environmental > Aquatic > Freshwater >... | reverse complement strand
AACAGTGCGGTCGCATTGCTCACATGCTGCTTGAATAATTGCTTCCCAGTGCGCTAGCCTTTTTTGGGCGCGCTCCTCATCACTTGAGCGTGTGAGCTTGAGGATCGAGCGCTCGCATTGCATTGGGGCAATAATTTGGGCGCCGGTTTCAACCGCCTTCTCAATAATCCAGTCCATTTTGTCTCCGCCAGCCAAGCCTTGGGCCAAAGTAATGGCATAAGGGGTCTCGCGATGGATATCAGTGCGGATCTCGCTGAGTTGAACCTGAGCACTTTTTCCGCTGAAAGCCAGAAGTTTTGCCTCGGCTACCTGGCCTTTTCCATCGAATACAGGGAAGCATTCCCCTACTTGGAGGCGGCGTACACGCAAGTGGTGGGCGACCTCGGGAGTGAGGGTGCTTGGCTTTTCGGATTCCCATGGTCCGGGAAGATAAAATTGAGGCATTACTGCAATATAGCCAATTTATTTTCCTCGAGACCAAATTTACGATGTCAAACCTTCAAATTCGCATGGCCAACGCTATTCGTGCTTTATCCATGGATGCAGTTCAACAGGCAAATTCTGGCCACCCCGGTATGCCAATGGGTATGGCAGATATTGCCGTTGGACTTTGGAATGAGCATTTAAAACACAATCCTACTGATCCTCATTGGATTGATCGTGATCGCTTTGTTTTATCCAATGGTCATGGCTCGATGTTGCTCTATTCGCTCTTGCATCTTTCTGGTTATGACTTGCCGATTGAAGAGTTGAAAAATTTCCGTCAATTGCATAGCAAGACTCCCGGACATCCTGAGTATGGCATTACTCCTGGTGTTGAAACAACGACTGGTCCTCTTGGCCAAGGAGTTTCTAACGCAGTGGGTATGGCACTTGCTGAAAAATTATTAGCCGAAGAATTTAATCGCCCTGGCCATAAGATCATCGATCACTACACCTATGCATTTTTAGGCGACGGTTGTTTGATGGAAGGCATTAGCCATGAAGTATGTTCTTTAGCTGGAACATTAAAGCTAAATAAGTTAATAGCACTTTGGGACGACAATGGCATCTCGATTGATGGCAAATTGGTTTCTTGGTTTAACGAAGATACGCCAAAGCGCTTTGAGGCATATCACTGGAATGTAATTCGTGATGTTGATGGTCATGATGCCGAAGCAGTATCTGCTGCGATTTCTAAGGCCAAAAAGAGCGATAAGCCGACCCTGATTTGCTGTAAGACTGCTATCGGTAAAGGCTCGCCGAATATGGCTGGCAGCGATAAAGTGCATGGAGCACCGCTAGGTGCTGCTGAAATTGCAGCAACCCGTGTGGCCATGAATTGGCCTTATGCACCTTTTGAAGTTCCAAAAGATATTTATGCTGCCTGGGATTTTAAAAAGCGTGGCCAAGCTGCTGAGCATGAGTGGAATAAAGAATTTCAGAAGTACAAAACTCAATATCCAGAACTTGCCTCTGAATTGCAGCGTCGTATGCAAGGTGATCTATCAAAAGATTTTGCTCCAACATTAAATGCCTATTTGAAGACCTGTCAGTCTAAAGCTGAAACGATTGCAACTCGTAAGGCGAGTCAAAATGCGATTGAAGCATTGGCTCCCGCTTTGCCAGAATTCATGGGTGGCTCAGCCGACTTAACGGGATCGAACTTAACGAATTGGTCAACTTGCAAAGCTGTGCGCGCTAATCAATGGGGTAATCATATTAATTATGGTGTGCGTGAGTTTGGTATGAGTGCCATCATGAATGGCATCGCTTTGCATGGCGGTTATATTCCATTTGGCGGTACCTTCTTAACCTTCTCAGACTATAGTCGCAATGCTTTGCGCATGGCAGCCTTGATGAAATTGCGTAGCATTTTTGTATTTACCCATGACTCTATTGGTCTTGGTGAAGATGGCCCGACTCACCAATCTGTCGAGCAAGTTGCTAGCTTGCGCCTGATTCCCAATCTCATGGTTTGGCGTCCTTGCGACACCACTGAGAGCGCTGTAGCCTGGGGCGCAGCACTCGAGCGTAAGAATGGCCCTAGCGCCTTGATCTTCAGTCGTCAGAACTGCCCATTTGTTTCTCGTAACAGCCAACAAATCAAAGATATTGCACGGGGCGGCTATGTATTACGCGATCATCAATCTGGAAAGATTGATGCAGTCATCATTGCTACCGGTTCTGAAATAGCCCTCGCTTTACAAACAGCAGAACGTTTAGAAAAAGAGAGCGCTGGAAAAATCGGTATTCGGGTAGTTTCGATGCCATCAACCACGGTGTTCGATCAGCAAGACTCGGCATACAAAGCAAAAGTATTGCCCGCTAACATTCCGCGCATTGCTGTTGAAGCAGGTGTTAGTGATTTCTGGTGGAAGTACGCTTGTGCAGCAGTGCATGGCGTTGATACTTTTGGGGAGTCCGCACCTGCAGGACAACTATATGAATACTTTGGTTTAACAACAGATCAAATCGCGAAGACTGTTCGGCAATGTATCGCAAAGAAATCATCGTCCAGAATTCAAAATAAGTAAGGGAAAATAAATGACAATCCGGGTTGCAATTAATGGGTATGGGCGTATTGGCCGCATGGTTCTTCGTGCGCTGTATGAAGATCAGATCAATGGCAAGCCACGTCGCGATATCAAAATCGTCGCGATCAACGCCATGGGTGATATTGCTATTAATGCCCACTTAACCCAGTACGACTCAGCACATGGTCGCTTCCCTGCAGAGGTATCAGTCGATGGTGATTGCATGGTAGTGAATGGCGATCGCATCAAAATGTTCTGCACACGTAATCCTGCTGAAACCCCTTGGGGTGAGTTAGGTGTTGATTTAGTTTTAGAGTGCACCGGCAAATTCACATCAAAAGAAAAAGCCATGATTCATATTCAACAGGGCGCAAAGAAAGTATTAATTTCTGCTCCTGGTGATAAAGATGTAGATGCAACCATTGTTTATGGTGTTAATCAAAATGTATTAAAACCAAGTGATGTGGTGGTATCTAATGCGAGTTGCACAACCAACTGTTTGGCGCCACTGGTTAAACCATTGTTAGAGAAAATTGGTATTGAGTCTGGTTTGATGACCACGATTCATGCGTTTACCAATGACCAAGTTCTGACTGATGTGTATCACAAGGATATGCGTCGCGCACGTTCTGCTGTCAGCAGTATGATTCCCACAAAGACTGGTGCTGCAAAAGCGGTTGGTTTGGTATTGCCAGCGCTTGCAGGACGCTTTGATGGTTTTGCAATGCGCGTGCCAGTGATCAATGTTTCAGTCGTGGACCTCACTTTTGCTGCTAGCAGGCCAACGAGTGTTGATGAAGTCAATTCCATTTTGCAAGCAGCTAGCGAAGGCGAGCTCAAGGGAATCTTAGGATTCAATACTTTGCCTTTGGTTTCGATCGACTTTAACCATGATCCTCGTCCAAGTATTTACGATGCTTCTCAAACTCGCGTTTCTGCGGACGGCAAATTGGTGAAGGTCTTGGCTTGGTATGACAATGAGTGGGGTTATTCAGTACAAATGCTCAATGCGGCGGAAGCTTTGATGGCTGTGAAGTGATTTAAAGCCTTCTGAGTGAAAAAAGACCTCAATTTGAGGTCTTTTTTGTCATTTAGGCACCTAAAAAGCTTATTTTTGCTTATTTCGGCAGTTTTTCTTCTGGCAATGTCCATACATTGCTAAAGAATGCTCTTGTAGCTTAAAACCGAGGTTTTTAGCGATATCCCGCTGTCTTTTCTCAATCGCCTCATCTACAAACTCCTCTACGTGGCCACAATCTAAGCAAACTAAGTGATCGTGATGCTGCCCTTCATTTAACTCATAAATTGCCCTGCTATCCCCTTTGCTAGACTCAAAATGGCTGCGGAGAAGCAGTCCAGCCTGCTCAAATTGGGTTAGTACACGATATACGGTGGCCAATCCAATTTCCTGATCTTCCTTAGCCAGCGCCATAAAGACGTCTTCAGCACTAAAGTGGGTGCCCCCATTTTGATGAAAAAAATCCAGAATTTTCATGCGTGGACCAGTGGCTTTTAGGCCAATATCACGCAAATCTGCGGGAGTAGGGTTTTGGGTCGTATTCATGGCATTGGGAGCTAAAATCAATGTCTTAATGATACGGCTAGCCATGCAAAATTGCTTTGAACTTTTTCGTTGTTTTTTGAACCCAGTTTTTAGGGGGATTTATACCCATATGAGAGTGGGTATGGTGACCATTTCTTTAATTGGATTAATGGGGCTTAATGGTTGCACCTCCGCCGTTGATGAAACCCAGCGTGCCTGGATGAATAAGATTTTTAGGCCTTATGTGCCAGACATCGTTCAAGGCAACTTCATTTCTAGCGAGCAGTACTCCAAATTGAAGTTAGGGATGACTCGTGAACAAGTGCGCCAAATTATGGGCACCCCATTGTTAGCAAGTTATTTTCATGCAAATCGTTGGGATTACATTTTTGAATTTAAGCGTCAGGGCAATCCCAATAGCATTGAGCGCCGTGTCACCATCTTCTTCGATGGCGACAAGGTTGCTAAATTCCAGGGCGATGCCTTACCTACTGAAGTGGAGATGGTTGCTGAGATTGATAACTATGCAAAAACAAAGCGTTCATTTTGGGATGTGATTACTGGCTCAAATAAGCCTCCAGTAACGCCACCATTACAGCAACCAGAACAATTGATTCAGAGTCGCACTGATAACTTGCCAGTAGGTGCTGCAATACCTGCTGCGCCTGCGAGTTCATTCTGGGACTTTTTTAGTTTCTCAAATAAGCAGTCTGATGGAACAATCAATCCAGCACCCGAACCCTTGGGACCTGGTGCAATGAATGTTCCTCCGGCTACTGAAAAAAAGCAGTAGAAACTTTTAATTAGAAGCGAAGAAATACATGATGAAGATTGCAATTGCTGGAGCAACAGGGCGTATGGGCAAGATGTTGATTGAGGCTGTACTCAATACATCAGATGCTCAGCTTGTTGGTGCACTAGAACATTCTTCCTGCCCTCAATTGGGTGAGGATGCTGGATCTTTCTTGGGCAAAAAAACAGGAGTGATGATTTCATCAGATATTGCTCAAGTGTTAGCCAATGCAGAATTTTTAATTGACTTCACTAGGCCTGAAGGGACGATGGCCCATTTGGCAGCTGCTGAGAAAGCCGCTTGCAAGATGATTATCGGCACTACTGGATTAAGTAATGATCAGATTGATAGCCTGAAAAAAGCTTCTGTCAATTTAGCAATCGTTTTTGCTCCCAATATGAGTGTTGGTGTTAATGCCACCTTCAAATTGCTTGAGATAGCTGCCAAGATGCTAAATCAAGGTTATGACATCGAAATTATTGAGGCACATCATCGCCATAAAGTAGATGCTCCTTCTGGAACTGCGCTCAAGATGGGTGAAGTCATTGCTACCGCTTTAGGTGAGAAGCTAGATGATGTTGCCGTATATGCACGTGAAGGTCACACTGGCGAGCGTAAAGAGGGATCTATTGGGTTTGCCACCATTCGTGGTGGTGATATTGTTGGCGATCACACCGTGTTATTTGCGGGCGATGGCGAGCGAATTGAAATTAGCCACAAATCGTCTAGCCGCCAATCCTATGCGCAAGGCTCTTTACGCGCTGCACGTTTTCTGCAAACTCAAAAATCGGGTTTGTATGACATGCAAGATGTACTCGGTTTGCGTAAATAAGTTCTGCCAGATTTACCAATCAATAAAAATAGAAGAAAAGAGTTGGATTAAATGAGTAAGGATTATGACTACCGCAGCATTGAAGCGGCAGCACAGGCTGACTGGGAAAGTGCACAAGTCTATAAGGTGTCTGAAAAAGCCGTAGATGCGGCAGGTAAACAAAAACCAAAGTACTACGCTTGCTCAATGTTGCCCTATCCATCGGGTAAGTTGCATATGGGTCACGTACGCAACTACACCATCAATGATGTGATGGCTCGCCAACTGCGCATGCAAGGCTATAACGTCTTAATGCCAATGGGTTGGGATGCATTCGGGATGCCAGCTGAAAATGCAGCGATTGCTAATAAAGTGCCTCCAGCCAAATGGACCTACGACAACATTGCATATATGAAAAAGCAAATGTCTGCGATGGGTCTGGCAATTGATTGGTCGCGCGAGATTGCTACATGTAGCCCTGATTACTATCGCTGGAATCAGTGGCTTTTTCTGAAGATGTTGGAAAAAGGGATCGCGTACCGCAAAACCCAAGTGGTGAATTGGGATCCGGTTGATCAAACCGTGCTTGCAAATGAACAAGTGATTGATGGACGGGGCTGGCGCTCTGGTGCTTTGGTTGAAAAGCGTGAAATCCCTGGCTACTACTTCAACATTACGGCGTATGCCGAGCAATTGCTTTCTGGTTTGGATAACTTAGGCTGGCCTGAGCGCGTCAAGATCATGCAACAAAATTGGATTGGTAAGAGTCGTGGTGCGCGCTTTGCTTTTAAGCATGAGATTGCGGACGATCATGGCAACTTTATTCAAGATGGTCTTTTATACGTTTTTACAACGCGTGCCGATACGATTATGGGAGTAACCTTCTGCGCAGTTGCCGCAGAACATCCGCTGGCAGCGAAGGCAGCTACAAATAATCCAGCACTAGCCGCTTTTATTGAGAAATGCAAAACCGGTAGTGTGATTGAAGCCGACCTCGCAACCCAAGAAAAAGAAGGAATGTTCACGGGCTTATATGTAACACATCCTCTTACAAATGAACCGGTGCCAGTATGGGTTGGTAATTACGTATTAATGTCTTATGGCGATGGCGCCGTGATGGGTGTGCCAGCGCATGATGAGCGGGATTTTGCATTTGCTCGCAAATATGAACTACCAATTAAGCAGGTGATTGCACTCAAAGGCGAATCACCAATCTTTAATTCCACTCGCTGGGAAGATTGGTACGCACAAAAAGATGGAGTAGTTTGCTTCAATAGTGAACAGTTTGATGGCTTATCTCATGAGGAGGCCGTTAGCGCAGTCGCTAAAGAGCTTGAGAAAATGGGTATTGGTGAGATTAAGACAACCTATCGTTTACGCGATTGGGGCATTTCTCGTCAGCGTTATTGGGGTACACCGATTCCGATTATTCATTGTGGCGATGAAAAAAATCCTGGTTGTGGTGCTGTACCAGTTCCTGAAGCGGATTTGCCGGTAGTGCTGCCAGAAGATTGTGTGCCTGATGGAAGCGGTAATCCATTGAATAAGCGTGCTGACTTTTTGAATGTCAGTTGCCCGAAATGTGGCAAGCCTGCACGTCGCGAGACAGACACCATGGATACCTTTGTGGATTCCTCTTGGTATTTCATGCGCTATACCGGACCAGATGCAAAGACGATGGTCGATGAGCGTAATGAATATTGGATGCCAATGGATCAATACATTGGCGGTATTGAGCATGCTATCTTGCACTTACTCTATGCCCGTTTCTGGACCAAGGTGATGCGTGATCTGAATCTCATTACTTTTGATGAGCCATTTCAGAATCTATTGACTCAGGGTATGGTTCTCAATGAAACCTACTACTCTGAAGATGCCTCTGGTAAAAAAACGTGGCTCAATCCTTTGGATGTGGAATTAGACCTTGATGAAAAAGGTCGCCCTAAAGGTGCGAAGCTAAAGGGCGATGCTTCCAACACCCCTGTAATCATTGGTGGTGTTGAGAAGATGGCTAAGAGTAAGAACAATGGTGTTGATCCTCAGGCCTTGATTGATCAATATGGCGCTGATACTGCGCGTTTGTTTGTCATGTTTGCTGCACCCCCAGAACAACAGCTGGAATGGTCTGGCGCTGGTGTTGAGGGCGCATCGCGTTTCTTGCGCAGAGTGTGGATGTATTCCAGTAGCCAAGCTGAAGCGATTCGTAATGCTCAAGATGCTCTGCCTACTCATTTGAGTGATGCAGAAAAAGAACTGCGTCGTGAGGTGCATACTATTTTGAAGCAAGCCAACTTTGACTATCAACGTCGTCAATACAATACGGTTGTCTCAGCTGCGATGAAGATGCTCAATGTTCTTGAGCCAATGAAGATAGATCAGGATTCCAATATTAGCGCTCCTGTTTTGCGTGAATGTCTCAGCATCTTGTTACGTGTTCTTTATCCAGTAGTTCCACACATGACCCACGTGCTATGGAAAGACATGGCTTACGTAAAGACATTTGGACCGCTATTGGATGCTCCTTGGCCAATCTTAGATGAAGCTGCTTTAGTGCAAACTGAAATTACCTTGATGTTACAAATTAATGGTAAGTTGCGCGGCGATATACAGGTGCCTGCAGATGCTAGTAAAGAGCAGATTGAGGCATTGGCATTGCAGAGCGAACCAGCAATCAAGGCCTTAAATGGGGGTACCCCGAAAAAGTTGATCGTTGTACCTGGCCGCTTGGTTAATATTGTTGCGTAACTCTTATAAAAGCTAATTACATGAGCGTAAATCATCTCCGACGTGTACTGCTAGGTTTCATTGCTACTGCGCCCTTAAGCGGTTTAATTGCCTGTGGTTATCGTTTGCGTGGCATGGTGGACTTGCCTTTTAAAGTCATTGCGATTACTGGAAATCCTTCACCGCCCCTACGTATCGACCTGCAAACTGCAATTTTGACAGGGACAGATGCCAAAGTTGCAATTAATCCTAAAGATGCTGACCTCATTTTAGAAATCACGAACGATATTAATGGGCGCGAGATATTAGCCTATAACTCTACTGGTCAAATTTCTGCATACCGACTTAATATTCGGGTTGGGTTTAGAGCATTTGATTTGGCTGGTGCAGAAATCGTGCCCGAGTCTGAGATTTACATGACAAGGGATATGGACTTCTCGGTATCCACGGTTTTGGCAACAGATGCGCAAATTCAGCAATTCTTGACATTGATGCGTAAAGATCTGGCGATTCAGATTTTGCGACGTGTTAGTGCCGCTGCAAGACTTCCACAAAATAAAGCTTTCTAAATTTAGGCCTAGACTCGCATGGTAAAAGTAGATGCCTTGCAAGCACACCTTAAGTCGCTGGGTTCTGGCGGCGCTATGCTGCCGCTCTACATCTTTAGCGGGGATGAGCCCCTATTGATGATGGAGGCTATGGATCAATTGCGTTTAGCTGCCAAGAAATTGGGCTTTACTGAACGTGAAGTCATGGTGCAAGAGCGCGGATTTGACTGGAGTGCTCTCATGAATGCGGGTCAAACAATGTCTCTATTCGGAGATAAGCGTTGGGTAGACTTACGCATTCCGACTGGTAAACCTGGACGCGATGGCGCCGATGCTTTAAAGCAATTTGCAGCTCAAATGATTGCTCAAGAAAATGGTACAGAAGGACCTGATACTGTGGTGTGCATTGTTCTACCGAGGCTAGATGGAAAAACAAAGACATCAGGATGGTTTAGCGCTCTTGAAGATGCTGGCATGGCTATTCAGGTAGATACCATTGATCGTACCCATTTGCCCAATTGGATTGCTGGCCGATTCAAAAAGCAAAATCAAGAAGTAGAGCCTGGTCAAGAGGGTCAGCGGGCTTTAGAGTTTATTGCTGATCAGGTAGAAGGTAATCTGATTGCCGCACACCAAGAAATTTTGAAATTAGGCTTGCTGTACCCAGAAGGTAAGTTAACTGAAGAACAAATACGTTCCTCAATTCTGAAGGTGGCACGCTATAACGTATTTAAATTGACCGAAGCCATGCTCGCAGGGGATTTACCAAGGCTTAATCGCATGTTGGACGGTCTAAAAGGTGAGGGTGAGCCATTAGTGTTGATTTTGTGGAGCGTAACTGAAGAGCTTCGGCTACTATCTAAACTGAAGGCTGCAAGCGATGCTGGTGAATCTGTGCAACAGCTTATGCGTGCCAACCGGATCTGGGGTAATAAAGAACGCCTATATCCTGCCGCCTTAAGACGGGTTCAGCCCTTGAAGTTGCGTCGGGCAATGCAAGTTGCAGCAGGTTTGGACCGCCAATCCAAAGGTTTGCATGCCGCAGAATTGCCTGCAGATCCTTGGGATGGTTTGCGTCTAGTTGGAAACTTATTGCGGTAATGGTGAAGAAGTGTTTAGATATTTAAGAAGATGAGCGGAGCAATGAATTCGTCGATACAAGAAATGATGCAAGACATTGGTGAGCGAGCACGTGTTGCCTCGCGGGCGATGGCACGCGCGTCTGTTAAGCAAAAGAATCAAGCGCTTTTACATATTGCAAAAGTAGTTCGGCAACAAGCTAGTGAGATTCAGAGAGTCAATCAAGTCGATGTTGAGCGTGCTAAGACCAATGGTCAGGATGCTGCTTTTATAGATCGTTTAACGATGACGCCTAAGACAATTGAAACAATGGCTTTGGGTCTAGAGCAAATTGTTTCGCTGGAAGATCCGATTGGAAAAATAACAGCATTTCAAAAACAGGCCTCCGGCATTGAGCTTGGTCAGATGCGTGTTCCACTTGGTGTTATCGGGATCATCTACGAGTCTCGTCCTAATGTCACGATTGATGCCGCAGCCCTTTGCCTCAAGTCTGGTAACGCCGTGATTATGCGCGGTGGTTCTGAGGCGATTGACTCTAATACTCTATTGGCTCAAATCATTCAGGAAGGTTTGGAAGCATCTGGCTTGCCAAAAGATGCCGTCCAAGTCGTTACGACTACGGACCGCAGTGCTGTAGGTGAAATGATTACGATGACGCAATACATCGATGTGATCGTCCCACGGGGTGGCAAGAGTTTGATTGCTCGCCTAATGGCTGAAGCGCGTGTTCCAATGATTAAACATTTGGATGGTATCTGTCATACCTATATTGATGCAGAGGCTGATGTGGCTATGGCGATCAAGGTGTGCGATAACGCTAAGACACAACGTTATGCGCCTTGCAATGCAATGGAAACACTGCTGGTCAATAAAGAGATCGCACAAAAAGTATTACCAAGCCTTTGCAAGATTTATCAAGATAAGGGAGTGGAGCTAAGAGTGGATAGCCTCACCCGGAAAACGCTTGAGGAAAATGGCTTTAAGGGTTTGGTAGATGCTACCGAAGAAGATTGGTATACCGAATACTTGGCGCCAATTCTATCGATTAAGACGGTTGCTGATATGGATGAGGCAATGAACCATATTGAGCGCTATGGCAGTAAGCATACTGATGCCATCATTACTAATAACAAAGCACTAGCGGATCGATTCTTGCGTGAAGTTGATAGCGCTAGCGTAATGGTCAATGCAAGCACCCGTTTTGCTGATGGCTTCGAGTATGGCTTAGGAGCTGAGATTGGTATCTCCAACGATAAGTTGCACGCCCGTGGACCAGTAGGCTTAGATGGCTTAACTTCTCTGAAATATATCGTCATGGGTCATGGCGAAATTCGTACTTAAAAGATATGGCAAACGCTTACCTTTGGGTTAAAACCTTCCATATTGTTTTGATTACTTCTTGGTTTGCAGGACTGTTTTATTTGCCCCGCATCTTTGTGAACCTAGCTGATGAGAAAAATCCCGAAGCCTACGCTCGACTTTTGCTTATGTCAGATCGACTCTTTCGTTTTATGACGATTTTGGCTGTGCCAGCAGTTTTATTGGGCCTGATCCTTTGGCTTTATTTTGGTATTGGTGCTGGCGATATTTGGATGCATGCCAAATTATTTTTTGTTCTTTTAGTGATTGGCTATCACCACGTTTGTTGGAGTGTGCTGAAAAAGTTTCGTGCTGGTGTCAATACTAAATCGGGTGTTTGGTACCGTTGGTTTAATGAAGTTCCCGTAATTCTGCTGGTAGTGATTGTGGCTTTAGTTATTTTCAAGCCTTAAACACAAACCCTCATTCTTTTATCCCCCTTTTTTAGACTGTTAGCCCCATGAGATTTTTTGTTGTTTGTCCAGGCGGTTTGGAAGTACCGCTTGCTCAGGAGCTTGCAGAGATTGCCGCGCGTCCTGATTCTAAAGCACTAGGAACTTGGGTCATTGACCCCACGCCAACTAGCCCTACTGGTGGAATTGGTCTTGCTGCTCCTATATCAGCAGCCATGGCTTTAAATTTACATTCTCGAATTGCCAGTCGAGTCTTGCTCCAAATGGCCCAAGCTCCCTATAGGCAAGAAGAAGACCTTTATAAATTAGCCAGTGGTTTGGCATGGGAAGATTGGTTTACACCACAGCAAACTTTACGAGTAGATGTAACAGCCCATCGCTCTCCTTTAAAGAGTTTGAACTTTGCCACCCTAAAGATTAAAGATGCCATCGTTGATCGTTTACGTGATGTCACAGGCGATCGGCCTAGTATTGATACTGCCTTTCCGGATGTCCGTGTGCAAGCGCATTTAACTGCGACGCAAATTACGATCTATTTGGATACCTCTGGAGAAGCATTATTTAAGCGTGGTTGGCGCGACGAAAAGGGTGATGCGCCACTCAAAGAAAATTTAGCGGCTGGTATTTTGTCTATTACTGGCTGGAAGCCTGGCCAAAGCTTATTTGATCCAATGTGCGGTAGCGGTACTTTTTTGATTGAGGCAGCACAGATAGCGCTCGCTATTCCGCCGGGAGCTATTAGGGCAGGGATGTATGGAGATGATGCAAAACCAAGTCGCTTGGCTTATCGCCCTTTAATCACTTCCGCCCATGGATTTGGTTTTCAGCGGCTCAAGCCGTTTATTGAAGTGGCTGAGCAACAGCGTTGGACTAACTTAAAAGACGCTGCTCTGGCTCAGATGTTAGAAAAGCGTAAACAATATCCTAATGTTGAGGCATTAAAAATCAGCGGTGGAGATATTAACGAAAAGTTAGTTTCCATGTTTAAAAGTAATTGGCAAAGAGCGCAGTTACCTGATCAAGCGCTCATTCGCCAAATTGATGCATTGGCTAGTAAGCCACCAGCCAATGAAGGTGTGATGCTCTTGAACCCACCTTATGGCGAGCGTTTAGTGATTAAGGGTGGTAGGGGCGGCAATACCAAAGATCGTGAGGCCCGCGAGTCAAGTGATGCTGAGTATGATCCTGAGCCAGAAAACCGTTTTGAGTTCAATTTGGAAACCGGTCGCCAAAGTGCTAAACGCTCTAGTCGTGAATCCTTAAAGAAGTTGCAAGCTGAAGAGGAGCAAGACCCAAAATTTGTGGAGTTCTTGCGTCAATTTGGACAGCATCTCAAGGATGACTTTGGTGCTTGGAATGTTTATGTATTAACTGCGGATATGGCCCTACCAGGACAGCTCAGGATTAAAGAATCTAAGCGCACCCCTTTGTTTAATGGGCCTCTCGAGTGTCGTTTATTTAAGTTTGAGATACATGCAAAGCGCCCTGTAGCAAACGCTTCTCCTGAGGAGTAAGTGTTTTAGAATAAGAATGAATCTACAGTTAAAGTAAGAAATAAAGAAAAGTATTGAGCGGAGAGTAAGTCAATGGAATTCAAAACCTATATGTGCCTCATTTGCGGATGGGTATATGACGAAGCTGCTGGTATACCTGATGAAGGTATTGCGCCAGGCACCCTTTGGAAAGATATTCCAATGAATTGGGCTTGCCCAGAGTGCGGTGCTCGCAAAGAAGATTTTGAAATGATGGCGATTTAATTAGGAATTGATTGTGGCAAAAATAGATCAAAACGAAGTTTTATTTGAGCGTGCTCAAAAAACCATTCCTGGGGGCGTGAATTCTCCAGTGCGGGCGTTTCGTCAAGTGGGCGGAACACCCCGTTTTATTTCTAGAGCGAAAGGTCCCTATTTTTGGGATGCTAACGATAAGCGTTATATCGATTTAATTATGTCTTGGGGTCCGATGATTGCAGGACATGCGCATCCAGAGGTAGTTGAGGCAGTGAAAAAAGCAGCTGAAACCAGTTTTAGCTACGGCGCACCTACTGAAGGCGAGATTGAGCTCGCTGAGCGCATCTGCGAGCTGATGCCTAGCGTAGAGCAAGTTCGTATGGTCTCTAGTGGGACAGAAGCCACTATGAGTGCTTTACGTCTAGCACGTGGCTATACCGGTCGTGATTTGATTATTAAATTTGAGGGCTGCTATCACGGCCATGCCGATAGCCTTTTAGTAAAAGCAGGTTCTGGTTTATTGACCTTTGCCGACTCTACTAAAAATGCGCCATCTTCTGGTGGTGTTCCTCAGGATTTAGTGAAACATACATTAGTGTTGCCCTATAACGATGTTGCTGCTATTGAAGAGGTGTTTACTAAGCAGGGCGATCAGGTAGCAGCAGTCATCCTAGAGCCGATTGCCGGCAATATGAATTTGATTAAACCTTCTAAAGCATTTTTAGCGGCGATTCGTAATCTCACGAGCAAGCATGGCAGCGTATTAATTTACGACGAAGTGATGACCGGTTTTAGGGTTGCCCTAGGTGGCGCGCAATCACTACAAGGCATCGTTCCTGATTTGACTTGTCTGGGTAAGGTGATGGGCGGCGGTATGCCCATGGCTGCTTTTGGTGGCAAGAAAGAAATCATGTCTAAGCTTGCGCCTTTGGGTAGTGTTTATCAGGCCGGCACTTTATCAGGTAATCCAGTGGCGGTAGCAGCAGGTTTAAAGAATCTAGAGATTATTTCTCGTGAAGGGTTTTATGAGTGTTTGAGTGGTCAAACAGAAAAACTCATGGCTGGCTTAAAGCAGGCTGCAGATAAAGAGGGCGTTCCTTTTGCAGTCGATAGTGTTGGGGGCATGTTTGGTTTTTACTTTACCAGTGAAGTTCCAACATCTTATGAAGCTGTTACTAAAACTAACATTGAATCTTTTAAGAAATTCTTCCACCTGATGTTAGATGAGGGAGTTTATCTTGCGCCTTCTGCTTATGAGGCAGGGTTCACATCCATTGCGCATGACAATGAAGTGGTTAATGCCATCATTGCTGCAGCCCAGAGTTCGTTTAAAAAACTCTGAGCTCAGTCAATAGTTCTTACATTCGCAGTGGGTGGTCATAGCCAGCCACTTGAATGATCTCTAAGCCTTTAGAGTCTTTGTTAGTCTCAGAAACTTCTATGGCAGTCAGCTTGCCACCCCAGACGCAACCTGTATCAAGACCAATGACATTGTCGTGGCGCAATAAGCCTAAGGTTGACCAATGGCCAAAGTAAATGAGTGTGTCAGCGGTTTTACGTTTAGGCGCTTTGAACCATGGAACGTAGCCTTTAGGGCCATTCTCTAGACCTTCTTTGCTCTCGAATTCCATTTGACCGCTGGGGGTACAAAAACGCATGCGTGTCAGCGTATTGGTAATCAGACGTAAGCGTTCATACCCTTTTAAAGAATTGCTCCATTTATTAGGAGTATTGCCATACATATTGGCTAAGAAGTCCTTATAGGATTTGCCTCGTAGTGCTTTTTCAACTTCTTGAGCGCATTCAATCGTTTGTTGTAAGTCCCATTGCGGGAGCACACCAGCATGCACAGTTAATACCCTACCATTACTCAAAGCCATGGGGCGCTTGCGTATCCAGCCAATCAGCTCTTTGCGATCGGGCGCATTTAATATGGCATCAACCGTATCTAAGCCCTTAGTTTTCCGAAGGCCAGCATCAATGGCCAGAAGATGTAAATCATGGTTGCCCAAAATGCATTCGGCACGACCAGATTCTTGTAAAGATTTGAGTTGCCTTAAGGCGCCTAGGGAATCGGGGCCACGATTGACTAAGTCGCCTAAGAAAATCAATTTCGATTTCTTGGGAAGTTTTTTAAGGAGGGTTTTGAGTGAGGGAGCACATCCTTGAACGTCACCCACAGCGAAGATCTTGCTCATGCCCTATATTAAATCGGAAAGGGTGATTAGATGAGACTTAAACCATCTTTTTGACTACGCTATACCGAACGAGAGTTTTTTTACGTGCTTCATCGTGGTCAACCACTGGCATCGGGTAGTCTCGACCAAGCACAATCCCAGCAGCTTCAAGCTCAATATGGCCCGCTTCCCATGGAGCATGGATCGACTTTTTGGAGAGTTTCTCAAGCACGGGCAAGTAGCGGCGGATAAATTTACCTTCTGAGTCAAATTTCTCGGATTGGGTAATGGGATTAAAGATGCGAAAGTAAGGCTGGGCATCACATCCTGATGATGAGGCCCATTGCCAGCCCCCATTATTAGACGATAGCTCAAAATCATTGAGATGTTCTGCAAAGTAGGCTTCACCCCAACGCCAGTCTATGCCTAGATCTTTAGTCAGAAAGCTGGCAACTACCATCCGTAAACGGTTATGCATATAACCACTTTGATTGAGTTGATGCATTGCTGCATCTACTAAGGGGTAGCCCGTTTTTCCTTCACACCAAGCAGTGAAAAGCTTTTTAGCCTTAGCTCCGCTTTCCCAAACAATATTGTCGTAGTCAGGCTTGAAAGCCGCACCTTTAGCCAAGCGAGGGTGATTAGCCAAAATCATGAAATAAAAATCTCGCCAAATTAACTCACTCAACCAAATCGTTGCACCCATACTTCCCGCAAGCATACGGCGATGTGCTTCGCGTACTAAGCCGCGAATGGAGAGCATGCCAAAACGCAAATGGGTAGATAAGTAACTTACCCCTTTAATAGCCGGGAAGTCTCTTCCAATCTGGTATTGATCAATGCGGGAGAGAAAGTCTTCGAGGAATGCCTGTCCACCCTCTGAGCCTGGTGGCAGGTAGGTCTCGATGCCAGTGGCGCAAAAGCCCATAGACTTGAGGGAAGGAAAGGGCAGATCTAATTTTTTGGGAATAGCTGCATATTGACCTGGTTTGGGGGAGCAGTCATAAGCAGCCAAATCTTTTTCTTGTAGTGTCTTGAGCCAATTATTTTTGTAGGGTGTGAAGATTGAGAAAACTGTATTAGAGTTGGTTAAGATTTCTTTTTTCTCAAAGATGACCTGATCTTTATAGGTATTGAATTCAATTCCCAGTTTTTCTAAGGAGGCTTTGACAGCATCATCACGCGCAATAGCAGAGGGCTCATAGTCATGATTAGTACAGACAGTACCCACACCAAGTTCTTTTGCTATTTGTGGAATGCAATCAATGGGTTTGCCAAAACGAATAATGAGGCCACCACCCTGAGCACGCAGTACATCATCAATTTGTTTTAAGCCTTGCCATATAAAGTCCACACGGCGATCATGCTTAAGGCCTTTGGCATCTAACCCCCCCTGAATGAGGGGTTTAAGAATATCTACATCAAAGATAAAAGACACCCAAACCTGCCCACTCTCCTTAAGCGCGTAATGGAGAGCGGCGTTGTCATAGAGGCGGAGATCGCGGCGGAGCCAAACAAGAGCTTTTTGCATAGTGCTCTATCTTATGTTTTATTGGTAAAAAGCGCTTGATTGGGGCTTAATTTCTGTAAAATAAACCCATATGAGCTCGGCCAAAAAAGCACCCCCTGCTTCAGACCTATCGTCTGTGCCAGAGTTTTCGATTGAATTTTCCGCCGATCGTCTCGCTAACCAGTTCTTAATTGCTATGCCAGGCATGGTTGACCCTAATTTTGCTGGTTCAGTCATTTACCTCTTTGAGCATACAGATAGAGGCGCAATGGGCTTAGTCATTAATCGGCCTACCGAAGTGAATTTGGCAAATCTCTTTGAAAAAATCGAGCTCAAATTAGAAATTGCGCCACTACTGAAGCAGCCAGTCTATTTTGGTGGACCAGTTCAGGTTGAGCGTGGCTTTGTATTGCACGAGTCCAACGTAGGATTGTCTTATAGCTCCTCCTTAATTATTCCCGGAGGATTAACCATGACTACCTCCAAAGATGTTCTTGAAGCAGTGGCAGTGGGTAATGGCCCTCGAAAGTTTTTAATGACTCTAGGATATGCAGGTTGGGGTGCAGGCCAGCTTGAAGAAGAGATTACCTTAAACGGCTGGATCAACATTCCTCTGGCTCGCGAGCAAATGAGCGATATTATTTTCAATACTCCGTATAGTCAGCGCTACCAAAAGGCAATAAGTCATTTAGGTTTTGATTTATCTCATCTATCTGGTGAGGCGGGACATGCTTAGTTCCATCACAGGGCCAATTACGGTAATGGCCTTTGATTATGGAACACGTCGAGTTGGAGTTGCAGTTGGCAACTCCGTAAACAAATTAGGCCAAGCGTTAAAGATTATTGCTGCGCCTAATAGTGATGCGATGTTTGGTGAGATTGAGAATCTCTTAAAAGAGTGGCAACCCGATCGACTCATTGTTGGTATTCCAGTTCATCCCGATGGTGCAGAGCATGAGATGACTGCTAAGGCGAGGCGTTTTGGGAACCAGTTGAATGGGCGCTTTCATTTGCCTATTGAATGGGTAGATGAGCGTTATACCTCGGTAGTTTTGGGGGATGATCGCCGAATGCAGGACAATCTAGACGCACATTCTGCTGCGCTCATTTTGGAGCAATATTTTGCAGAGTCAGCCTCAAGTAGTAAGGATTCATAAACTATGTCGATTAGTCTTGGAACGAAATAATGAATGCTGAATTGTTGTATGAAAAGTTACTTGCGCATTTGCGAATCAGAGCAAAGAGTGGCTCTTTCGAGCTTGCTGGCCTAGCTATGGGTGGCGCATGGATTGCAGAGCGCTTAGCCAAAGATTTAGGTTTGCCTCACTATGGCGTGATTAACGTAGCCTTTCATCGCGATGATTATGCTGAGAAAGGCATGACGGCATTACGGACTGCCAGCACCATGTCTACTAAGCTACCCTTTGATGTTAATGGAGCTAATGTCATTTTGATAGATGATGTTCTCTTAACGGGTAGAACAGTCAGAGCCGCACTCAATGAACTATTTGATTTTGGCAGGCCAGCCCAAGTGGAGTTAATGGTGCTAGCTGATCGCAGGAGTCGTGAACTACCAGTAAGTGCCAATTTTGCAGGTGAAGTAGTTCAGGTAGCTGATGAGCAAATTTTAGTATTAGAAAAAGATAGCACTGGTAAGTTTAGCTTTCAGCTTGAGGAGCGTGAATCATGAGCCAAGTGAATCAATTTAACTCGGCCGGAGAGTTAACCCACCTCCTTACCCTCGAAGGTTTGCCTAAAGAGCAAATCCTCCACATTTTAGATACTGCTAAGCAGTTTGTTAGCGTGACTGATCCCTCTCGTGAGGTAAAGAAGGTTCCCCTATTGCGCGGTAAAAGTGTATTTAATTTGTTTTTCGAAAACTCTACTCGGACTAGAACGACTTTTGAAATCGCTGCTAAGCGTTTGTCAGCAGATGTGATTAATTTAGATATCTCTACATCATCAACGGCTAAAGGCGAGAGTCTGCTAGATACGATTGATAACTTAGTGGCAATGCAGGCTGATATTTTTGTAGTACGCCATGGCATATCTAAGGCCCCTATTGAGATTGCGAGTCATGTGCCTTCACATGTGCACGTAGTCAATGCAGGTGACGGTAGCAATCAACATCCAACCCAAGGCTTGTTGGATATGTATACGATGCGGCACTTTAAGAAAAACTTCAAAGGCCTGAAGGTAGCGATCGTTGGGGACATCGTCCATAGTCGCGTTGCTAAGTCTAATATTCATGCGCTGACAACCTTAGGTTGCGAAGAGATTCGTGCGATTGGTCCAGAAAGTTTGTTACCAAGTGATCTTGATATGTTGGGTGTGAAAGTCTTTCATAGCATGGAAGAAGGCCTCAAAGATGTTGATGTAGTGATGACGCTGCGTATTCAGAAAGAGCGGATGGAAGCAGGACAGGTGCCAGAGGGAGAGGCATTCTTCAAGCAATACGGCTTAAACTCAGCACGTTTGGCTTTGGCAAAATCTGATGCGATTGTGATGCATCCTGGCCCGATGAACAGAGGTGTAGAGATTGATTCTATTGTGGCTGATGGGCCTCAATCGGTGATACTCAATCAAGTTACCTTTGGCATTGCGGTTCGTATGGCAGTCATGTCCATCGTAGCGGGTAACTAAAGCAAAGTATTGCAGCTAGCGTGATAAAACATTTAGAAAATAGGCCGACAGAAAATCGTTGGCTGATTTTGTCTCATGGTTTTAATATGGATGGTCGTGCTGCAAGCCAAACTATCACCGATAAGATTCCTTATTTATTAGGGGCTGGTATTCAGCCAGTCGTATTTAGTGCCATTACTGGGATTAAAGACCAGCGCTTTCCACACCGTCAATATTTAGCCTGGGGCCCAGCAGCATTCAGGTTTGATTTTCGTCACTGGATTGCTAATCAATATGGTCGCGGTCTTTTATACAAAGTGCTGACTCGTACTGTCTCTATTGTGTTGGCCCCTTTTATTGCCTTAGAAAAACTCATTCTGGGTTATTCAAGTCAATGGTCTTGGGCGATGCCAGTATTTATTCACGGTCGTAAGATGGTTCGTGACAGCAAGATTGATGTAGTGTATTCAACAGGCGGCGCATGGTCTGCTCACCTAGCAGGTTTATGGCTAAAAAAGGCCACCGGTGTGAAGTGGATTGCAGAAGTTCATGATCCCTTAGTCATTCGCAAGAGTGCGGTAGATGAGGGGTCAGAGAAGCCTAAAAATCGTGATGCTCAATTTAGGCAATACCTAGAAAAGCAAATCATTAGCCATGCGGATGTGGTTTGGTGGTTCACAGATGGCGCTGTGCAGTACGCCAAAGCACGCAATCCCAATCTCAACACACCAGGTAATGCTCACGGTTTTATGGTGCTGCCAGGCGCGAACCCGCCTGGTGGTTCAACGGCAACTAAGGCGCATCAATATAGCGAGACGCTCAATCTTTGCCATTTTGGCTCGCTCGCTAAAGATCGATCACTTTCCACCATTCTCAATGCGGTGAATGCTCTACTGAAAAAATATCCACAGGCACGCAAGCATCTTCGTGTGCATGCCTACGGTGCTCCATTAGATGAACTGACTATCGATGCAATCAAACAATATGGCTTTGAAGATGTCCTCATTGCCCATGGGCGGCTAGAGAAAGATTCATTGACTGGTAAATCAGGGCGCGAGCGAGTAGTTGAGAGAATGCAAGATGCGGATGTTCTTATTTTGCTGCATGGTAATGATGAGTGGTGCGCGGAATATATCCCCTCTAAATTTTATGAATACCTTTGGACAGGTCGTCCCATCTGGGGGATCGTTCACCATAATCCACAGTTAGATCAGATGCTCTCAGACAGAGGCGCTTATTTGAGCCACGAGGGTGATCTTGAGGGTATCAATATAGCTTTAGAGAGAATTTGGTTAGACTGGGAGCAAAAGCGCTTACCAGCTCCAAGCGGTGAGGCTATAGGCGTAGATCAAGCAGTCGCTACAATCTTAGATGTTGTGCAAAACCCAGTTAATTCTTTGAATCATCACTCTTAAAGATCGCTATGTTGAATTTTATTCTCTACTGCTGCACTTTCCGCAAAGACTTGAAGAGGACCGTCAAGCTTGCGCAAAGCATTCGTCAGCACAATAAGGGCAATATTCCTTTTTATATTTCAGTTCCCGCGGAAGATGTCGATCTTTTTAGAGAATATCTAAAAGATTATGAAGTCATCATTTTTGATGAAAAAGATATCTTTAAAGCCAATCCCAAATTAAATATCACACAGCTTTATGAAATTCGTGGCGGCCTAAGACAGCAGGTTATTAAGTCTGAGTTCTGGAGATTGGGAATTTCTGAAAACTACTTAGTGTTAGATTCAGACTGTATCTTTATTCGTGATTTTGATGAGAGTGATTTCATCTTCACTGGCGATATTCCCTATTCAGTCATTCATGAAGGGCGTGATGTTCTGCAAGCTACTGAGCGCTTTGGCCCCAAGAAAATCAGAGAGCACTTTTTAGCAGATCGCGAACCCATTAAAGCTGCTTTGGGCCGTAAGGGCGTTACTTATGACTTTGGCTATGCCCCATTCTTATGGAGTCGAAAAGTTTGGGAGTCTTTAGATAAGAACTACCTCACTCCCAATAATATGAATTTCCTTGACGCCGTATTACTTTGTGGCTCTGAATTTACTTGGTATGGGGAATCACTGATTAACTTCCGAGCAATTCCAATCTACCCACGCGAGCAGTTGTTTATGCATTACCACTACGAGCATCAGTTGTGGGCTGATCAAATCTTGGGCTACAAGGAAGAAATCCTGGCCCACGATTATTTAGGTGTTGTCTACCAGTCCAACTGGGAAAGCTGGGGTGACTATGGCCCATCTAATAAGAGCTTTGCATCTTTAGCATGGAGATCAGTTAAGCGGGTACTTAAGAAAATTCAATTTAAGCTTTCTCTATTGCTCCGATTTATTTAATTGATCAATCCTGGCTAACAAGCAATGCGAAATTTATCTAACCTTACATTGCTCTGTGTAGAAACACGTGATCCTGAGTTAGCGCACTGGGCGATCGATCAATGCTTAATTGGAACTCAGTTTGCCAAGGTTGTTCTTATTACTAATATAGGGCAGGTAAGCAAGCAAAGATCGGATATTGAGTATGTCCAGGCCCCAAATATAAGAACCACGAGAGATTATTCAGATCTTTTATTGACTGGGCTAGATCAATATGTCAAGGGTAGCCATGTTTTAGTCATTCAGTGGGATAGCTTTGTGATCCATCCTGAGCTGTGGACTGATGATTTTCTGAGCTATGACTATATTGGTCCCGTATGGCCTCACCACCCTCAGAACCCAGTGGGTAACGGTGGATTTTCTTTACGCTCAGTCAAGTTGTTAGAAGCGATTAAGAAACCAGGCTTTTTCAAGAAGCATCCAGAAGACTATTGCATCTGTGTGGATAACAAAGCATTCCTAGAGCAAGAGTGCGGCATTCGGATTGCGCCAGAAAATATTGCTGAGCAATTTGCTGTAGAGCGCTCTCCCTGGCATAAGGCCTTTGGCTTTCATGGCTTCTTTAATTTTGGCAGAGTACTTAACGATGAGTCTTTAAGAGCATTTATAAGCACCCTTCCTGAAAATTATTTAAGTGGCCTTGATACCTATGATTTGATTTCTTACCTCAGGCAAGAGGGGAGATTAGGAATAGCAAAAGAGATTGCTAGAAAAGTAGGCTTTAAGTGGAAAATGCGTAAACGCTTTCTCAAACTAAAATTTTGGCTCTTGAGCACATAATAAATAAGCAATCAATAAGATCTCATGAATCTGAACGAAAAATCTTTAGCCAATATCTCTGTAGCAAGCGTTTGCGCATTGCTCTGGATATGGGTGGTGCCTGGTACCATTGCTCTAAGGCATGGATTGCTTGGCATCGGCTGCATTGCTGGAATTCTTTTGATTCGGAGTCATTGGACTAAATTGTCCACCCCAAGATTAAATCTCATTCCTCTGTATGCCATTGCCGCTCTATTTATATGGGTCGGAATTCATTACCGCTTCTTTTCCTTAAACCCAGCGCTAGAACTGAGTGAGATCAAAGGTCTATGGCTAAGATCTCTGGCGGGCTGCATTATGGCCATGGGCTTTGCTATTGCGCTATCTCAGCAAAGTCATCTGCGTAAATATTTTTATATTAGTATCTTTGCGGTGCCAATTATTAATGTAATTGCTTATCTCTATGATTGTTATCTACATGGTAGATTTATAACGCCAGATATTTTTTATAGGTTTCTTTTTACAAAAATTGAGAGTGCTTATTTCGGCGCGATAGCTGTCGCAGTTTCAGTTGCTAATTTGGTATATATTTTTTCAGGCAAGATTGAGAAAAAAACCTATTATCTTATAACTCTTTATTTTTTAGGTATCGCTCTTGTTTTACTCTCTGATCTGCTCTCAAGCACTAAGAATGGTATTGCTATTGCACTGGCCCTTTGTGTGCTGTTGTCGATCACTATTTTGGTAAAAGCTTTTTGGAGTTTCAAAGGCTCAAAAAAAGCGGCAATTACAGTAGTGATATTAATGATAGGACTAACTGCATTAATTTGGCAAGGACAAAAATCGTTTGCTCATAAAGGTTGGGATACACTTTTTGAAGACATAAAAGTTGCAATAGATATTGATAAAAATAGACAGTGGCAGTATAAGGAGGGCACCGTAGAGGCCCCTTTAAATTCTTTAGGAGTACCGGCGGTGCTAAATACTTACTCTAGATTCGCTTATGGAGTAGTAGGAATCCGCTTAATTAATAAGTATCCCCTTGGGTATGGGTCAATTAATAAATCATTTGATGGGTTACAAACTCAAGCTAATATTTACCATGAGCATGAAGGCCAAGTACATAGTGGTTGGATTGATTTTAGTTTGGCCTTCGGCGTGCCTGGTTTAGCTTTGATCTTTTTATCTTTGATTGCAATCATCCTAATTGGGCTTCAGCAAAAGACTGAGATCTCGCTGCAAGCAGTATTGTTTGCCACTATGTTGATCCCATTTGGTTTGATCGCTGAGATTTCCTATAAGCAATATTTTGAGGCGACATTGTTCTTTATCGTTTTTGCAGCCACTATCCTTGCTATTGCCCCGAGGATACATGAGGGGCTTGAGGCTAATACGCTTAATTAGGTTCATGCAGATAAAATATCTTTGCTTAATTAATAATTACAATAATGAAGCATTTCTTCGAGAGTGCTTAGACTCGGTATATAGTCAATCGCATCCTTTTGATCTAGTGATTCTGATTGACGATGGATCTACTGATGCCTCTGAAAGGATTATTTCTGAATTTGCTAAAAGATATCAAAACTTTCAGTTCATAAAAAAACCAAATGAGGGACAATTTTCTACATTTAACGCTGCCTTACCATTTATTTCTGACCACACTCAAATTTTTTTATTGGATGGCGACGATATTTTCCCGCTAGATTATTTGGAGTTAACAATCAGATTGCTGGGAAATCAAGGTTGGGATTTTGCATTTTGTGAACAGCAAGTATTTTTAAACAGTTCGACTCCCCCTAATACTGCATTAATTAGTGATCAGCTACCCCATTTTTTTTCAACAACTTCGGCATTAACTAGAAGTAGAGGATGCTGGATAGGAAACCCAACATCTTGCATATCAGTCTCATCTGAACTATTCAAAAAGATTTTCCCTTACCCGCATTACCGAGATAGAAGTTTTTGGGCTGATAATTTAATTATTTACGCCTCATCTATCTTGGGGGCAGAAAAAGTGCATATCCCATCCTTAGGGGTTGGCTGGAGAGATCATGCATCCAATGATGGTAAGAAGTCATACTCTGTGGAGGATATTTCAGTGAAAGAGCATGCTATCAATCAAGCTTTTGAATGGTACTGCTCAAAGTACGGTATTCCTAGGTATCCAGGATTTTTTGAGTTTCTTGCGGAATATCATAATCTTGGAGATTATTGGCAAAAAAGATTAGATTTGCCTAGTGCCTATCGAATGTTTAATCGTTTGATCCGAAAATCCATTAAGCAATTTCTGATAAACAAAATTAAACGCAATTAGGTAAGTACTTTCTGAGGGGCTTAAGTACGATCTCAGGTAACTTATACTGCTCTTGATCGCTTAGCTTGGTTTGTCGATCATATAAATCTGAGCCAGATAAAATCTTCTTGCTGATTTCTTCTTTGGATAGATTTTTGTACTGACTGAGATTTTCTACATCACTAATAGCCAGAATCTTGTTGAGGATTTTCTCTTCGTCCATAAAGTAGGAGAAATGCCAGCCTCCATTTTCAATATGGGCTAGGCTGTCCTTCTGGCTGCGTAACTTATGGGGAAGTAATTTTCTGAGGGTGCCTAAGTTGGTGAAGATTGAGCCATAAAACTGGTCCCCTGGAGCAGCATTTTTAATGTTGTAGTAGAAAAACAGTTGGTCACAGCTAAAGCACAGTCGGCTTTTGAGAGCCTCTGGATTGCTTAGAAGGGAAATGGCCTCAGTCAGCGCTTTCTCATTCGGAAACTCATCTAAGTCACTAAAGATCACAATATCAGACGCCTTAAAACTACTTAGCGGTTTAAGTGTCGAGTTTCTTTGCGCATCCTGAATTTTCCACAGCAAGCGGTTTTTGCGGTTTTGATACCGAAGACGCTTGATTAACCATTCAATCGAGTTAAGGTGAATATACTCACGGTGGTAAATAATTTTTTCAGAAAATGGCAGTGTAGATATCAACTCATCGCTTAGTAAAAATGCTTTCTTTTTTCCTGAGAAGTCGATATTAGCTTCCGAGATGACAAAGTAATCGATGGTATTACCTAAATACTCTAAGCGGGCCTTGAGCAAATCCAATTCGTTATAGAACAAGAAGGCATCGAGCAATAAAGGCTTACCTTCGGCATTACTCATTTTTGGATAAACTCAGATAAAAAGCGCTGGGGATCAGTCGGGCCTAGATAGCCTTGTTCGAGATGAAGAGAAAGTCCTGGAATGCAGATGCCTAGGTATCGCTTGGGTTTAGACCAAAACTGTAAACGTCTTGGGATTTGTTTGATAAAGCGGGACTTGGGTAGTAATGGCTGCTTAGTAATGACGCAGAAATTATCAAAGTCAAAATCTTTCTTAGCAGTTTTAGTGATTGACCAAATATCAGCATCTGCTTTTAATGTTTTACCAGTCACTGCAAAAGTCATCGTAGTGGAGTTAGAAGTTCGCCAAATCTGAGTAGGACCCTTCACTATCTCAGTTGATTCAGAATAACGATTGGCTTTAGCATAGGGATTGATTGGCATACCAGGCACTTTGTACTTATCTGAGTGATCGTAAAGCGTCACATAGTCAAAGTACCGCAAACCTTCTTCAATCGCAGCAGGGGCTTCTGGAAGATGAAGATAGTCATCCTCGGCAAAGTAGAAGATGTCATCCTCTTTTGCAAAACCCAATGCAAGCTCATAGAGCTTCCAAAAGGAACCAGGATTACCCAATTGGGTCTCAATGAGCTGATCAAATTGATAATCCGATCTTAAGCGGGTAAGCAAAGCCTCATCGCAGTTATCGGCTACACAAATAAATTCCCAATCTTTGAAGGTTTTGGTGAGATTGTTTAGGGAATCAAATTTATTGATCCCATCCACCTTGACCTTGGGGTATCCCTTGCTGCTGATTCGGAAAAGAACAATTTTGCGCATATGGGATAAATTATTTTATTAAAATCAATGAGTTGTATGAATATGCAGCTTTTTATCTGTTTTAACGATGATAATCTAGGGTATTACGAATAATAAGGTTTTTAATGATTTTAGTTACAGGCGGTGCCGGTTTTATTGGTGGCAATTTTGTTTTGGATTGGCTGGCTAATCCAGCGGCTGAAGGCATTATTAATCTCGATAAACTGACCTATGCCGGTAACCTGGCCACTTTAGAGTCTTTGCAGAATGATCCCCGCCATATTTTTGTTCATGGTGATATTGGTGATCAAGCTTTAGTGAAGCGCCTATTGGCTGAATACAAGCCTCGTGCCATTGTGAACTTTGCTGCCGAGAGTCACGTAGATCGCTCTATTCATGGACCTGCAGAATTTGTCCAAACCAATATTGTGGGTACATTTAATTTATTAGAGTGTGCACGCGAATACTGGGGTGGACTTGATGATGCAGCTAAAAATACTTTTCGTTTTCATCATGTATCTACTGATGAAGTATATGGCTCCTTATCAGCGACAGATCCAGCTTTCACTGAAGCAAACCCCTTTGAGCCGAATAGTCCTTACTCTGCATCCAAAGCAGCATCCGATCATTTAGTAAGAGCATGGTTTCACACCTATGGCTTACCAGTAGTAACAACTAATTGCTCTAATAACTATGGTCCTTATCACTTCCCCGAGAAATTAATACCGCTAGCGATACTCAATGCCCTGAATGGCAAGCCTTTGCCAATTTATGGCGATGGTCAGCAAGTACGTGATTGGCTTTATGTGGGCGATCATTGCTCCGCCATTCGAACAGTGCTTGCAAAAGGTGCTTTAGGTGAAACCTATAACATCGGTGGCTGGAATGAAAAAGCCAATTTAGAGGTCGTTAAAACGATTTGTCAGATTCTGGATGATCTAAAGCCAAGGATTGATGGTAAGTCCTACGCTGAGCAAATCACTTTTGTGAAAGACCGTCCGGGCCATGACCGTCGTTATGCTATTGATGCGGGTAAGGTTGAGCGCGATCTTGGATGGCGTCCTGCAGAAACCTTTGATACAGGCATTCGGAAGACGGTGCAATGGTATCTCGACAATCCTAAGTGGGTAGAAGGTGTTGTAAGTGGTTCATACCGCGATTGGTTGCAAAAGCAATACAACTAATCTTCAAAAACACACATGAATATTCTCGTTTTTGGAAAAGATGGACAGTTAGGTAAAGCCTTCAAGACCGTATTTAATGCAATGCCAGTATCAGCCAAACCCAATGTGGAATATATCGGCAGGGCCGAGTGTGATCTCAGTGATGGGGCTGTCTTGAAAAATTTATTGGATTCTTCTAAACCCACTTTCATTATCAATGCCTCTGCCTATACTGCGGTGGATCAAGCAGAAACTGAACCAGAACTAGCATTTGCTGTGAATGCACTAGCACCAGAGCTTATGGCGCAATATGCTGCAGAGCACGGCTCCACATTTTTCCATTACTCGACGGATTATGTTTTTGATGGCAGCAAAGCAGGTTTTTATTTTGAGGATGATCAGCGCAATCCGCTAGGCGTTTATGGCAAGAGTAAAGCTGCTGGGGAGATTGCGATTGAAAAGGCGTTTAAAGGTTCTCAGGGCCAATACGCTATCTTTCGCACTAGCTGGGTATATGGTGATGGTGGCAACTTCATTCGTACGATCTTACGTCTAGCAAAAGATCGTGAAGAGTTAAAAATCATTCATGATCAGCATGGTGTACCAACGAGTGCGAAGTGGCTTGCCAAAACTACTTTAGACCTTGGTTTAGATAAAGATCAAATAAGAAAATTTACTTCGGGTATTTATCATGCTGTTCCTGGCGGTGAGACGACTTGGCATGGCTTGGCTTGCTTGGCTGTGGATGCTGCCTTGAAGGCGGGCGCCAGCTTGAAGGTAAGGCCAGACTTGATTAAACCCATTTTGGCTGTTGAATACCCGCTGCCAGCACCTAGACCCATGAATTCTAGAATGAACACAAATAAGCTTCGTAAAGAAATCGCTCGCGATGATGATGTGTCAAAATTGCAGCAATGGAGTGGGTCGTGGTCAACTGGTGTTGAGGTATACGTACAAGCGCTAGTTAAAGACGGCCTTATTTAAAGGATTAAGGGAATGACGGTAAATCGCAAGGGAATTATTTTGGCTGGCGGGTCTGGGACGCGTTTGTATCCAGTCACTCAAGCTGTTTCAAAACAGTTGATGCCGGTGTATGACAAACCCATGGTGTATTACCCATTAACCACGTTGATGCTTTCGGGTATTCGGGATATTTTATTAATTTCTACTCCCAAAGACACTCCGCGTTTTACAGAACTCTTAGGCGATGGATCGCAATGGGGACTCAATATCGAATATTGCGTTCAACCTTCTCCAGATGGCCTTGCTCAAGCATTTACATTAGGTAAAAACTTTGTTGGCAACAACCCAAGCGCTTTAGTACTTGGCGACAATATTTTTTATGGGCATGAGTTAGCCGATCAATTGGATAACGCTCATAGTAACTCTACAGGTGCAACAGTGTTTGCTTATCACGTAAATGATCCTGAGCGTTATGGTGTTGTAGAGTTCGATAAAAACTACAAAGCACTTTCGATTGAAGAAAAGCCGCTGCAGCCAAAAAGCAACTATGCAGTAACAGGCTTATATTTTTATGACAATCAAGTTTGTGATATCGCCGCATCTATTAAGCCAAGTGCCCGTGGTGAACTTGAGATCACCGATGTGAACGGCGTGTATCTCGAAAAGAACGAACTGAGCGTAGAGATTATGGGCCGCGGCTTCGCTTGGCTTGATACAGGAACACACGATTCTTTATTGGATGCAGCGGGATTTATTGCAACTTTGCAAAAGCGTCAGGGTCTTATGGTGGCTTGCCCCGAAGAAATTGCTTACCGTCAGGGTTGGATTAGTGCTGAGGCAGTACAAAAAGTAGCAGCTCAACTGAGTAATAATAGTTATGGTCAATACCTTAGTAAAATTTTGAAAGAGCTCAATACCTCTCCACAGCCCATTAGTTTGTCGCCAAAGAGATCAGCTTAATGCCCAGTACTTCTAAAATGACGATCACTCCAACTGCGATTCATGATGTATTCGTAGTAGAGCCAAAGGTTTTTGGGGATGTTCGTGGCTGGTTTACTGAATCATTCAATGCAGTTGATTTTGCTGCCGCTACAGGTTTAGATGTCGAATTTGTGCAAGATAACCATTCATTTTCACGCCAATGGACTTTACGCGGACTGCACTATCAACTAGAACAGAACCAGGGTAAATTGGTTAGAGTGGTTGCTGGTAGTGTTTATGATGTTGCGGTAGATATTCGTCAAGATTCACCAACGTATGGAAAGTGGGTGGGAGTTGAACTGAGCGCTCAGAATCACAAACAACTTTGGATTCCGGCGAAGCTGGCGCATGGTTTCTTGGTGCTTTCAGAAACAGCTGAGTTTTTATATAAGACTACGGATTACTACCATCCTCAAAGTGAAGTCTGTTTGGCATGGAATGATCCTACTGTTCAAATTGAATGGCCTTTGCCAGCCGGTGTGATGCCCAATATGAACGCCAAGGATGCATCAGGTCTACTTTGGGATGCAGCACCCAAGTTTTAAGCTCCGATGAGCATTCTCACACAATCCCCCAAGATCCTTTTGGTGAAGCTGTCCTCTTTAGGGGACGTACTTCACAACTTACCGATTGTTTGGGATTTGCGGGCACGCTTACCTGAAGCACAAATCGATTGGGTAGTAGAAGAGGGCTATGTTCACTTACTCACCCCCCTTTTATCTAGCCAGGGATTTAGAGGTATCGATCGAATTATTCCATTTGGCTTACGTCGTTGGAAAAAGAATCTTCTTCAACTATCTACCTGGAAGCAATTCTTTTCATTTAAGAAAGAATTACAGGCAGTGCAATACGATGTCATCATTGAGACGCAGGGTTTATTGAAGTCTGCTTTAGTGTGTGCCTTGGCAAATAAATTGCCTAATGCAGTCGTGGCTGGGCTGGCAAACGCTACCCAATTTTCTGGTTATGAGCCGATTGCCAGATCTTTCTACAACCAATGTGTTCAAGTCCCCACTCAATGTCATGCAGTTGATCGTTCTCGCCAGGTGATGTCCTCTGCATTCAATTGGCCACTATTACAGCGTTCTGATACTCCACGGTTTTATCCTGAAAGTTTTATAAAGTCCTTAGCGGATAAAGCAACACTATCTATTCAGAAGCCCTATGTCTTATGCTTTCATTCAACCGCAAGAGAAGCGAAGCGTTGGTCAAACAGCAATTGGGTTGCACTGGGCAAAGCGCTTTCTGAGCGTGGCTATCAAGTAGTTTTTCCTTGGGGAAATGCTGCTGAAAAAGCTATTAGCCAAGAGCTTGCGAGTCAGATTTCAGGTGCGCTAGTGCCTCTAGCCTTTTCAATCGAGGAGGCATTTTCAGTGATTGCGGGATCGGCTCTAACAGTTGGGGTCGATACTGGCTTGACTCATTTGGCTGCCGTATTAGGTAAGCCTACTGTAGAAATTTATTGCGACTCACCACTTTGGAAAACTGAAGGTTATTGGTCTTTGCAAATCCGTAATGTGGGGGATATTGAACGTCCTCCGACTGCTACAGAGGTCATTGCTGCTACTCAGGATTTATTAGCGCAGTAAAGAGTTAATAGCGATGAGATCTTCATCAGTTAGATTAGCGGCATGCGCCTTTAATTTAATCGCATTCAAAATAGTGTTGTAACGAGCTTGCTGAAGTTGGGATCTTGTTGTAATAACGGTATCCAGAGAAATTAATACGTCAAGATTGATTAAGGTCCCAACCTGAAAACCTAATTTGCTAGATTCTAAGGCTGAGCTAGTAGAGCGCTCAGCGGCCTCAAAAGCTTTGACGCTAGCTAGTCCACCATAAAAGCCAGTAAATGCTGTACGAGTGCTTTGGGCAGCAGTACGACGGGCATTATCGTAGTTGGCTTTCGCTTGATCTACCAGTGCAGCATTTTGTCGGATCACAGAGCTATTAAATCCACCTGAGACGAGCGGAATAGTCATTTGCAATGCGACTGTATTGTTGTACACATTGGTATTGGATGGTGTATAGCTATTCGGTGTTCCGTTTGAAGTGTTATAGCCAGAGGTGCCAACAAAGTTCAATGAGGGGTAATTTAAAGCTTGAGAAGCTCGGTAAGTACTTTCTGCAAGGCTGACGCTAAGCTGTCCTGCTAATACGTTGAAGTTTGAGGCCTCTGCTTGGTTGATCCAATCTTCTAGAGTCTGACCTGGAGGCAATTGCGGGTTTACTGAATCCGCAATCGGAATACCTTTGGAATCTTTATTTTTGGCGTACGGATCCTTAAGAACGCCATCGATTTTGGCATCTTTCACTAAAGGCTTGATAGGACCTACTGGACGTCCAACTAACTGCTCTAAGACCCCGCGCTTTACGATCAAATCAGCCTGAGCTGCAATTTCTTGTGAGTTCGCTAAGTCTAGCGCGGCTTGTGCAGTGTTGACGTCAACAATGGTAGCAAGACCAGCGTCAAATTTAGCTTGTGCTATTTCTAATTGCTGTTTGATCAAATCTTTTTTATTGCGATACAACTCGACGTTATCTTGACTAGTCAGAGTATCGAAATATGCTTGAGAAACGCGAATGATTAAATCTTGTTGCGCTAAGAAAAAGCGCATATCTGCAATCTTGGTATTGAGATCACCTTGTTTAAATGCTTCAAGAGCTGCAACGTTAAATAAGGGTTGCGTCAAAGTAACCGTATAACTCTTTTGGTCAAATACGCGAGAGTTTCCAGCATTGGGTGAAACGGTGGTGGTATTGACACCATGTTGGTAGTAGCGGGTACCTGAAGGAGTTGCATTAGCTTGCGGCAACAATAGCGCAAGACCTTGCCAATAAAGTTCTTTACTGGCTTGATAATTAAATCGGGCTGCGGTGAGAACTGGATCGCTAAATGCTGCTTCTTGATAAAGCTGAATCAAGTCTGATAATCGATTCTTGTCAAAGCTAGCTTTATTGCCAGTAACTGAAGAGGGCGCCGAACCGCTTGGAAGAGCTTGCTTGCTTGGTGGAGGTATAAATTGTGGGGGCTGGTCTAATCCTGTGAGCGAAGATGCGCTTATTGGAGCTGGGAGCGCAGGTCTAGCGGCATCGTTTGGATTTTGCGCAAAAACATTCGAAGACCAGGAATGAAGTCCGAGCGCCTGGCTCAGGATTAAACTCATCGTGGTGATCTGAGAACGTCGAAAGCGGGCTTTGGTCATCTAATTCGGTTACTTTTCAATGTGCCATGAAGTTTAAAGCCTATTCATTCAGGATGCCTATTTAGTCTCTATTTTGCCAAATACCCCGTCTTTCTTCAGCTTGCCTATAAAATTTACCTATGGATCTAATATTGTTGCTAAAGGCAGTCATTCTCGGGGTGGTAGAGGGCTTGACGGAGTTTTTGCCGATTTCTAGTACTGGTCATCTGATCCTAGTTGGCGATTTGCTGGATTTCAATGATGAACGTGGCAAAGCCTTTGAGGTCATTATTCAGTTTGGTGCGATTTTGGCTGTCTGTTGGGAATTTCGTGAAAAGCTTCTAAAGGTAGCTAGCTCATTTACAAGCAGCCCAAATTCCCGGCGCTTCATACTTAATCTGATCATTGCATCAGTTCCGGCAATGGGACTTGCTTTCCTCTTTGGTAAGTACATCAAAGCAGTCTTGTTTTCTCCTGTACCTGTTGCCAGTGCTTTTATTGTTGGAGCCCTCATTATTTTTTGGGCAGAGCGACGTCAAGAGAAAAATAGTGATGTACGCAGCAGCATCCAATCGGTAGATGATTTAACACCACTGGATGCGCTAAAAGTAGGAATCGCTCAATGTGCAGCATTAATTCCTGGGACTTCAAGATCGGGAGCAACGATTATTGGCGGGATGTTATTTGGTTTACCGCGGATGGTGGCTACGGAATTTTCTTTTTTCTTAGCCATTCCTGTGATTGGCGGAGCAACTGCTTATGAGCTTCTAAAGCTCTGGAAACATCCAGTGAGTATGTCTGGTGAATTTAGTCTAGCAATTGCAGTAGGCTTTATTGCAGCATTTATTTCTGCATTTGTATGCGTGCGTTGGTTGATTCATTATGTTGCTCATCATAACTTTGTACCATTTGCCTGGTACCGAATTGTATTTGGCTTATTGGTATTAATAACATCCTATAGCGGCTTGATCGCTTGGTCACACTAATTAAAAAGGCTTAGAGAAATAATATGGATGTATCTATAGACGCAATTACCAATAATATTCAGCTGGCACTGGCACCAGTCTTTTTGTTAACTGCAGTTGCTACCTTGCTCAATGCCATTTCAACGCGCTTAGCTAGAACGGTTGATCGCATGCGGGCTCTTCAGCAAAAGATTCAAGATGGCCTGGTCAGTGACGAGAGAGTGCTGCAGCTAATGCGCAAAGAAGCGAATGAATCCCAGTTTCGTGGGCGCCTTTGCACGTTGGCCATCTTTTTTGTTGTCTTAAGCGGCATCTTTATTTCTTTAACAGTCTTAGAGCTCTTCTTTTTTCAGGCTGGCGCGGTGCGCTCCCTGAAGACGGATTATGTGGTTTGGACTTTTGTGCTGGGATTGGTCTCATTTATGACCTCCTTATCCATCATTTTGGGTGAGGTTGTCTATGCTTACTGGTCTGCTGGCTGGCAGTTATACCGCCGTTAAAATAGAGCCACTTTTTAAAAAGAACAAATCATGAAAAAAATCCTCATCACTGGCGGTGCTGGCTTTCTAGGTTCTCACTTAACTGAAAAGCTCCTTAAGCAAGGCAACGATGTCTTGGTGGTGGATAACTACTTCACGGGCACTAAAGAGAACTTGGCCCATTTACTTCCCAATCCTAAATTAGAGCTCATGCGTCACGATGTGACCTTCCCCCTCTACGTGGAAACGGATCAGATCTATAACTTAGCTTGCCCAGCTTCTCCTGTGCACTATCAATACGATCCAGTACAAACTACCAAGACTAGTGTGCATGGCGCCATTAATATGCTCGGCCTTGCTAAAAGAACCAGAGCGCGTATTTTGCAAGCCTCTACAAGTGAGGTGTATGGCGATCCCGAAGTCCATCCTCAGCCCGAGTCCTATTGGGGCAAGGTGAACCCAATTGGGATTCGTTCTTGCTATGACGAAGGGAAGCGCTGCGCTGAAACCCTCTTTTTTGACTATCACCGCCAACACAATTTAGATATTAAAGTCGTGCGGATCTTTAATACCTATGGACCGCGCATGCATCCTAATGATGGCCGCGTCGTGAGTAACTTTATTGTGCAAGCCCTAAAGGGGCAGGACATCACGATTTACGGTGATGGCCAGCAAACCCGAAGCTTTTGCTATGTCGATGACTTAATTGATGCCATGGTTGCCATGATGAATACTGAAGCAGGCTTTACTGGGCCAGTTAATATTGGCAACCCGGGTGAGTTCACGATGCTGCAATTAGCAGAAACAGTACTCAAACTCTCTGGCAGTAAATCGAAGATCATTCATCAACCCTTACCTTCTGATGATCCAAAACAAAGACAGCCTAATATTGAATTGGCTAAAGCTAAGCTTGGTTGGCAGCCGAAAGTAAACCTTGAGGACGGTCTCAAAGAGACCATTACCTACTTTAGGAAGGTTGTAGCTTAAGTTGCAGGAATCACAAAAGCCTGAAAAGCGTTTTGAACGTATTCGTAGTTTTGTCCTCAGAGCCGGAAGAACTACTACTGGTCAACAACGTGCCATTGATGAGCTTGGCCCCAAATTTCTTTTGCCCTTTCAGGAAAAAACACTAGATCTTGTAGAGGCGTTTCAAGGATCGGCTAATCCGAAGATTCTAGAGATTGGTTTTGGTATGGGCGAGACCACCGCACAAATTGCCTCTACTCGCAAGCAAGACGACTTTTTAGCAATTGAGGTTCATACCCCAGGAGTTGGGGCGCTCTTGAAGCTGATTGGTGAACATCAACTGAGTAATTTGCGTCTCATACGCCATGATGCAGTAGAGGTTCTAGAAAAAATGATTGCCCCACAATCTTTAGATGGCATTCATATCTATTTTGCTGACCCTTGGCATAAAAAGCGTCACCATAAACGCCGTTTAATTCAGGCGCAGTTCGTCAGTTTGCTCATCTCCAAATTGAAGTCTGGCGCTTATCTGCATTTAGCAACTGATTGGCATAACTATGCAGAGCAGATGCTCTTAGTTTTAAATGCTGAGGTATCTTTACAAAATACTTCGAGTCATTTGGTAAAGGTAGAAACCTTTAATGCTGCAGATGCCGCAAAGCCAGGTGAACAGACAAATGAATTTATGCCGACTACAGACCAGCTTGGAGCTGAGCATCTGGGTTATGTTGAAAGACCTTCTTATCGCCCAGTGACAAAGTTTGAAACCCGTGGCCTTAAATTAGGCCATGGTGTTTGGGACTTGGTTTACAAGAAAAAATAAAGCTTAGCCTTAGCCTTAACTTGCTTGGGTCTCAGTACTACGTAATGTTTTTGCAAGCAGATCCAAAACACCATTGACGTATTTATGGCCATCGGTACCGCCAAAGGTTTTGGCAAGCTCTACTGCTTCATTTATGGCGACTTTGTAGGGCACTGATAAATCGGCAGCTAATTCATAAGTACCAATGAGAAGGGCAGCATGCTCCACAGGAGAGAGTTCATTAATGGGGCGATCTAGTGCTGGCGTAATGAGCGCTTCTAATTCATCAGTACGTTCGAGTACGCCATCAAAAATACCTTGAAAAAGTTCGAGTTGGCAACGACGAAAAGCAGGATCTTCTGCCAATTGTTTTGAGATTGCTGCGCCATTGGGTAGGCTGCCTGCGCGACGCACTACTAGACTTTGATAGACACCTTGTAAGGCATATTCACGAGCACGACGACGTGGAGTCAAGGAGCGCTTTGGCGCTACTGGCTTAGCGTCTTTAGATGCCTGGGGTGTTGATGAGTTAGAGCTTGATTTAGGCATGTGAATCATTGCTCTTCGCGAGGATTAATTTCGATATCAATATCGGGGGTTAATGCTAAAGCCAAATTGGCCATTTCCACTACAGCTTTGGCGCAATCAGCACCTTTCACTTGAACTCGGGCCTGGGCTTGCTCATCGGTGTCACAGGTAAGAACGCCATTGGCAATCGGAAGACCAGATTCAATAGAGATGCGAGTAATACCTGCAGCAGATTCATTGGAGACCAACTCGAAGTGATAGGTCTCACCACGAATGACGGCGCCAAGGGCTACTAAACCATCAAACTCACCAGTCTCAGCCAATTTTTGTAGGGCAAAAGGAATTTCTAATGCGCCAGGCACAGTGACTAATTTAATGTCCGCTTGAGAAACACCTAAAGTAATTAATTCATTGATGCAAGCAGTAGTTAAAGCAACACAATGATCTTCATTAAAGCGCGCTTGCACAATAGCAATACGAAGATCTTGACCATTGAGATCCGCTTCTAATACGCCTACAAATTCATTATTAGTCATGATGAATATTTTCTTATTTAGGATTTATTTGGGCTATGTGGTTGGTAGCCTGTTACTTCTAATTGATAACCAGATAAGCTGGGGACTGGATTTGGATTGGCAAGTAAGCGCATTTTCCCAACACCTAAATCTTTGAGAATTTGGGCACCAATTCCATAGCTTCTAAAATCGGTTTTACGAGCCAAAGGCTTTTTGATTTCCCCTTGAGCTTGGTTGAGCTTTTGAAACTGTGCCAACCAATCTTGATCATTAGGGG
>Ga0194038_1000091_pt1 | contig 37821 bp, 39 predicted proteins | sample JunL226m_MetaG_FD_148630 | JGI IMG/M metagenome (GOLD analysis project Ga0194038, IMG submission 148630) | Anoxic zone freshwater microbial communities from boreal shield lake in IISD Experimental Lakes Area, Ontario, Canada - Jun2016-L227-6m | ecosystem: Environmental > Aquatic > Freshwater >... | reverse complement strand
AAAAATTCCAGTAACAATCTGGATTACCAATACAACAATTGCTAGGGCACCAAAAATATAGAAAAAATTCAAATTCTTTGGCGCATAGTATTCGCTCATATGCCTTTTAAAGGCATCAGTAACCGGCAACCTGGCATCTACCCAGGCCATTAGCTTTTGTGCCCCAGAAGCGTCTGCCGGGAGTTCTTTTTCTTGAAATGCCATTTATCTCTCCTTAGGCCTTCTTATCATCGCCAATCAGAATCTTGGTGTCGCTCAAATACATATGAGGAGGAACTTCAAGATTATCTGGGGCTGGTTTGTTTTTATAGACGCGGCCTGCCATATCAAATGTAGAGCCATGACATGGGCAAAGGTAACCGCCTGGCCAAGTATTTGGCAAGGAAGGCTGTGCACCTTCTTCGAATTTAGGTGTTGGAGAGCAACCTAAGTGAGTACAAATTCCTACCACCACAAAATACTCAGGCTTAATGGAACGCCATTGATTTTGGGCATACGGTGGAGTGAACTGAGCTGGATCACGTAAAGAGTTTGGATCAGCTAATTCACCATCAATTTTAGATAATTCTGCAACCTGCTCTGGTGTGCGGCGCACAACCCAAACAGGCTTACCACGCCATTCTGCTGTTCTCATCTCATCTGGCTTCATACCAGCGATATCAATCTCAACAGCTGCACCTGCAGCCTTAGCACGCTCAGAAGGCTCAAAACTGTCTACAAAAGGGTAAAGGGCTGCTGCTGCGCCTACGCCTCCAACTGCCGAAGTGGCTATCAACCAATTACGGCGATCCTTGTCCATAGTGGGCTTGTCACTCATTTACAAAATTCCTAAAAGGGGTATTTATGGGTGGAAATTGCTTAAACCTAGCATTTTAAAGTAAAAAGTGGGGTAAGCAAGAAAGTTATAAGGTTAATCTGCGGATAATGAGAATCTAGACAAAAAGGGAGGCATTTATGAGCATTTTGAAGGAGTTTCGTGACTTTACCGTTAAGGGCAATGTGATTGATTTAGCAGTGGGCGTCATCATTGGCGGCGCGTTTGGGAAAATCGTCGATTCCCTGGTAAATGACGTCGTCATGCCGGTCATTTCGACCCTTTTAGGGGGTCATATCGACTTCACTAACCTATTTATTGTTTTAGGCAATGTTCCAGAAGGTGTACCACGAACATTTGATGCCCTCAAAAAGGCGGGGGTACCCATTTTTGCCTACGGTAATTTCATCACTATTTCTATTAATTTTGTTCTGCTAGCCTTTGTTATTTTTCAAATGGTGAAAGTAGTAAACAAAGTTCGTTTGATGGATGCACCGCCACCGCCACCAACGCCAGAAGATGTTGTGCTGCTTCGCGAAATCCGTGATAGCCTGAAAAAATAATTTTCATCACTTAGAAAAATAAAAAAATGTTCAATCGATTATGGTTACTGTTTGCTCAATCAGTAACCATTCTTTTAGCAGCTTGGTTTATCCTCACAATCCTAAAACCTCATTGGCTTTCAGATGTTCGAGTCAATTCTTTGGTCGATAGCGTTACTCTAAAAGAAGGCTCTTACGAAAACTCAGAAATAAATCCTAGCTCCTATCATCATGCAGTCAAAAAATCGATGCCGGCAGTTGTCAATATATTTACTAACAAAGCCTCTACAAAATCGAAAACTCGAAAAGGCAATAACAGCAATCCTGCAGATCCACTATTTAAGTTCTTTTTTGGTGATCAGCCACCAGAGGAGGAACCCAGCTCCAGCCTGGGTTCTGGGGTATTGGTTAGTCCTGAAGGCATTATTTTGACAAATCACCATGTCATTAGCGGCGCTGATGACATTGATATTGCTCTGGCTGACGGAAGAAAATTTAAAGCAAAAATGATCGGTAGCGATCCCGAAACAGATATTGCTGTTTTAAAAATTGAAGCCAAAGAACTACCAACACCAATCACTTTTGGAAAAATTGACTCGGTACATGTTGGCGATGTTGTACTTGCAATCGGTAATCCATTTGGGGTTGGTCAAACAGTAACCTCTGGCATTGTTTCAGCTATGGGTCGTGATCATGTAGGCATCAATACATTCGAGAACTTTATTCAAACAGATGCTGCAATTAATCCTGGAAATTCTGGTGGCGCATTAATTGATACACGCGGTAATCTCATTGGCATCAATACGGCAATCTATTCGAATAATGGCGGCTCAATGGGAATTGGATTTGCTATCCCAGTCAATCTTGCTAAGCAAGTCATGGAATCTATCCTTAAAAATGGTAGCGTCACTAGAGGTTGGATTGGCGTCGAACCACAAAATCTTTCTAAGGAGCTCGCAGAATCCCTAGGGCTTCCAGCTAACACCGTGGGAGTACTTTTATCTGGCGTTCTCGAAGCTGGCCCTGCAGCCCGAGGGGGCGTGAAGCCTGGAGACGTTCTCACAGCTGTCAATGGCGATAAAACTAAGGATGTTAGGCAACTTTTAAATCAAATTGCCCAAATTGGCCCTGGAAACGAGGCCAATCTGAGGATTTTGCGTAAAGACAAGGAATTAGAGCTCAAAATCCAGACTGGCAAGCGCCCCAAGCCCAAAACACTCAATTAATTGATTGGGGTTCTAGCTGGCTAATATCTTGGATAGAAAGTCTTTAGCCCTGAGTGAGCGGGCTTCTGGATTGCCAAAAAATTCGTCTTTGCTGCAATCCTCAAGAATACGGCCCTGATCCATAAAGATAACGCGGTTGCTCACCTTACGAGCAAAGCCCATTTCATGAGTCACACAGCACATTGTGGTGCCTTCATTTGCCAGCTTAATCATGACGTCCAATACCTCACCCACCATCTCTGGATCAAGTGCTGAAGTAGGCTCATCAAACAGCATCAAAATAGGATCCATACTCAAAGCACGTGCAATAGCAACCCGCTGTTGCTGGCCGCCTGAAAGCTGTCCAGGAAATTTATCTTTTTGTGCAATGAGGCCAACGCGCTCAAGGTACTTTAGACCATGAGTTTTAGCCTCATCACTTGATCGGCCCAATACTTTCATTTGAGCCAAAGTGAGGTTCTCGGTAATACTTAAATGGGGGAAAAGCTCAAAGTTCTGAAATACCATACCAACCCGTGCCCGCAATTTCGGAAGATTGGTCTTGGGGTCATGAAGATTAATGCCATCAACCGTGATCTCGCCTTTTTGAAAGGGCTCTAGGGCATTGATGGTTTTAATCAAGGTCGATTTACCCGATCCTGAGGGGCCACAAATAACAACTACTTCACCCTTATTGATTGAAGTGCTGCAATCCGTCAAGACCTGAAAGGAGCCATACCATTTGGAAACGTTTTTTAGTTCAATCATGATGGTCTATTTAATGTTTAGCGAATAATGGCGACTTTTGTATGAACCGCACGAACTACTTTGGAAAGCGAAAAACAAATCACAAAATACGTTGCGGCGGCCAATATATAGGTTTCAATCGGACGACCATAATTTTTTCCAGCAATCTCAAAACCTTTCAATAGATCATATGCGCCAATGGCATAAACCAAAGAAGTATCTTGAAACAGAATGATCGTCTGAGTCATAAAAACGGGAATCATGTTTCTAAATGCTTGGGGCAAAACAATTAAACGCATATTTTGTCCATAGGTCATACCTAAGGCTTCACCTGCAAACATCTGGCCTCTTGGAACCGATTGAATCCCAGCCCTGACAATTTCTGAGAAGAAGGCTGCCTCAAATGCAATGAAAGTAATTGTTGCAGATAGGTCTGCGCCTATAGGTTTGCGAATCAGCATCGGAATCAATAAGAAGAACCAAAGAATCACCATCACCAGCGGTATTGAGCGCATCGTATTTACATAAAATGTTGCTATGTAAACTAAAGGGGGCTTTCCGGAAAGCCGCATGAGGGCTAAAAAGGTTCCAACCACAATGCCGCCAACCGTTGCAATGACTGTGAGCTGCACACTAAATACCAAGCCCTTAAGAATGTAGTTGGTAAATAGTTCCCAGTTATAGAAACTTAAGTCTAGGCTCAACATAGGATTTCCATTTAGTGAGCCAAACTAGCATCGCTAGATGCTGTAATAAATCCGGGAATACGGCTACGCTTTTCTATCAGGGCCATGACGCGATTTACTGAAAAAGCAGAAAGTGCATAGAGTGCAGTAACGGCTAAATAAATTTCAACACCATGAGAGGTTTCTTCTTGCGCCTGCATAGCAAATAAGGTGAGCTCTGGGACGGATACCGCAAATGCCACTGAAGAGTTTTTCACTGCATTCATGCTCTCGGATGTGAGAGGTGGAATCACGATACGCAATGCCATCGGCAAAATAATGTAACGATAGGTTTGCGTTGTTGATAAACCAAGGGCAGTCGCAGCTGCACGTTGCCCACTTGGTAAAGACTGAATACCTGCTCTTACTTGTTCGGCAATCCGCGCAGAAGTGAAGAATCCTAATGCAATGCTGACCAGCCAATACGATGGCAGCGCCTTTAAGGGGACGAAAAATGCTGGGATGACGTGATACCAAAGAAATACTTGAACAAGTACTGGGATATTTCTAAATAACTCTACCCAGGCTGTTGATAGGTGTACTAGAGCTCTGCTTAATCTGCCAGTGTTTGGAAGCGTGCGCAGTGTACCCATTACTGCGCCAACAACTAAGGCAATCGTTAGACCTAAGCCTGCGACGGCCAAGGTCCAGCCCCAGGCTTTCATCAACCAATCTAAATAGCTAGGATCGGCATTTGTGCCAAGCCCAAATAGAGCGGAGAAGCAGTGTTCGACCACTTCTCCGTCTAGGGTGCTTTTACAAAAAACACCCATATCTAAAGCCATATACTTACTCGCCTAAAGAATGAATAAATTAAAAATGATGCGAGCAATGCTAAATAGCTTTATTTCTTTTGCTGATAATCTTCCGCTGGCTTGCTATTTGGATTAGCCCAAGCATTTTTTGTTGCAGGAGATAACTCTAAGCCAACAATAATATTTTTAGGTGGAATTGGAGCAAGGAACCACTTATTCCACAGTCCAGACATTTTGTCGTTCGCCACAATCTTAGCAATAGCAGCGTTCACATCAGCCAAGAACTCTGGATCATCTTTGCGAACCATGATGGCGATTGGCTCAGTACTCAAGACCTCACCAACAATTTTGTAATCTTTTGGATTCTTGGAATTGGCAATATTACCGGCCAAAATTGAACCATCCATCACAAATGCATCGGCACGACCAGATTCCAATAACAAGAAGCTGTCTGCGTGATCTTTACCATAGACTTCATCAAAATTTACGTTATTGGCTTTTTCATGTTTGCGTAATAACTGTACAGAAGTTGTACCAGTAGTAGTGGCTACTTTTTTGCCTGCCAATTGAGAAATAGAATTGATTCCAGAATTCGCTTTAACTGCGATACGAACTTCTTCCACATAAAGAGTATTAGCAAAGCTCACATCTTTTGCCCTGTTTGCATTGTTCGTTGTAGAGCCGCACTCAATATCAACAGTACCATTTTGTACTAAAGGAACTCGGTTTTGTGAAGTCACTGGTTGGTAATTAATACGCAAAGTGCTCATCCCCAGCTTCGATTTAATATCATTGAGGATCATGCGACAAACTTCAACGTGATAGCCATCAAAACGGCTATCACCAGTGGTGTATGACATAGGAATGGATGATTCACGTACACCCATAGTCACCGCACCAGTCGACTTCATTTTATCTTCGGTAGCACTAGCAGCCTGAGATACGCTAGGAACTTGCAGCCCAACGATAAAGACGCTAGCTGCAAATATCATCTGGAATTTGTTTTTTTTCATCAAAGGTCTCACTATTAGTTCGGTTTTAATCGGGACAACTATTATCTCTTTATAGGTACTCTATTTAGATACTCTATTTTTTAATAACTATATATTAAACGCTAGCAACTTATTCCCTAAACTTACTCCCGATATAGGAGCATAAATAAGGGTTTCTACTAGTCCAGACTTTTCTCAGACTCAAATTCAAAAAATTACACAAAATTGCATATCGCAAATATCCATTTTTATAAGCCTTTGTCAAGCAGGTAATTGGCCCCTATAGCATTTAAACTCTCTTAATGAATTCACAATTTCAATTAATGCTGGGGCAGGCAATAGAAGCATTCCAAAATGGCAATATGCAAGGTGCCGAGAGCATCTTAAAGAGGCTTCTACAGGTCGACTCAAAAAATATACCAGCACTGCACGTTCTCGGCCTCATTCGGGCCTCACAAGATAACCATGTAGAGGCCGTGAAATTTCTTAAAAAAGCAGCCTCACTGGAGCCATCAGATCCATCACTGCAATATAACTTAGCTAAAGCGCTATCCAATACAGGCAATGAAAAAGAAGCATTAATCTTTCACCAAAGAGCGGTTAAGTTAATGCCCCAAAACCCAGAGGCTTGGTTAAATTATGGGAAAAGTTTATTAGCGCTTCATCGCAACGAAGAGGCTGTTGATACCTTCAATAAGGCTCTTCAAATTAATGCGCTCTATCCAGAGGCGCTTCTCAATAAGGCCATAGCGTTAAGGGGTCTTAAAAAAGAAGACGAAGCACTAGCATTAATAGATCAAGCGCTTAGTCAAAATGAAGGTTTTTATGAAGGCTGGCTAAATAAAGCCATTTCTTTAAAGGCGCTAAAGCAAAACGAAGAAGCGCTAGACTGTTTTGATAGGGCAATTAAAATCAATCCGGAAAAGAAGGATGCTTGGATAGCTGTTGGTGACGCTCTACTAGACTTATATCGCCTCAAAGAGGCGGTAGCATGTTATGAAAAAGTGATTGAGCTAAATCCCAAGTTTGCTGAGGGCCACCTTAAGCGAGGGATTACATTACAAAAAGTTGGAAATCTAACCGAGGCATTAGCCTGTTATGAAAGATCAATTGAGCTTAGCCCTGCTGATGCAAATGCATATACTTGCAAAAGCGCAGTATTAATTGAGCTCAAACAATTTGACGATGCATTAGCCTGCATCAATAATCGAATTGCACTGACTCCAAATTTAGCTGAGGTCTATATAGATCGTGGCACAGTGTTAGAAAGCTTAAATCGATATACAGAAGCAAAGAGCTGCTTAGAAACTGCCTTAAAAATCGACCCCAAAAATGCTCAGGCTAAGTGGGGAATCACCTTTAATACGATACATAAAATTCCACCCAGTGCTGAAGATGCCAGTCTTATGCGCCAGTCTTTCGCAGACTCTCTAAAAGAATTGAGCAATTGGTTGGATCAGTCGACCCTCCCACAGGCCTTCAATGGCGTAGGTTGGCGACAACCATTCTATTTAGCCTACCAAGAAATCAACAATAAACCACTTATCTCACAGTATGGCCAGGTTTGCTACAAAACAATGCAGTGGTGGCAAAGTCAGCAAAATTTTTCAATCGGTCCGGCCATCAGTAATGAGCGTATTAGAGTTGGCATCGTTAGCTCGCATCTATATGAACACTCCGTCTGGAATGCTATTTTAAAAGGCTGGATACAAAATCTTAATCAAGATCTATTTGAAATTCATCTATTTTCTTTCAGTGGGTCTAGCGATGAAGAAACGATATTTGCAAAATCGATAGCCACTTCATTTACTGAAAACCTAGGGGACATAGAAGCTTGGGCTAAAGCGATTCTAGAAAAGCAAATTGATGTTTTGATTTATCCTGAAATTGGCATGCATCCCCTTACCTGCAAACTTGCCAATCTTCGATTAGCCCCTTTACAACTAGCTTCTTGGGGGCACCCTGAAACAACTGGTCTTCCAACAATGGATTACTTTATCTCCGCCAAGGATTTTGAACCTCCCAATGCCGAAGATCATTACAGCGAAAAATTAGTTCAACTCCCTAATCTAGGCTGCTACTACTCTGCTCGTAGCGTAACTCCAAGCGCAATTGATCTTCCATTACTGGGCATAGATCCAGAATCACCCTTGCTCATTTGTCCTGGCACGCCGTTTAAATATGCGCCAGAGCATGACCAGATTTTTGTATTAATCGCAAAAAAACTATCTAAATGCCAGTTTTTATTTTTTGAGAGTCCAGAAGGGCCAATATCTGCAGTATTTAAGAATCGGCTATCGAAAGCTTTCGAGGATGAAAACTTAAATGCAGCGGATTTTATTCGCATGATCCCATGGCAAAAAACGGAAGCATTTTATGCATTAATGCAATTAGCTGATGTATTTTTAGATACGATAGGATTTTCCGGATTTAATACGGCAATTCAAGCAATTGAGTGCGGGCTACCCATTGTGACAAGAGAGGGACTTTTTCTGCGTGGTCGCCTAGCTAGTGGAATTCTTAGAAGGATGGGCATGACTGAACTGATAGCTGGCAATGAGGAAGAATATATCAACTTAGTTGTGAGGCTAGTAGAAGACCGGACATATCGAGAGGCAATAAAAGAAAAGATGATCGTAAACAGGTCCGTCTTATTTGATGATTTAATGCCCATCAGAGCCTTAGAGCAGTTTTTGATTGAGCAGGTCAAGGCAAACACAGCTAACTTAGTAATCAATTAATACCGCATCACTATTTTTAAATTCACTAAAGAAAAAACCCACTGTGTTGCCACAGTGGGTTAATTTGATACCAATCTAATTTATCACTAGCTTACGCTAGCAAGCAATTAGAAAGTGTGACGTAAGCCAATTGCGTAGTTGCTTGCATTGAAGCTAGCAGGGTTTTGATTAGCAACAACTGACACGTTTGATGTACCAACTTGGCCGTAGATCGCGTACAAGTTTGTACGCTTGCTCAACCAGTAGTTAGAACCAACCTGCCATGCAGTCATGTTAGCAGCTGGATTGTTGTAACCGAAAGCTGAAGTTTTACCCAAACCACCTTGTGCCCAAGCTTCGATTGTTGGAGTAATAAAGCTTCTTACACCAATCTGCTCACCAGTACGCTTAGCGTAGTAACCAGTGTCTTGCTGTGCAGTTACCTTACGGTTGATGTACTGAGCGTATGCCTTCAAGATACCGAAGTCATAAGTAGCGCCAACATAGTATTGGTTATCTTTAACGTTAGTACCCAATGAAGAAGCTTGTCCTGCACCGAAGATGTTGATGTTAGCTGCAGTAACTGCGGCTGCGCCAGTAGTGTTAGTCAAGTTGTAAGCTTGCTTAGCGTTTAATTGCTGCATTGCTGCAGTAATAAACAACTTGTTCCAAGTGTAGTCAACGCCTAAGCCCCAACCATTTTGGTTGTTTGTACCACCACTGTAACCATTGCTGTTAGCAAATGTTGTCTGAGTAGTATTGGTGTTATTCATGATCACTAAACCATGACCTTTGAATCCAGCAAAAGTATCTGTATCCAATGTCAAAGCGTTTTGTGAACGAATGGTGTAAGAGTTACCAGCACCATAGCCGTTGTTATTTGCAAAGTTGTTATCCGCAACAGTTGCGCCAGCACCAGTAGCTGAGGTATAGATTACATCGCCGAGGATGTTGTTTGTACCACCAGCATCAGTCAAAGCAACAGATTGGTGAACCAATGTGTACTGAGTACCAAGTGCGAACTGACCAATACCATTCTTTTTCAAACCAACAAAAGATTGACGGTTTTCAGTAGTAGCTGAGTTCTTAAAGCCAGATGTTGTTGAAGCTGGCTCTAAACCTAACTCAACTGTGAAGAATGCAGAAGAACCGCCGCCTAAATCTTCAGTACCTTTGAAACCGATACGGTTTGTTGATTCTGCACCACCAGTAAATGTGTTTGATGTGCCTTTAGTTACAGCTGTACCGCTGGCTACACGTGAATTTCCACCAACATAACCAATATCCATGATTCCGTATACGGTTACGCTGGACTGAGCTTGAGCAGCAGATGCAAAAGCACCTAAAGCTGCAACTGCTAATAGCGATTTTTTCATTCTTTAAATCTCCAAAAATTAAAAGTAATGCCCGAATAAAACTGGGACCTATGAATTTTGCTTCTTTTGCCCTACTAGTCTGAGGGTAAGGGTATTTAGGAGCTCTTTTTGCTTGTCAAAAGGTAGTTTTTTGGTTTTCTTCGTTGTATCTCGGCAACAAGGGCTTTGATTTCTGTCTTTTTGGGCCCTGGAATGCCAAAATTGTCACATGGCAAGTCGCGAATTCTTAAAAATCCTCGGTTCAGCACGTTTAGGTGATGTTTCTGCGCAACAAAAATTAGCGAATGCCTATCTCACAGGGGCATTTAAAACCCCAATTCAACCAGCCAATGCCCTAATTTGGCTAGAAAAGTCCTATTTTTCCATTACAAATCAATTACTTGAGGGTAAAAACCCAGGTAATGACGAAATTACTGATGTTTTAGAACAAATTTCGGGAATACCTCTTGTTCAAACCTTTAACTCCCCCTCCTTCAGCTTTGGCTGGGACTCTTTCTGGCAGCTAGCAGAGTCAAACAAGGAATCTTCATTTAGAAATGCAGCCAAATGGCAGCTGGTTGACTTGCTCATTAATCCCCTAAACCAAGAAATTCAATCCCAGCTAGATGAGTGGTTAAGAAAGAAGCCGGTAAATCCCACTTTTGAGGATCTTGCTAGTCTCAATTTTGGGGCAATACAAAAACTTGCTAAGCAATACTTGCAAGAGCTTGCTGAAAACGAATCTTCATTCACATCACTTGCAAAAGAGTTACTAATCAAGCTACAGCCTAAAAATGAGGCCCTTTCCTCACTATGGAAGGTTTGGCTTGAAGATCAAAATGAAGAGGCATTAATACAAGCTGCAGAACTTGGCTTAACGATTGCTAAGCTCACCCTAGGTCTACGCCTTGCACAATTAGATATAGATGTAGATGGCCCTAATAAAACCAAGGCTAACGCTTCACTTAAAAAAGCCGCCCATTGGCTAGAGCTTGCTGCAAAAGATGGTGATCGAGAGGCTTGGTATGCCTTAGGTGAAATTTATCGCCAGCCACAGTTTTCTGGTTATAACGCAGCAGAAAGCGATCGCTGTATTGATCGAGCTGCGGATCTAGGCCATGCCCAAGCACAACTCAGAAAAGGTGCAAACCTTTGGCGCAAACGTGAAAAATCTGAAGAAAAAGTGCGCGGTCTGCAAGCATCCTACTGGGTCTGGCAGGCTCATCAACAAGGCGTAGTAGAGGCAAAAGAATTACTCAGCAAAATTTTAGAGAGCTGCCCAGACCCCAAAGCCAATGATTGGAATGAGTTGGCTCAAGCCGCAGAACTGGCAGTTAATCATCATGCTGAATACAAGCTAGATGAAGATTGGTTGCTTCTGTGCCACCGCATCATTATTGCTAATCAATTTAATTTCACGAAGGCAGAGTTATTGCTTTGTGAAGTAGGTCAACTACAACATGAGCACTGCGTAGTCATTGATATTCGTTGGGAGCTCCCGAAAATATTGCCTAGACTCATTCAGATTGAATCCATTCAACAACGACGTGCATTGCTTGCTGCAGGCAAAGCCTTTGCTGGATCTGAACTAGAAATTGAAGGTAATCTTCGTCAAAGACGTTATCGCTTTGACCGTGTAACACACTGGCTAAGTAAAACCTTTTCCAAGTCTAATAATCAAGCAGACGTCGAAGTAGCCTGATCCTCTTCTGCTAGTTTTGGCACATAAAAACGAGCAATTAATAGGCCTAATTCATAAAGCAGTGTCATTGGCACTGCTAGGAGTAATTGCGAAAGCACATCAGGCGGGGTAACAACTGCAGAGATCACAAACGCACCAACAATGACATATGGGCGTATCTCTCGTAATTTAGCCAAGGGCACTAAGCCCATTCGAACTAAAACAACTACGACCACGGGTACCTCAAATGTAAGACCGAAAGCCAAAAAGGTGTTCATAGCGAAGCTCAGGTATTTATCAATATCGGTAGACATCTCCGCACCTAAAGGTGCATTGTAGCTAGCCATGAAATTAAATACCGTTGGGAATACCAGAAAATACGCAAAAGCCATGCCAAAGATAAATAAGCTGTAACTACTCACTACTAATGGAACAACTAACTTACGCTCATGTTGATATAAACCCGGGGCAATGAAGGCCCACAACTGATAAATAACTACCGGTAAGGCAATGATGAAGGCAACTAACATTGTCACTTTCATAGGCACAAAGAAAGAACCAGTTACATCCGTAACAATCATCTTGCCACCCGCTGGTAATGAATCTAATAATGGCTGCGCAAAGAGATGAAAAATATCAGGCGCCCAGTACACCAAGCAGACAAATACAGCAATAATTGCTAAAGCAGATTTGATAACGCAATCACGCAACTCAAATAAATGAGAGAGAAAAGATTCTTGTAAGCCTGAATCTTCAGTGGAATTATTTTCTGACATACGAAGGTATTTTTATTCTTGTTTTATTTATTGGCGGCGTGATGAAAGCGCTTCATTCTGGCAGCGCCTGATTGCACCCGTGTGCGTAAACCTGCTGAACGCTTAAACCAGATAGGTCTTGCTGCACGCCTTACCCCCCAGCTATTGCGTCCCTGGCGCTTAGATTTATCAAGCACAGCTCTTTCATCTAAGGGGAGTGGCTCAAAGCTAGTTTCAAAAATATCTGCTTGATCGCTTAGATTGGCATTGGCTTCTTGAACTGTTGAATTGATACTGTTCTCGACTTCTTTTAATGCCGATGCGCTTTCTTCTCGGAATTTTTTAAATTCATCAATCTCCATCTGGCGATTGACTTCGGACTTGACATCAGCCATGTAACGCTGGGCTCGACCAAACAAATTCCCAGCCATACGCGCTACCTTCGGTAAGCGCTCTGGACCTATAACCACTAAAGCAACCACTGCAATGAGTGCAAGTTTTGAAACTCCAAGATCAATCATTTAAGCAGTAGTCTAAAAGCCGCATCTATTTCTATTGCGCTATCAATGATCACTTGTTGACGTCTTTAGCGTGGACGTCAACTGTTTTTTCTGTGGCTGCAGCAGCTTGTGCAATTTGCTCTGGAGTTTGTTCCTTAGACTCATCACCCGGCTTCATACCGTCTTTAAAGCCCTTCACAGCGCCACCCAAATCTTGGCCAATATTACGCAATTTCTTGGTACCAAATACCAACATCACGATGACCAAAACAATTAACCAGTGCCAAATACTAAATGAACCCATTCTGAATCTCCTTGGACTATTTTTTCCAGGGGCGGGGACCACCCATCACATGCAAGTGCAAGTGATAGACTTCCTGCCCTCCATCTACACCATTGTTTACCATCAATCTAAAGCCGCCATCCTTACCAGGCCGGCAGCCTTGCTCTTTGGCAAGTCGGGGTGCTAATTCCATCATTCTACCTAGCAAAGGGGCATCAATGCTTTCTGCTGATTCCAGCATGGGGATATGTTTTTTAGGAATCATCAAAAAATGCACCGGCGCAGCTGGGTTTATGTCTTTAAAAGCATAGATTTCCTCATCCTCGTATACCTTCTGAGAGGGGATTAAACCTTGAGAAATCTTGCAAAACAGGCAATTGGGGTCGTGCGACATATCTAGCTATTCTTTACCGGATGCTTTTCTAGCAGCTTTTTCTTCAATTCCCGAGGTACCTAAGCGACGCTCAAGCTCCTTCATCACATCTTCAGGGCGCAAATGAAATTGTGACAAAGCAATCAGGCAATGAAACCAAAGATCCGCCATTTCGCCTACTAAAAGCTTTTGCTGTTCAGCAGCCAAGTTAGCGCTGCGAGAATCCTTGGCTGCCATTACTGCCTCAGTGGCCTCTTCACCAATTTTTTTAAGAATGCCATCGTCACCCTTCGAAAAGAGTAGGGCTGTGTATGAAGTTTTAGGATCGACTTCCCCTGCCTTGAAAGCATCCCGTCGCTGATCAACTACATCAGCTAAATGAGCCAATGCAGAATCCAAATTAGAAGCTTTATTTGCAGGACTAGTCATCAATCTATTTTATGTCTTTTATCAAAAAGATTTACTACTTACTTTTGGACTCATCGATCCAGGTGGACTGATTAGAATCCCATTGCAAAAAGAAGCAGCTATGTTCGCCAGTGTGACAAGCGATTCCATCTTTTTGCTCAACCATGAGCAAGATCGTATCGCCATCACAATCCAAGCGAATTTCTTTTACTTTTTGAGTGTGGCCTGACTCTTCACCTTTATGCCAAAGTTTTTGCCGAGAACGTGTCCAGTAAACTGCCTCGCCCAAACGCAAGGTGGCCAATAAAGCATCACGATTCATCCAGGCCATCATTAAGACATCCTTACTGCCGACCTCTTGTGTAATGACTGGAACTAAACCTTGCTCATTCCAAGTCACCGCTTCTAATAAAGATTGGTCTTGTGAGTTTTTATTCGTATCTGACATTTGTTCAATTTTGACAGAATTGTTAAGCGCCAAGCAAATAAGTAGTCTCCTAGGATCTAATGCAATAACCCGCCCGCACTCATGGACACTTACCATTTTTGTGTGTATGATGTGTATGAATTTATCATTTGCGAATGAAAAGCAAAGAACTGATTAAGGCATTAGAAAAAGATGGCTGGGTATTGCGGGGCTCAAAAGGCTCTCATCATGTTTTTAATCACCCCCATAAAGCTGGGCATATCACCATTCCTCACCCCAAAAAGGATTTAGGGATCGGATTAGTTCAAAAGCTACTAAAACAAGCAGGAATCAAATAGAGGAATCATCATGAAATATCCAATTGCGATTGAACCAGGCGGAGATAAGTTGACTTGGGGCGTAATCGTTCCTGACTTACCTGGCTGCTTCTCAGCCGCTGATAGCGGAATTGATGAGGCCATTGAAAATGCCAAAGAAGCGATTGAGCTTTGGATTGAGTCTGCGTTAGATGCCGGTGAAGATGTACCGAAGCCTAGCTCAATAACTACTCTACAGAAGAAGAAAGAATTCAAAGGATATATCTGGGCAATTGCCGAGATTGACCCCGCCTTATTGTCAGACGATATCGAAAGAGTAAACATCTCTTTACCAAAAAGAGTATTGGCAAGATTGGATGCAAAAGCTAAATCAGCTGGTGAAAATCGCTCCGCCTTTATCGCTCATATGGCGATCAGTGCTTAACAGTTCTCGCTAAATCCGCACCGGAATTCCTTGGGCAGCCATATAGTCTTTTGCCTGCCCGACGGTGTATTCACCATAGTGGAAGATGCTAGCGGCTAGAACAGCATCCGCATGGCCCTTAGTAATTCCGTCAACCAAATGCTGTAAATTGCCAACGCCGCCTGAAGCAATAACTGGAATAGAAACTGCATCGCTTACGGCTGCAGTAAGGGCCAAATCAAAACCATCTTTGCTGCCATCTCGGTTCATGCTAGTAAGCAAAATTTCACCGGCGCCCCGTTTAGCTACTTCACTAGCCCACTTAACGACATCAATCCCAGTAGCTGTTCTGCCGCCATGAGTAAAGACTTCCCAATGGCCAGCATCAGTTTGTTTTGCATCAATCGCCACCACAATACATTGAGAGCCGTAATAAGCGGCTGCGTCAGAAACTAAATCTGGATTAGCTACTGCGGAAGAATTCATACTCACTTTATCTGCGCCAGCATTTAAGAGACGTCGCACATCAGCTACTGCACGCACCCCACCCCCAACCGTTAGCGGAATAAATACTTGTGATGCAACAGCCTCAATGATGTGCAAGATGAGATCGCGCCCATCAGATGTGGCAGTGATATCTAAAAAAGTAAGTTCGTCAGCACCTTGAGTGTCATAGCGTTTAGCAATTTCTACTGGATCACCTGCATCTCGCAAGCCAACGAAATTCACACCCTTAACAACGCGCCCTGCAGTCACATCCAGGCATGGAATAATTCGCTTGGTTAACACTAGATCATTTTCTTTGCGTACTTGAGTGTTAACTCATCTGCATACTTCTGGGCCGCAGCCAAATCAAGATCGCCAGCATAAATAGAGCGGCCAGCAATCACGCCCATCACACCCTCTTCTTCAGCTTTGCATAAGGCGTCAATATCTTGATTATTCGTAAGGCCCCCACTTGCTATTACTGGAATACGAATGGCTTGAGCTAGCTTAACAGTAGCATCAATATTGACGCCCTTGAGCATGCCATCACGACCAATGTCGGTATAGATAATGGCCTCTACACCCCAATCTTCAAACTTCTTGGCAAGATCAATCACTTCATGACCTGTAATCTTGCTCCAACCATCCGTAGCTACTTTGCCATCACGCGCATCTAGACCAACCATGACCTGACCAGGAAAAGCAGTACAAGCATCTTGCACGAAGCCAGGATTTTTTACTGCGGCTGTTCCGATAATCACAGTGCTAATGCCGTCATCCAATAAACGTTCAATCGTTTCAAGATCACGAATGCCGCCACCTAATTGGACGGGAATCTCATTGCCAACTGCTTTAAGAATAGATTTAATTGCAGATTCATTTTTAAGCTTACCTGCAAATGCGCCATTGAGATCGACTAGATGTAAACGACGCGCGCCTTTACTAATCCAGTGCGCTGCCATTGCGCCGGGGTCTTCTGAGAAAACCGTGGCTTTATCCATATCACCTTGTTCAAGTCGAACACAGTGGCCGTCTTTAAGATCTATTGCAGGAATCAGCAGCATAACTAAGAGTTAAAAATATTAAGGTTGCCAAGAAACAAAATTTTGATAAAGCTTTAATCCGTATTCTGCACTTTTTTCTGGATGAAATTGTGTTGCAAAAATATTATCCCGTGCCACAGCAGATGTAAACCACTCCCCATATTCCGTAGAGCTAGCAATGTCTTCTTTACGCTGCGGTACAACATAGTAGCTATGAACAAAATAAAAGCTCGTTAAATCCGGAATACCGCCCCATAAAGGGTGTTTGGAGTCCTGACGGACCTGATTCCAACCCATGTGAGGAACCTTGAAAGCAGAACCATCAGCCTGTTTTTTGCCGGCCAACTCAAAACGACGGACCTCGCCCGAGATGAGCCCTAGACAGGGAGTCCAGGGATCTTTTGCGTCAGTGCGCACTTCAGCGCTCCGATCAAATAGCATCTGCTCTCCTACACAAACACCAAGCAATGGTTTATTTTTGGATGCCTCTAACAAAGCCTCTAAAAGCCCGGACTCCTTCAGGTGCTTCATGCAATCTGGCATAGCTCCTTGACCGGGAAGCACAACACGATGTGCAGTGCGAATTTCTTCTGGCTGATGCGCAATCACCACATTGTCATCAGGTGCCACATGATGAAATGCTTGATATACAGAACGGAGGTTGCCCATTCCATAATCTACGATCGCAATAGTTTGCGCCAATTTAGCTGATCTTTCGCTGTTGTCTTCTGAGCAACTGTGGAGTGTCTAGATTAGAGACTGCCTTTAGTCGAAGGGACTACGCCAGCTGCCCGTGGGTCAATGGCTAGAGCCATTCGTAGTGCTCGGCCAAAAGCCTTGAACACGGTTTCAATCTGGTGATGTGCGTTAATGCCGCGCAAATTATCAATATGCAGAGTTACCCCGGCATGATTCACAAAACCACGGAAGAACTCAATACTGAGATCAACATCAAAGTCGCCTACTCGGGCACGAGTAAATGGGACGTTGAACTCAAGTCCAGGTCGACCAGAAAAATCGATGACGACGCGCGAGAGGGTTTCGTCCAAGGGCACATAGGAGTGTCCATAACGGATAATGCCCGCTTTATCACCTACAGCCTTAGCAAAAGCTTGACCTAAGGTAATACCGACGTCTTCAACCGTGTGGTGATCATCAATATGGGTATCGCCATTAGCAACCACTTTGAGGTCAATCATGCCGTGACGAGCAATCTGATCTAGCATGTGGTCTAAGAATGGCACACCTGAGGCCAGCTCAGCCTTACCAGTACCATCTAAGTTGATGGAAATTTGAATTTTGGTTTCCGAAGTATTTCGGGTAACGTCGGCTTGCCGCATTTCATTGCGCCGCGAGGCGAAGTGTTGATTGAAGCCTCATAATATCATTCCTAGAAGATATTTAAATACAGATATTGCTTCACTTTCTTTCTGATTTTTGAGCCGAGTACCCTAATGAGTCGTTTTTGGAGCCCTGTTGTTCAAACCTTAACCCCTTATGTTCCTGGGGAGCAACCGCAAATGCAGCGGCTGGTAAAGCTCAACACCAACGAAAGCCCCTATGGCCCATCACCTAAGGCACTTGCTGCTATTCAAGAGCAAAACAACGAAGATTTACGTCTTTATCCAGATCCTGAAGGGGCTGCCCTCAAACAGGCTATTGCCAAGCTTCACGGTCTAGATCCAAAACAAGTCTTTTTAGGCAACGGGTCAGATGAGGTATTGGCACATGTATTCGTAGGACTACTCAAACACAGCAAGCCCGTTTACTTTCCAGACATTACCTATAGTTTCTATCCCGTTTATTGCAAACTATTTGGAATTGATTATCAGACGGTAGCTTTAGGTGAAAACTTTGAGATTGATACTGCTGACTACAAGACGCCCAATGGTGGAATTATTTTCCCCAATCCAAATGCTCCAACCGGCAGGGCAATTAGTCGCAGCGAAATCGAATCACTCCTTGCCCGCAATACAGATTCTGTAGTGGTCATTGACGAGGCATATGTAGACTATGGAACAGGGTCTTGTATTCCGCTATTGCGGGGCAACGCTTGCCCAGATAATCTTCTAGTCGTTCATACGCTCTCAAAGTCACGCGCACTTGCGGGTCTGCGCGTTGGCTTTGCGGTAGGTCACCCTGATTTAATTGAAGGATTAGAGCGAGTCAAAAATAGTTTTAACTCTTATCCCTTAGGGCGCCTAGCGCAAGCAGGAGCAATGGCTGCGATTGAGGATCAAGCACACCTTGAAAAAACCTCTGCAAAGGTAATGCAAACACGCGCCAAGCTAGTGAGCGAGCTAAGCAGCCTAGGGTTTGAAACATTACCCTCAACTGCAAACTTTATCTTTACTCGTCTTCCTGGGCATTCTGGAGCTGCACTTTATCAAGCATTGCGCGAGCGTGGCATCATCGTGCGCCACTTTAAGCTAGCGCGTATAGAAGACTTCTTGCGTATTACGATTGGTACAGACGAGCAAAGCAGCGAACTCGTGGCTGCATTAAAAGAAATTCTGGCCTAAGTTAACTTAAGTTTATTTCCGTATTTATTTTTTGAGGCGCATTTCAGCAGCACGCGCATGAGCTTGCAAGCCCTCGCCATGAGCAAGAATACTAGCAACAGATCCTAGAGTTTGCGCACCGGCTTCGCTGACCTCAATCATGCTCGAGCGCTTGATGAAGTCATAGACGCCAAGCGGTGAAGAGAAACGTGCAGTCCGTGCAGTAGGTAAGACGTGATTTGGGCCGGCACAATAGTCGCCAAGAGCCTCACTGGTGTAGTTACCCATAAAGATAGCTCCTGCATGACGAATCTTTTCGGCCCACTTACGTGGATCGGCAGCGCAAATCTCTAAGTGTTCTGCGGCAATAGCATTCGCAATCTCACAAGCCTCATCCATATCTTTTACTTGAATCAGGAGCGCCCGATTTGCTAAGGATGCCTCAATGACTTTTGCTCTGGGCATTTCAGGAAGGAGCTTATTAATACTTGCTTGTACTGCTTCAATAAACGCTGCATCTGGACATAGCAAAATAGATTGTGCTTGCTCATCATGCTCTGCTTGAGAAAACAAATCCATCGCAATCCAATCGGGGTTGCTTGCGCCATCACAAAGTACCAAAATTTCTGAAGGGCCAGCAATCATATCGATGCCAACTACCCCAAAAACTCGCCGCTTAGCAGCAGCAACATAAGCATTACCTGGGCCAACAATCTTATCTACTGAAGGAATCGTCTTAGTCCCATAAGCTAAAGCTCCGACAGCCTGAGCACCGCCAATCGTAAAGACCCGATCAACACCGGCTAGGTGGGCAGCAGCCAAGACTAAAGAATTACGAGCACCATCAGGTGTAGGCACAACCATGATCACCTGCGCAACTCCTGCCACCTTAGCTGGAATTGCATTCATCAATACCGATGATGGATAAGCAGCCTTACCACCTGGCACATAAATTCCAACTCGGTCTAGGGCCGTTACTTTCTGGCCTAAGCGTGTTCCATCGGCTTCTTCATATTCCCAAGAATGACAACCCGCTTCAATCTTTTGTTTTTCATGATACGTGCGCACTCTTTGTGCGGCGATATCCAATGCATTCTTTTGTTCCAAAGATAAAGACTGGTAAGCCTGTTCTAAATCTTTATGAGAAATCTCTAATTCAGAAACATGATTAGCATTTAAGCGATCAAATTGTTTAGTAAAACCTAAGACTGCTTCATCACCCTGCTCCTTAACTGCTAAAAGAATTTTGGCAACAGCAGCATCAATTGCTGCGTCATCAGCTATCGGCAAGGAAAGGCTAGAGAGTAAGGTTTCTTTGAAACCCGAATCCTTGCTATTAAGGCGCTTAACTTTGATTGGTGCAGACATGTGAGCTCGAAGTAAGGTTTATTTTTACTTCAGCAACTCAAAAATAGATTGCAATTGTGCTCGCTTACGTTTGTAAGAGGCTTGATTTACCACTAGGCGAGCACTGATATCTGCAATCGGCTCAACTTCAACCAAGCCATTGGCTTTAAGCGTATTACCAGTCGAAACCAAGTCTACGATCGCATCGGCTAAGCCTACGAGTGGGGCCAACTCCATAGAACCATAGAGCTGAATCGTATCAATGTGTACGCCTTTATTGGCAAAGTGCTCACGCGCGCAGTTGACATACTTTGTGGCAACCTTTAAACGCGAGCCCTGCTTAACGGCAGCAGCATAATCAAATCCTTCACGCACCGCAACTGACATTCTGCACTTAGCGATATTGAGATCAAAAGGTACATAAAGGCCATCACTGCCTTTTTCCATCAAAACATCTAGACCTGCTACGCCAAAATCAGCACCGCCAAATTGCACGTAGGTTGGCACATCTGAAGCACGCACAATAATTAAGCGTACATCGGGATTAGATGTCTCAATAATGAGTTTGCGTGACTTTTCAGGATCTTCCTTCGGCACAATACCGACCTTAGATAAGATCTCAGCAGTTTCTTCGAAGATGCGCCCTTTAGAGAGGGCTAAAGTCAATTTCATGGACTAATTATCCATCAGGCTTACTTAATACGCTCGATCTTTGCACCAAGGAGTGTTAATTTATGCTCCATTCGGTCGTAACCTCGATCTAAGTGGTAGATCCTATCTACCCGAGTTTCACCCTGAGCTGCCAAGCCCGCAATAACCAAGCTGGCAGAGGCCCTTAAATCTGTGGCCATCACAATCGCGCCCGATAACTTCTCAACGCCCTGCGCAATTGCAGTATTGCCCTCAATTGCAATATCTGCACCCAAACGATTTAATTCTTGGACATGCATAAAACGATTTTCAAAAATCGTTTCCGTAATCATTGAGCTCCCGCCAGCCAGTGCATTAACGGCCATTAATTGGGCCTGCATATCTGTTGGAAAGGCTGGATATTCTGAAGTACGAAAACTCACAGCTTTAGGACGACCTTGCATAGAAGCCTTAATCCAATCCGGACCAACCTCCATTTGCAAGCCTGCTTCTTTCAACTTGACCATTACTGCATCCAAGGTATCAGGACGGCAATGTTTTACTAAAATCTCACCACCAACAGCGGCAACCGCACATAAAAATGTGCCGGCTTCAATTCGATCGGGGATTACGGAATGCTCAGCACCATGAAGTTTTTCAACCCCCTCAATCACCAAGCGGTCACTACCAATACCTGAAATCTTTGCGCCCATCTTCACCAGAAGCTCAGCAAGATCACCAACCTCTGGTTCACGCGCAGCATTTTCTAAAATAGTAGTACCCGATGCCAAAGTGGCAGCCATCAGTAAATTTTCTGTACCAGTGACAGTAATCATATCGGTCAGAATCGAAGCGCCTTTTAGACGGTCTGTCCGCGGCTTAGTTTCAGCCTGAATGTAACCACTTGTGATTTTGATGCTGGCACCCATAGCCTTGAGGCCCTTGATGTGCTGGTCTACTGGACGAGCGCCAATGGCACAACCGCCAGGCAATGACACCTTTGCACTATGCATTCTAGCTAATAGCGGGCCTAGTACCAAGATGGAGGCACGCATGGTTTTCACCATCTCATATGTAGCTTCTGAACTCTTAATCACTGCAGCATTGAGCACTAAATGACTGCGATCACTGGCATTAGGAAAGCTCACAGTCACACCAATTTCTTGCAAGAGCTTGAGCATGGTCCGAACGTCCTGTAAATCTGGAACATTACGTAATATCACTGGCTGATCAGTCAATAAACAGGCGCAAAGGATTGGCAATGCAGCATTCTTAGCGCCCGCAATCACTACCTCACCTTTGAGGAGATTGCCACCAACCATTCGTAATTTATCCATGAAACGATTCCAATAAAACTGAGTGTTTAATTTTTATGCGGCAGAATTCTGAGCAAACTCTTCTGGTGTAAACGCCTTAATTGATAAAGCATGTACCTCTGCTTTCATGCGATCGCCCATAGCGCTATAAACCAATTGATGACGTTGTATTAATCGCTTGCCCTCAAAATCTGGGCTCACTATAGTCGCATAAAAATGTTGGCCGTCACCCTCTACCTTAATATGGGTACAGCTAATTCCTTGCTTGATATAGCTTTCAATTTGTTCTGGGGTTGGGAACATCTTTTTCTCCTAAAAACTTAGTACCTGAGCTTATAGCCCTTTTGCAGCATACGTAAAGCAATTGCTGAAACCACAATAAAAAAACAAGCGACGATTGCCAAGCTACTCCATGGGGATATATCCGATACCCCAAAGAAGCCGTAGCGAAAGCCGTCAATCATGTAAAAGAATGGGTTGAAGTGGGATACAACCTGCCATGCTGGTGGCAGTGAATGAATCGAGTAGAAAACTCCCGATAGCATCGTGGCAGGCATAATGATGAAATTCTGAAAGGCGGCTAGTTGATCATATTTATCAGCCCAAATACCAGCAATGAGGCCTAGACTTCCCAAAATGGCGGCTCCTAAAAAGGCAAATACCAAAATCCATAATGGATACTCGATTGATGGCAATCCATACCAAGCAGTAATTAAAAATACCCCAAGGCCCACAACCACACCTCTAAATACCGCAGCCAAAATATAGGCCGCATAAAACTCTAGGTGACTTAAGGGGGCAAGCAATACAAAAACCAAGTTCCCCGTGACCTTCGATTGAATTAAAGAGGAAGAGGTATTTGCAAATGCATTTTGCAGAACACTCATCATGACCAAGCCTGGAATCAAAAATGCTGTGTAACTTAAACGTCCATAGACTTCTCGACCCTCAAGGACATGGCCAAAAATCATTAGGTACAAAACCGCTGTAAGCACTGGAGCAGCCACAGTCTGAAATCCCACTTTGTAAAAGCGCATGATTTCTTTACGCAACAATGTTGGGAAGCCGCTACCGTACTCCAGGGAGGGTCTACTCAGTCCATGCTTCACAAAGCACCTCCGGACATGATATTGACAAAAACTTCTTCTAAATCCGTTTTGCCTTCACCGTCTTTTTTAACTGAGCCATAACGAGTAAGTAGATTTTTTGTACTATCTAATGCAACAATCGTGCCTTGCTTTAGCATAGCAATGCGCTGACATAAGGCTTCAGCCTCTTCCAAGTAATGCGTGGTCAACACAATCGTGTGTCCATCTTGATTTAGCCTACTAATGAATTGCCATAAAGATTGACGCAATTCCACATCAACTCCAGCAGTCGGCTCATCCAAAATGATGACTGGCGGTCTGTGAACTAGTGCTTGAGCTACGAGAACGCGACGTTTCATTCCACCCGACAAAGAGCGCATATTGCTATCAGCCTTACCAGCTAGATCAAGATTAGTGAGGATTTCGTCAATCCAAGAATCATTATTACGAATACCAAAGTAGCCCGATTGAAAGCGCAAGGTTTCTCGAACCGTAAAGAAGGGATCAAATACCAATTCTTGAGGGACAACTCCCAACATACGGCGAGCTTCACGAAATGACTTCTGAACGTCAGCCCCCATGATGGCGGCATGGCCAAGATCAGGCGTAACTAAACCCGCCAAAATAGAAATCAAAGTTGTTTTACCAGCCCCATTAGGGCCCAATAAGCCAAAAAACTCTCCTGGCTCAATTGTTAAAGACACATTGTCTAAGGCCTGTAATGCGCCGTAATGTTTAGATATATTGTTAATTGAAATAGCGGGCTGCATGCTATTACAAACCTAGCAATGCGGAGACACCATATACGCCAGCTAAGACCTTTAACTTCTTCGGAGCATGCTCTATCAAAATAGATTGTCCATTTGCTTGTAGTTTTTTCTGCCAAGCCAACAAAACCGTTAGTACTGTAGAGTCAAAATCATTTAAGGAAGAGCAGTTGATGACTCTTAAATTTTCAGAATTTGACAAGCCCTCTTTTTCCAACTGCAGGGCATTTTCCTGAGTGACTTTTTGGGGCAGAGAAAAAGGCATTATGAAATATCTTTAGTTAGCCGGCTTCGCCGCTGCTAACTGCTTATTACGGTCTTGCAAAAACTTGACCAGACCATCTATTCCATTTTGACTAATTTGGTTTGAAAACTGATTACGATAAGCTTCAACTAGCCACACACCCATGATGTTCATGTCATACACTTTCCAACCTTTATCGGTTTTCTCAAGACGATAATCCAAAGGAACGGGATCGCCACGACCAAGCACGACCGTTTTGACAACCACTTCTTTATCATCAGGAGCTGCCCGAAGCGCTTTGAATTGCACCGTTTGATCCCGCAATTGACTCAACGCACCAGAGTAAGTGCGAATCAATAAGTTCTTGAATTCCATCACGAGTTGATTTTGCTGCTCAGGACTAGCTTTCTTCCAGTTAGGGCCCATCGCCATTTCGGTGGTGCGACGCATATCGGTATAAGGAACGATTTTCTTTTCAACCAAATCCACGATCTTTGGGATATTACCTTTTTGAATTTCGGGATCAGACTTTACTGAAGTCATTACATCCGTGACAACCATTTTGATTAAAGCATCTGGGGGTGTTGCCTGGTCAGGCGTTTGCGCAAAAACTGCTCCAGAAAAGAGGATTGCAGCCGTCACCAAATACTGGGTAATGTTGTTGTAACTTTTCATATTGGCTGATCTCACTATCTTTATCTAAATGAGGGCTAATTTTAGCCCCTCAAGCAATGTATTTATTGGTAAGGATTCTCATAAACCGGCATCGTAGGCTCTTCATCATCACGACCCTCGTTAATTTGATACTGGCGTCTCTGGATATAGGCATCTCGCATAAAGCTGTACTTATCAATCGCAGCACCATCGAGCAAATCTCCTGCTTCGTAATAGGTATTACGAGCGTTGATAACTCGCAATCCAGTAAGGCTATTACGTAAACCTACTGGATTAATGTATTTGAAGAAGTAGTCAGACTCCAAGTCGGCAATCGTACCAAAGGTATCGCGAACGTTGCTTGGGCCAAAGAATGGCAACACTACATATGGGCCAGCAGGCATTCCCCATACTCCAAAAGTTTGACCCCAATCTTCCTTATGCTTTTCAAGGCCACCGGGAGTAGCCATATCAATCAAACCACCTAAACCAAAGGTAGTGTTGACCACTACCCGCATCAAATCACTAAATGCATAGTCTGGCTTACCCTGCAACAAATTCTGCAAAGCAGTGTAAAGATCACTGTAGTTACTAAAGAAGTTATAGATACCCTCACGCACAATCTCAGGCAAAATAAAACGATAACCAGCAACTACGGGTTTAAGGAGATAAGAATCTAGACCTTCATTAAACTCAAAGATGGAGCGGTTAAACGACTCCCATGGGTCGTGTGGTGACGGCTCTACCCCAGCAGGAATAGAGGCGCAGCCTATCATCAAAGCTGTCAGGCTAAGCACTGTTAAGCGCTTAAGCTTTGCGAACCCCTCTAGCAAATTCATTTACCAGCGCCCTTATCTTGTCCGCTGTCCGCAGCTTTATTATAAAGAAACTGACTAATTAAATTTTCTAAAACAATTGCGGATTGGGTTTGGGCAATCTTTTCGCCATTTGCCAACATATCATCAGAGCCACCAGCTTCCAATCCAATGTACTGCTCACCCAATAAGCCAGAAGTCAAAATCTTTGCAGATGAATCTTTTGGAAACTTATAAGCTTCTTCAATTGTCATTACAACCGTTGCTTGGTAGGTTTTATCGTCAAAAGAAATATTGGCAATACGACCCACCACCACACCAGCACTCTTGACTGGTGCGCGCGGCTTAAGGCCGCCAATATTGTCAAAGCGTGCGGAAATTTTGTAAGTTGGTGCAAATGACACCGCGTTCATATTGCCCACTTTTAAAGCAAGAAATAAAGCTGCCAATAAACCTATGGCAACAAAAATTCCCACCCAAATATCAATTGCACTTTTTCTCATAAGAGCCCCAGTTTATTCTTTCTAGTTCGAAAACATCATTGCGGTTAACAAGAAATCTAATGCCAAAACCGATAAAGAGGAAATCACCACAGTACGAGTGGTTGCCTGTGATACGCCCTCAGGCGTAGGCTTAGCCTCATAGCCTTGATATAGGGCAATAAATGTCACTGCTACACCAAAGACCATGCTTTTGATTAAACCGTTTCCGATATCAGAAAAGAGGTCTACACCGCCCTGCATCTGCGACCAAAAAGCCCCAGAATCCACCCCAATTAAAGGGACGCCAACAAAATAGCCACCCATTACACCTACTGCAGTAAAGATAGTTGCCAAAATAGGCATTGAAATAATGCCGGCCCATAGTCGTGGAGCTATTACGCGGCTCAATGGATCAACAGCCATCATTTCCATTGCGCTTAATTGCTCTCCTGCTTTCATCAAACCAATTTCTGCAGTCAAGGAAGTTCCTGCGCGGCCGGCAAACAATAAAGCGGTAATCACTGGGCCTAGCTCACGCGTCAAAGATAAGGCAACTAATAAGCCAAGTGCTTGTTCTGATCCATAACGGTTCAAAGTGTAGTAGCCCTGCAAACCCAAGACGAATCCCACAAACAAGCCAGAAACCGCGATGATGACAAAAGAGTGATTGCCAACAAATAAAATTTGATCAACGACTAAACTGGGACGTTTCAATAAAAATCCTGAGCGCAAAATTACTGCTGTAAACATCCGCGCTGCCAGCCCCAGAGCGCTTAAGTTGCGACGGACAAAAAATCCAATGTCGCCAAAAAAATTGAGAAGTGCGGTCATGAGGTTTTCACTCCGAAATCTTCTTCAAGGCTTTGTCCTGGATAGTGGAAAGGTACAGGGCCATCTGGAGCTGCATCCAAAAACTGTCTTACGAAAGGATCAGTAGAACGACTTAATTCATCTGGAGTTCCTTTGGCACCAATACGGCCGTTGGCGATAAAGTAAACATAGTCTGCGATTGCAAAGGTTTCCTCAACATCATGAGTAACCAACAAGCTAGTAGCACCAAGTGCATTATTTAAATCTCTTATTAAGCGCGCAGTAATCCCCAGAGAGATTGGATCTAAGCCTGCAAAAGGCTCGTCATACATGATCAAAGGAGGATCCAAAGCAATTGCTCTAGCCAAGGCTACTCGTCTTGCCATGCCGCCAGAAATTTGTGATGGCATCAAATCACGAGCACCTCGTAAACCCACCGCATTTAACTTCATGAGAACTAAAGAGCGAAGAAGCTCTTCACTTAAATCAGTATGTTCACGCAAAGGAAAGGCGACGTTCTCAAAAACACTCAGGTCGGTAAATAAAGCGCCAAACTGAAACAACATGCCCATGCGACGACGCGCGGCCATTAATTGTTCGTTGTTCATCTTGCCAATATCTTTACCCTCAAATAAGACTTGGCCAGATTGAGCGGTAAATTGCCCACCGATTAAACGAAGAATCGTGGTCTTGCCACAACCTGAGCCGCCCATGACTGCAACCACTTGACCGCGTCGAAATTCCATATTGAGCCCAGACAAGATCTGTCGCTCACCTGGAGCATAAGAAAAGTTGACGTCATTTATAGAAACGACAACTTCTCTTCCGGGCTGCTTGATGACATCCAATGAGTTGGGGTGGCCAGTGTTCATATCCCCGACATTATCGAGGTAAAACAGATGACCCCATTAAATACTGGTCTACTGCCTGGGCACACTGACGCCCCTCGCGAATCGCCCAAACCACTAAAGACTGTCCGCGGCGCATATCACCAGCGGCAAATACCTTCGAAACATTTGTTTGATATGCATTTTGGCCATCCACAGTTGCTTTAGCATTACCGCGTGCGTCTTTTGCAACGCCAAATGCATTTAAGACTTGTTGTACTGGGGATACAAAACCCATAGCCAAAAGCACCAAATCTGCCTTGATCTCAAATTCAGAATTTGGAACTTCGACCATCTTGCCGTCTTTCCATTCCAAACGAACACCAATCAGCTTCTCAACTTTTCCATTTTTACCCTCAAAACGCTTAGTGCCTACTGACCAGTCACGATCACAACCCTCTTCGTGAGAGGAAGAGGTCCGTAGCTTCGTAGGCCAATAAGGCCATACCAATGGTTTGTTTTCAACTTCAGGAGGCTGTGGTAATAACTCAAACTGAGTAATTTGTTTTGCGCCATGGCGATTCGATGTACCAACACAATCAGATCCTGTATCACCCCCGCCAATCACAACCACATTCTTATCGGTGGCACGAATTTCGTTTTTGAAGTCGCCGGCATTCTCTTTGTTCTGAGGGATTAAAAACTCTAATGCGTAGTGCACACCGGCCAATTCACGGCCAGGTACAGGTAAGTCACGTGGCTGTTCAGCGCCACCAGTAATCACTACAGCATCAAAATCTTTCATCAACTGTTCGGGAGAAACGGTTTTGGTGGAGTAATTTTTTACTTCAGCACCCATGGCTTCTTTGCCAACAAAAACACCAGTTTCAAATTTCACACCCTCGGCCTGCATTTGCTCTACGCGACGATCAATCAGCCATTTTTCCATCTTGAAATCAGGAATGCCATAACGGAGCAAGCCGCCAATGCGATCATTCTTTTCAAACACAGTGACATCATGACCAACGCGCGCCAATTGCTGAGCAGCCGCCATACCTGCAGGACCACCACCAACAATCGCGACTTTTTTACCAGTCTTGCTCTTCGATGGCTGAGGCTTAACCCAACCACTCTCCCAGCCTTTATCAATAATGGCATGCTCGATTGACTTAATGCCAACTGGAGCACGATTGATTCCTAAGGTGCAAGCAGCCTCACATGGGGCTGGGCAAATACGGCCCGTGAACTCTGGAAAGTTATTGGTTGACTGCAATACATCTAAAGCATTTTTCCAGTCATTATGAAAAACCAAGTCATTGAAGTCCGGAATAATGTTGTTTACTGGGCAACCACTATTACAAAACGGAATACCGCAGTCCATGCAACGCGCGCCCTGAATCTTTGCTTCTTCATCAGTTAAAGCGATTACGAACTCTTTGTAATGATGGAGACGTTTAGCAGGCGCTTCGTATGTCTCATCGACGCGCTCAAACTCCATAAATCCAGTGACCTTACCCATATCTAATCCTTAGTATCTTTTCTTAATGTCCACATTTATTAAGCAACAACCGTTTTCTGAGACTTACCCCAAAGCTCACCTAAGGCGCGCTTGTACTCAGTTGGCAGAACTTTCACAAAGCGGCTACGAGAATTTTCCCAATCAGCCAAGATGGCTTTAGCACGTTCAGAACCGGTGTAACGGAAATGACGCTCTATCAAGCCCTTCAAAATGTGCTCATCTGTTAAACGCTCACCGCCATCTTTCACATCAACAGGGGCATGCCACTCAGACTGAGGCATCTTGGCAATCTGCTCAGCAGATGGAAGAACTTTCTCTAGAGTCGCCATACTTGTATTGCAGCGCTTATCGAATAAGCCATCTTCGTCATAAACATATGCAATACCACCGCTCATACCAGCTGCAAAGTTACGGCCTGTGGCACCAAGCACTACAACAGTTCCACCAGTCATGTATTCGCAGCCATGATCGCCAGTACCCTCTACAACAGTAGTAGCACCTGAATTACGGACAGCAAAACGTTCACCAGCAACACCATTAAAGAAAGCATCGCCAGCAATTGCGCCATATAGAACAGTATTACCAACAATAATATTTTTAGCGGTATCGCCGCGGAACTCATGTGGAGCCCGCACAATCACTCGGCCACCAGATAAACCTTTGCCAACATAATCGTTGCCGTCACCCACTAAATCCAATGTAATGCCGTGGGCCAAGAAAGCCGCGAAGCTTTGGCCAGCAGTACCATTCAATTGAATATGAATAGTGTCGTCTGGTAAGCCTGCATGTCCATAGCGCTGAGCTACTTCGCCTGAGAGCATCGCGCCCACAGTGCGGTTCACATTCTTTACCGGAACAATAAAAGAAACTTTCTCGCCATGCTCTAAAGCAGGCTCGCTCTTCTCAATCAAAATATTGTCAAGAGCACTTGCCAAGCCATGGTCTTGTGTCAGCACTTGATAGCGGGGAACATCGCTTGCCACTTGTGGAGCAGCAAAGATCTTGCTGAAATCTAAACCATGCACTTTCCAGTTATCAATACCTTTGCGGGTATCCAATAGATCAACGCGGCCAATCAGGTCATCAAACTTACGAATACCCAATTGCGCCATGATCTCGCGTGCTTCTTCGGCAATATAGAAGAAAAAGTTCACAACATGTTCAGGCTTACCAGAGAACTTTTTACGCAACTCTGGATCCTGGGTAGCAACGCCAACTGGGCAAGTATTCAAATGACACTTGCGCATCATGATGCAACCTTCAACTACTAATGGTGCGGTTGCAAAACCGAATTCATCTGCTCCCAACAAAGCGCCGATCACAACATCGCGACCTGTCTTCATTTGGCCGTCAGCCTGAACGCGGATGCGACTACGCAAGCCATTCAGCACTAAGGTTTGCTGTGTTTCAGCTAAACCAAGCTCCCATGGTGAGCCAGCATGCTTAATTGAAGAAAGTGGTGATGCGCCAGTGCCACCATCATGGCCAGCGATCACAACGTGATCTGCTTTCGCCTTGGCAACACCCGCAGCAACCGTGCCGACACCCACTTCAGATACCAACTTCACAGAGACATCTGCTTTTGGATTGACATTCTTCAAGTCGTGAATTAACTGAGCAATATCTTCAATCGAGTAAATATCATGGTGTGGAGGAGGAGAAATCAAGCCAACGCCTGGCACGGAGAAGCGCAACTTACCAATGTAGTCAGATACTTTTCCGCCTGGTAATTGACCGCCTTCGCCTGGCTTAGCACCTTGTGCCATTTTGATCTGAATCTGATCTGCAGAGCGCAAATACTCAGTGGTTACACCGAAACGACCAGAGGCCACTTGTTTAATTTTGGAGCGTAATGAATCACCATCGAGCAATGGAATATTGGCTTCCACTACATCGCTACCCAAAACGCTTGCAAGGGTTTCACCTTTTTTAATTGGAATGCCTTTGAGTTCATTGACATAGCGGTTCGGATCTTCGCCACCCTCGCCGGTATTGGACTTACCACCAATGCGATTCATTGCAATTGCTAAGGTTGCATGGGCTTCGGTAGAGATTGAACCCAAAGACATCGCGCCTGTTGCAAAACGTTTAACGATTTCTTTTGCAGGCTCAACTTCGTCCAATGGAATTGCTTTTGCTGGATCAACCTTGAACTCAAATAAACCGCGCAAAGTCATTTGACGCTTGGTTTGGTCATTAATAATGTTGGCGTACTCTTTATAAGTTTGGTAGCCCTTTTCTGCACCAACACGTGTGGAGTGCTGCAACTTTGCAATCGTGTCAGGCGTCCACATATGGTCTTCACCACGGATACGGAAGGCATATTCACCGCCAGCATCAAGCATATTAGTCAATACTGGATCATTGCCAAAAGCAGCAGCATGCATACGCAGCGCTTCTTCAGCCACTTCAAATACACCGATACCGCCTACATTCGATGGGGTGCCCTTGAAATAATGATCAATGATGTCGCGATTTAAGCCGATAGCCTCAAAAATCTGTGAGCCTGTGTAAGACATATAAGTAGAAATGCCCATCTTGGACATTACTTTCTGCAAACCTTTACCAACTGCCTTGATGAAGTTCTTCACTGCCTTTTCACCAGACAAATCGCCTGATAAGCCCTTGGCCATCTCGGTCAAGGTTTCCATCGCAAGGTATGGGTGAACCGCTTCAGCGCCATAGCCAGCAAGGAGAGCAAAATGATGTGTCTCACGCGCGCTACCCGTCTCGACAACCAGGCCAACGCTAGTACGCAAACCTTTTTCTACGAGATGTTGGTGAATTGCAGAAGTCGCCAACAATGCTGGGATGGCCACGTGCTTCTCATCAACCTGACGATCGCTCACGATCAAGATGTTGTAACCGGAGCGGACTGCATCAGCAGCTTCTGCACACAATGAGGCCAAGCGCGCTTCGATACCCGCTTTACCCCAAACTGCCGGATAGCAAATATCAAGCTCATATGAACGGAACTTACCATTGGTGTAGTGACCAATATGCCGAATCTTAGTGATGTCATCAAAATCTAAAATTGGCTGACTCACCTCTAAACGCATTGGAGGATTGATGTTGTTGGTATCTAACAAGTTAGGCTTTGGCCCAATGAAAGACACTAATGACATCACCATATTTTCGCGAATGGGATCAATTGGAGGATTGGTCACTTGCGCAAACAATTGCTTGAAGTAGTTATACAAAGGCTTGTTCTTGCTAGAAAGAACTGCTAATGGACTGTCGTTGCCCATTGAGCCAATTGCCTCCTCTCCGTTCATTGCCATAGGAGCCATGAGATATTTAATATCTTCTTGGGTGTAGCCAAAAGCTTGTTGACGATCTAATAATTTAGCTGCTGGGCGAATCGTCGTTTTTTCATCAACTAAGTCCGCCTTACTGGCGTCAACTTCATCAAGCTTGACTCGCACTGCATCGATCCAGCTCTTGTATGGCTTGGCTTTTGATACCGCATTTTTGAGCTCTATGTCATCAATGATGCGACCTTGCTCCATGTCAATCATGAACATCTTGCCAGGTTGCAAGCGCCATTTCTGAACAATCTTGCTCTCAGGAATTGGTAATACACCAGCCTCAGAAGCCATGATGACCAAATCATCATCAGTTACGTAATAGCGCGCTGGACGTAAGCCATTGCGATCTAAAGTTGCACCAATCTGACGGCCATCGGTAAACGCCATCGCTGCTGGACCATCCCATGGCTCCATCATTGCCGCATGGTATTCATAGAAAGCGCGACGGTTGTCATCCATTAATGCATGTTGTTCCCATGCTTCAGGAATCATCATCATCATTGCTTGTGCCAGTGGATAACCAGCCATTACTAGCAACTCTAAGCAGTTATCAAAACACGCTGTATCTGATTGACCTGGATAAATTAATGGCCATAGTTTTTTCAAGTCATCGCCCAAGACTGGCGAGCTAATTGCGCCTTCGCGTGCATTTACCCAATTGACGTTGCCTTTAACAGTATTAATCTCACCATTGTGAGCAATCATTCGATATGGATGAGCTAGCTCCCAAGCTGGGAAAGTATTGGTGGAGAAACGCTGATGCACTAATGCCAGTGCTGATACGGTACGTTGATCCTGCAAGTCTTGATAATAAGCGCCTACCTGATTGGCTAACAACAAACCCTTATAAACAATGGTTCGTGCAGACATTGAAGCAACAAAATATTCTTTACCATGCTTCAAATGTAAATCTTGAATGGCATGGCTTGCAGTTTTACGAATGACGTACAACTTACGCTCAAGCGCATCCGTTGTCATGATGTCGCGACCACGGCCGATAAAAATTTGACGAATAAATGGCTCTGTCATTCGCACTGTTGGAGACATTGGTAACTTCACGTCTACCGGCACATCTCTCCAACCTAAAACGACTTGACCTTCGAGGCGTACAGTGCGCTCTAATTCTTGTTCACATGCCAAACGTGACGCATGTTCTTTTGGCAAAAAAATCATGCCAACGCCATATTCACCTAATGGTGGCAATGTCACGCCTTGCTTGGCCATTTCTTCACGATACAAAGTATCAGGAATCTGAATCAAGATACCGGCACCATCCCCCATCAATGGGTCCGCACCAACTGCACCCCGGTGATCGAGGTTCTCAAGAATCTTCAAACCCTGAGCAACGATCTCGTGGGATTTCTTCCCTTTGATATGCGCGACGAATCCTACACCACAGGCATCGTGCTCATTACGTGGGTCATATAAACCTTGAGCAACTGGGCGAAGATCTGTTTTCAATTGTGTTGTCATTTTGATTTCCGAGCGGCGACAAAGGCCTGATAACTTTTGGAGGATCAAATATAGGTGAATACCCACACAGATGCAATAGAAATAAAATGACTCTGTCCCATTTAATTTAATACCGCACCAAAATGTATTATCAATATAGGGACAGAGTCATGATCTATTTTTAGAGCTAAACAACTTATTCCTTATAAGTCATTGAATTTAATGGTTTTATTTTCTTTGGGCGGCCACGCTGTCGAATTTGCGCTATCTCTGGATAGTTTTTAAATAGCTTTTTAGCGTAAATATCGCTCACCCATGGCTTGGAGCGAAGCAAGGACTCTGTAATTTGCCTGTCTTCCCAGTGGGGGGCACCTTCTTTTACAAAACTTGACCAAGCCATTTGCCGCTCAAAGGGGGTATTACCCAACTTCCAAAAATGCTGGTGATCAACCAGCCAGGGATCAGCATTAGTGCCAATATGCGTTGCAAAACTAGTCCATGTGGAATCTTGGGGACTAGATTGATGTCCAGCCCGAACTGGGTTGAGTTCTATATAGCGCTGGCAACGCAAGAAATAGTCTGGGTCAATCAAGGATGAGCGATAGCGGCCTTCCCAAATAGTTCCCGAGCGATGATGTTGTTGATTGAAATATTGGGCATAACGCCTACCTAAAGACTGCATTGTTTTAGCAAGCGAATCTTCATGCTGAGGAGTCAGCAGTAAATGTGCATGGTTTGGCATTAGTGCAAATGCATGAACCGAGCAAGCAAATTGTTTTGCCGCTTCTCGCAACCACTCTAAATAGATGCGACGATCTTCATCGCTAAAGAAAAGGGTTTCACGATTATTACCACGAACCATCACATGCATTACTTGACCAGGGATTACAGTGCGAGCTTGCCGGGCCATATTAAAACCGAACTACTGTAGTTCGCGCATGCCGCCGCTACGGGAAAACTCTGGAATAAACCAATCTCCATCAAACTGAGTTACACCCTCTGGCACGGAACGAGATTCTTGAGGCACATCTTTTAAAGCAGTAGACATATAGGAAATCCACATTGGTAATGCAAGACCGCCACCTGTCTCACGATCACCTAAGCTTGCTGGTTTATCAAAACCAATCCATGCAATGGCAACAATTTTAGGGTTGTAACCTGCAAACCAAGCATCATGGGAATCATTGGTAGTACCCGTTTTTCCAGCAATATCACTACGGCCTAATTTGGCTCTAGCAGATGCTGCAGTACCCGACTTTGTTACTTCTTGCAACATACTATCCATTACAAACGCAGTACGGGCATCCAAAACACGAGGAGCGCCATCGCCTACGCTCACAGGTTTAGCCTCAAACAAAACTGCCCCTTTGGAATCCATCATCTTATTGATCAAGAAGGGATCAACACGATAGCCACCATTGGCAAAGACGCTATAAGCAGTTGCCATTTGCAAAGGTGTTACCGAACCCGCTCCCAAAGCCATTGTTAAGTACGGAGGATGTTTTTCAGGTTCAAAACCAAAACGCTGAATATATTCTTGAGCATAAGATGGCCCAATGGCGCGAATAATACGAACAGAAACCAAGTTCTTTGATTTCGCTAAAGCATTACGCAAGCGCATCATGCCGTCATATTTGCCATCGTAGTTCTTCGGCTCCCAGGCCTGGCTACCGGTCTCCATACTTCCAATTGATAAAGGCGCATCATTCACCATTGTGCTGGGTGTAAAACCTTTTTCTATCGCAGCTGCATAGATAAAGGGCTTAAAGGATGACCCTGGTTGACGTAAGGCCTGGGTCACATGATTAAATTGGTTACGACGAAAGTCAAAACCACCCACCAAGGACAAAATTGCCCCTGTATCAGCATTCATGGAAACGAAAGCCGCTTCGACTTGCGGTAACTGGGCTAATTTCCAAACGCCACCATCTGAAAGCAGTCTTACTACTGCGCCTGGACGTAAGCGTTTTTTAGGTTGAGTGCTATCGGTAATCGATGCAGCTGCAAGCTTCATTCCCTCGCCTTTGAGAGTAATCGTATCGCCGGTGGCAATCATGATTTGCATCTCTTTTGGTTTGACATCAAGCACTACACCAGACTGCAAGTCATCTAATTGTGGATAAGCAAGCAAGGCTTCGTCAATCGCTCGCTGGCGTTTTATGGGATCCTCAGGCAAATCAATAAAGCCTTCTGGTCCACGATAAGCATGGCGTAAGTCATACTCAAAAATACCGCGGCGGACAGCTTTATAAGCTGCATCTTGATCAGATTTTAAGATAGTCGTGTAGACATCGATTCCTTGGGAGTAAATAGCCTCACCATACTGAGCAAACAATAACTGACGAACCATTTCTGCAGGAAAGTCAGCTCGCACTGAAAATTCATTTCCTAAGCCGCGGATGCGCAATTCCTCAATCATGGCTTTTTGATAATCCTCGGAGGTGATGTAACCGAGGTCACGCATGCGCTGCAAAATATATTCTTGTCGAATTTTGGCTCGGCGGAAATTCGTGACAGGGTTATATGCAGAAGGTGCTTTTGGCAATCCCGCCAACATTGCAGACTCTGCAATGGTGATGTCTTTTAACTCTTTTCCAAAATAAATCTGTGCAGCACTAGAAAATCCAAAAGCCCTCTGACCCAAGAAAATCTGATTCATATAGATTTCGAGAATCTTGTCTTTTGTTAATTGAGACTCAATTTCCCAGGCTAACAAAACTTCATAGATTTTTCTACTAAAGGTTTTCTCATTACTTAAGAAAAAGTTTCGGGCAACCTGCATCGTAATCGTCGAGGCTCCCTGAGAAAGATTGCCACGCAAATTCGTTAGGGCCGCCCTCAAAATCCCGATATAGTCGACGCCACCATGCGAGTAGAAACGATCATCCTCAATCGCCAATACCGCATTGCGCATATTTTTAGGAATCTCATCTAGCGGAATGACTTTACGTCGCTCTTCACCAAACTCTCCAATCAAAACCTTGTCGGCCGTATAAATGCGCAGCGGTGTTTTAGGGTTGTAATCAGTTAAAGCAGAGATTTTGGGTAAATTGGGTTTGGCCACCAAAAATGCATAGCCCATCAACAACATCACCACCAAGGCAAATACAACTCCAATAATGAGCAAAGCCTTAATTAGGGGATTGCTAGATGATTTCTGAGGGCGCTTGTTGAGTGGACGTATTGGCCGCTGGTTTAGTGCCGGCTTGTCTTTTGGGGTTAGGGCCATAAGATCAAATTATAGGATGCTTAAGTAATTTGCTTAAAAGCTCCAAAACCCCTGTTTTTTGCAGTCTAAGCAATCTCCCGACACCAGATTCAATCTAAGCCGATAGCTAACACTCAAACAAGCCTGAACAATATCGGCATGCCCTCTCGCCACATTTCCCCCCGATCTTTTGATGAAATACTCAGTGAGCTTGGCGATGATCCAGCCATTCCTGATCCTCACGGAATACGTAAGACTGAGCGTCCCAAAATAACATCTGAGAATTCTCAAAAAGTACCTCAAGGACACTTCAATATTGAGT
>Ga0194038_1000086_pt1 | contig 38779 bp, 44 predicted proteins | sample JunL226m_MetaG_FD_148630 | JGI IMG/M metagenome (GOLD analysis project Ga0194038, IMG submission 148630) | Anoxic zone freshwater microbial communities from boreal shield lake in IISD Experimental Lakes Area, Ontario, Canada - Jun2016-L227-6m | ecosystem: Environmental > Aquatic > Freshwater >... | reverse complement strand
ACCCTGGCCGAGCACCTGCTGGAAGCGGTGGGTCAGGCGGTGGTGGGGCAGGAGGTGGGGCTTATGATTCCGAACAAGGCTATGACGCAACTTATTACGGCGGCGGTGGCGGCGGTGCGGCTGGAGGCAATCCTACGATAGAAACTACAGGGGCTGGGTATCAAGGTATAGTTATTATATCTTATCCTAGTTCTTATGCGGCTGCTAGTTCAACTACAGGATCTCCTACAATAACTACTTCTGGTGGAAACCGTATTTATACATTCACTGGTACAGGCTCTATAACATTCTAATGAAAACCCTATTGTTTCTATTTTTAGCTGTTACTGCGTTTGCCGACACAATGTCCAATTGGGCGTTAATCAATAGTAATGGTACTGTAATAGCGGTATTAGTGGCTAATCAAGACGTAGGTAGTCAAATGCCTACGTTTACGTCTAGCGTATATCCTGATGCCGTTAAATGCGTATTAGCAGGTGGTGCTGGCATAGGCTGGCATTACGATTCTACAACACAGATTTTTACAGCACCTATTACGGAAACAATAGTAGATGTAAGCAAGACTCCTCCAGCTTTTACATTACAAGATCCAACTCCTGTTGTTACAACGAATAATGCCGTTGCCTTACCAATCGTAACAACTAATAACCTTTCTATACTAACAACTAATAATTCACAATGAGCACATATTCAACTACACGTTATTCTTGGCAATCAACTTCAGGCACTACTCCGTTAGCTACTACAACTCTTACCGCTATTAATCCTGCACAAACAGTGGCAGATGGTGCTACGAGCAAGACTATTAGTTTACGTAACTATCTCACTGATTTATCATTTGTTAATAACTCAGCTACGGCTACAGCAATTAGCATACTTGATGGTTCTACAGTGATATGGACAGGCTATGCAGACCATAATCCTAGTGCACAACCAGCCGTTCCTGTTGTCGTTAATCTTAACACGCCTTTACGTGGTAGCCCTAACACAGCTTTAAACATTCAATGTGCTACAACAGGTGCAGGTGTTTATTGGTCAGCTAGTGGCTTTGTTGCTGGAGCATGAACCATATACAAAGACATTCTGTCGGTTATTGCTTAGTGGTTATGGCATTAGCCGACGCATTTGCACAACAGTTTAAAGGCGTTACACACGCACAGGTGAGCAGCATGAATTGGCTCGACTGGGCTGTAAGTATGGCAGAGTTTGTTGCTGCGGCTGGTACAGTGTTTGCAGCCTATCTCCAGAAATATCCATCTTATGAAATACCTACTACCCCTGCTAGTCCTAAGTCTTAGTGGCTGTCAGTCCACGGCGACTAAGAACGCTTCGTCATTTGTTAGCCAAATAGCAGCTATGAATGTTTCTGCTGCTGATATTACACAAAGCACAACTACGCCTGTTTATAGCCATAGCGAATCAGCTACAGGTGTTGCTTGGACTTCTACAGGTTTTTCAGTTCTTAATGTTAAAGCAACTATAGGCATACCTTTTATTGGCACTAACTGGTCGTTTTCTGCTTCCAGTCTTACGGCAGGATCTAATCCACCAATGATTGTTAATAATAAATGAGCTGGGTAACTTGGATATTCTTTGCTGTTGCTGCGTTTGTTGCCATCTTTGCAATAGCATTTGTAGTCCTTACTGTTCTTACTTGGTGGTACGATAGAAATTTCTGTGAAGATAAAGAATGAGCTACGTAAGACCATCAGACATCATAGTTGGATTGTTAGTCAATAAAGCCTATCAATTACCTTTTTTAGCAGATCCTGCTACAATAGATTTATCAGACCTTAATTATACTTTAACTGACATACTTTACAGTAAAGATAAAGATGGCATGAGACCTTTTGGTTTTGTAGCCAATGCCGAAGATCAAGGTCAGGTTGTTATATTCCGTGGTACTGAAGCTTGGAGCGAATGGGCTAATGATACAGACATTAAGTTTACATCAGCTATACCAATTGCTTCAGGTAAGATACATCACGGTTTCTTTGGTCTATACATTAATTTACAAACTAAAGAAGGTGATGATACCCTTTGGCGTAAAAAACTTGATCCTGACTGCCTTCTTGTGGCAGGACATAGCCTTGGTGGTGCTTTAGCTACGTTCCTAGCAACTGAAATACAGGCTAGAAGCCTAGTTACCTTTGGTTGTCCTAAGTGTGGTGACGAGGTATTTGCTGCAACCGCTACATCTTCATTGTCTGAAATTGTACGTTATGTGGTACGTTATGACGTTGTGACACAACTTCCCATGCAAGCATTTGGGCAAAATTGGACACATATATCTGGTCCTGTTGTGTTAGATGATAAAAAACCAAACAATTACAAATTCGCAGGGTATCATTCTCTTGACACTTATATTAGCCTACTTAAAAACAAAGGCATGGTATGAGCGAATTTAATCCACAATCTCACGATTCCAACTTTGCTAGACTATTTGAACGTCTAGACAATCAGGATAAAGTTCTTGCTGAAATTAAAGAACAGACCATCAGAACTAATGGAAGAGTAACTGTATTAGAAGGATATAAAGGTCAAATCGCAGTTGTTATTTGCGTGGCTTTTGCTTTACTTACACTTTACTCTACTTGGCGTTTGAAATAAAAACCCCAGTCTATACGACTGAGGTTAAGACGATCCTCTGCCGAAGATCAGGCATCAATATGCAGCCCTATTGTCTTACCAACAGTAGGGCTTCTTTGTATAACATTGTCAATAGTAGATTAAGTCTATGGTAGTAGCTTGTTCATCCCTTTTACATTTATACTGGTTCACGACTAATTCTATGTCACTTTCTTTGTCGTCCTCTATTAGTCCAGCATAACGTAAAGCATCTAGTGAATACTTGACTGAACCGAACTTGTTATCGGTGTCCAACAAGCTGGATCTAAAACAAGTGAATATGACCCTAATGCGTTGAGCACCGCTAATTGGGCTGCGTGCTTCAACTTGTGGGCTTTGCTCCAATGGCTGCCGTAAATCTGATTGGGTGATGGTGGTACATAGTTTGGTAGTCTTAGGCTTATTCTTTTTGGCTTTAGGCTTAACACTAGCTGGTACTTTTCCTGTAGATCCTTCGTTAAGCCTATGGAAGTCTTTTGAAGCTGATTTGAGTAACGCTTGGAACTCATAAGGAGTCATGGTCTTTTAGGTTGTAAATTGAAGTTAATCACAGGCTCATGGTGAGCAATGTGATAACTTGTACCTATTGAAAGGATAATTAGGCAACTAACTATCCCTACAATAATAATAAATCTTTCTGTGTAAGATAGATTCATTTGCATAATACATAAGCAAAACCAAATGCTACACCAATTATAAAGCCAATAATTAGCCCTCTAATTAGTGCGTCATTTTGATTTTTCTCTGCTACATATTTAGGTACGTGTGTTTCTGTATTTCCATAGTTCATGTCGATTGCATCTTTAAGGTTATAAGTTTTTTGTCGGTCATTGTTAGTCTGCTCCATTCGTATCTTACGAGTGATGATAAATCTGGATCTTTCTCGCAAACTGCTTCCCATCCTTTTGGTTCAATCAGTGCCATGACTTTAATCAAAGCATGATTCTGAGTTGCTTGTGATGCCTTTCTAGCATCATCGTAAGTTTTAATCGCAGTCTTAAGATGGTATTCAAATTGTTCACCATCCCAAGGTCCTATTTTTGTAAGGTTATGTTTTCGGATTTGTCGTCCGAAATAATCTCTCATGTGTTTAGACAGGCTCATTTGATTTGTATGTTATCCTTTTCTACAATCTTTGCCTTGCCTTCTAACTCATTATTAGGATCACCAACTTCAAGAGTTTCCTTGATAAACTGTTTATCAGGTTTTGTAGTTATAGTAATCTTTTGAAACTTTGCAGGTAAATCTTCAGCATCAATAAGTACCTCAACTTGTTTAGATTTTCTCCAACCAATAGTTACTCTACTATCAGATAGCTTTGTTCCAGCAGGAGTAAATGTTTCTAAATATCTTTCTAACCATTCCTCTTTCTTCAAAGACTTATCTAATCTACCCTCTAAAGTATCACGTTCATCTTCTAATGCTCTACTTTCAGCACGTTGATTTTTAATCATTGTTGCAATATGAAGTGCTAAAGATTTCTGCTCACTTTCTACAAGTTTCATCTTAGCCTCAATATCACTAAGCATTGCTTCACCTGTGCCCTCTATGAAGGTACATTCTAGTATATTACTAGCTTCATTCCATAGTTTCTCTAATTCGATCGTTGTTTCGTATAGTTTCATTTTTAAATCCCTTAATTAATTTTTTATCGTTTACTAACACTCTCTGTATGGCCTTACGGCCTCTGTCTGCGTTCTCTAATACTTCGACTTTATTTCCTAACCACCGTAACCTAGAGGCATTAGTTACAACGCCTCCAAGTTTGGCAGCAGCAGCCCTAGCTTCGTCATAGTTTTCAGAGAACCTTTGGGCTAGCAGTTCTTGATTCTTACGGCCTATGACGAAGTAGGCTAATAACGTTGTAGGTCTTAGCTGCATTAGAACGGTACTTCACCAATTTCTTCATCTAGGTTTACTGGATCAGGTGTGGCGACCTTACCCATTGAAGAATCTAGTGCAGCACGTAGTTCTAAATCTGATGTTTTCATCTCGCCTTGCCAAGGTTGTGGCTGCCATTTTGTTTGATACCATTGCAATGAACCCTCATCTAATTCACCTAATAACCTGCCCTTGTTTTTACCAAAATGTACTACATGATTACGCCAACCTTCACCGCTAGCTGAAACTTGTACAAAATCCTGTACAGGTGTAACAACTCTAGGTGCTGGTTTTGGTGCTGGTGTATGTGGCTTTTCATCCTCGACTGGGATCTCCTCTGCTGGTGTAGTTTCCAACCCTGCATCCATTAATACAACTACATGAGCAAAAGCACTACGACACACACGACTAATAGCCCTGGTTTGTGCCATTGCACGTTGTGCATACTTTGGTCGTGCTGCCCAGAGCTTTTCGTCTTTGCCTACATAGCCTTCAGCCTTACCTCTGACATTGCCTATCGAATCAAGCAAAGATGCAATAGCGATTACACCTTCGTCAGTCTCCGTAACACTGTCTATTGAAGCAATACAACCATGGGCTGCTGCGATAGACTGCCAGCCCTCTACACGCACGTATTTACGTCCCTGTATAGGCTGGCTAGTCTTTAATACTATATCTCTGCATAGACCTGCAACGTCAGTGGCTTGACGATGATTGAGCTGTGCAGTGTTTGTTGTGGCGAGTTCGTTACTCATAAATCAATAATATCACTGTTTGGGTTAAAGCCCATGATTCCATACTTTTCAGAATCTTGGACACGTTTGTATTCCTCTACCATGAGTTTAGTCATTTGTAGATGACTTTGAATCATGTTCTCGATGAGGTTGTGGTACTCATCGTGCGTATATGCTTCTTGCTTTTCATTTTTCATTTTTATTTTTTATTGAGGTTTAGCTGACAAAATAGTTAGCTTTTCGGCTGCTACCGAATAGCCTTCATTTATAATAAAACGGATCAGCTTACCTGTACTGATTCCGCATTGATTTGCAGTTGCTTCAAGCATTTTCTTAGTATCTTCAGGTAATTCAAATGCAATAATATGGCGTTTAGTGAGTAACTTTTTCATAGTAACGTCAAACATTGTTAAACAAGTTTTAACATACGTCAACTACATTTGTAAAAATAAATGTTGATTTCTAAACTCTCAGTACCACGGTGTGCTTTAGTTCTTTAACGCTGGTAGAGCAGCAACAGTACATTTTAGCAGGTTTCATTTCATTTCCCTGCTTTTCCTGTCCCTAGTGCTGCTCTACCAGCCTAGGGACTTTTTATGCAGTATGAAAACTAGACGACGCTTGAAGCCCAATGGGTGCGGTACTCTAGAGTTAATCGGTGACAGGTTTGATACACTATAGACCCACCTGTCTTAATTCCAGTAGAACGAAAGTTCTGTGAAGGCATAACCCATAAGTTAAAAAGGACAATACCGAGCTTGGTTATGTTAGTTGGCTACCCCTACTCAGTCTGATGGCATCTGCTATGGACTACACTTCCTCCTCTCAAGGGGTGAAGTGTGGACCCTCACCTCGAACTGATAACATAAACTATAATTGTATTGACAATTACATTATACACTTAAGTAAGTATAATGTGGCAACTGCCAAGATTAAGACCGCAGTTATTATATCAGATCTACATTGTGGATCTACTGTAGGTTTATTGCCACCTGATTTTGCTACTGAAGATGGAAACGAAATAAGTCAAAATCCATTGCAAAAATGGCTATGGGAATGTTGGATCTATGCACATGAATATAAAACAAAGTTACTGGGAAAAGATCCGCATTGCCTTATTGTCAATGGTGACTGCATCGAAGGAAATCATCACAGGACTATTGAAATCGTTACACCTAACGAAGGAGAACATCTCCGTATCGCAGAGGCCGTATTGGGAAGAGTATGTGCCCAAGCCAGCAAATCTTATTTTGTCAAAGGAACAGAGTGCCACGTCAAGGGGTACGAAACGGTCCTCGGTAAAGTCTGCAAAGCGGAAAAAAACCCTGAAACGCAAATCCCGATCTTCGACAGATTAGATTTAAATATTATGGGGAACTTGATGTCAGTCAGGCATCATTTCCCAACAACTAGCAGAAGCTACCTTGAAGCATCGCAACATACAATTCAGCTTGGAAATGCAGTCAACGAAGCTGTTAGAGCAGGAGATCCAGCACCTACTATATTGGTCGGTGCTCATAGACATAGGACTGGTCATTATTGCGATGGTAATCGTCTCACTGTTGTTACAGGAGCATGGCAAGGACTCACACGCTTTGGTTACAAAGTAGTACCTGATGGCAGACCCTGTCCAAGTATATACATTTTAGATTGGCGTAACAAAAAAGAAGGAGAGTTACCAGAGGTACACTTTAGATCCTTTAATCCACCAAAAGCAAAAATTGTACAATGCTAGTTACTATTGGCAAAGACTCCTATGAAAAGATGTGGAATGAGTTTAACGAAACTCAAGTTTCAGAGACTCCACCAGAAGGTGCTATATCAGTCAGACAATACGCAACTAAATATAAGCAATCTATAGACAAAGTTACATCTATTTTTAATCGTGCAGTAAGTCGTGGTGAGTTAACTTGCAAAGTTTACCGAGTTCTAAACCACAATGGTCGGGCTTGTAATGTTAAATTCTACCAAATAGCTAAAGTAGCTAAACTTCGTCGCCACCATTAAGAGCCATATCAAAGCCTGGTTTGTCAGTAGTTAACTGACCTTCCCAGAGCCTAGCAATACCTGAAGTTTGGAAATCAACTTCATATTGCCATGAGCCATCAGGATTGTTTATGTAAGCTACAACCTGCCCAGGTTCCTGACTTGTCAGTTTATACACTATGTCGTAAAAACTGTATTTCATGTCTAGGCTCATAACCTAATTAGTAAGGCTATGGCCTAGCTGGTCAAGATCTGCCATTTAAACGGTACAAATATAAACCATCTCCCATATACTTACGTTCTACATTCCAACTACCAAATCTAGGTTTACGTAGATGTCTTAATTGAGCACTAATACTAGCTTGAGGGTCACCTGTTAGATCAGACATATCTTGCAAGCTACGCCATTTGCCATCTGCTACTAAAGCAAACACACGTTGCAACTGAGAACCCAAACGTGGATTATCACGATCGGGTACGTAATCTGCACCATCAAATTTTAACTCTTGTTGTATAATATTCATTTTTTTATTTCTACTAATTTCATTCCGTAATTATTTATATCATTTTTAATCAAAATATTTTGGCTTTTAATCAGTTTATTTTTCTTAAATGGTTTATAATCTACTTTATGATGCCATCTATTGAATTTCCAAACAACAGTAGCTACGTCAGGATGTAATTCAGCTAATGCTTCAGCCATTTTCTTTCTACCATCATTAGCGTATAGCTCATCAGTGTTACCGCCTTTCATACGCATAGTAGTAACTTTACCAGCAAGGAAAGCATTAAACAAAATAGTACACCAGCCGTCTTTTAATACTCTAAGAGACAAATCTGTATCTTCATTGTATCTACCTCGCCATTTATAAGGTAAGTCATTTTTGATTAAAATACATGAATAGACTCTAGTATTTAAATAAAAAGGCGGTACTGGATCAGTAGATTTACAAAAAGAATAATAATTAAATCCTGATAATGCTACATTCTCGTATCTATCAGTAAAATCTTCAGCAGCTTTAAATATAGAACCTGTTAAAACAACAGGCTTAATATTTCTATTTAATCTATTAAATGCCTCAATGTTATCATCAAGTATCCAATGCCTTTTAGCTCCTATACTTACAGAATGATCCCAAACCCAATTACGTGCAGGTATTGAGCCTTGTCCTAGATTACTAAAAGGTAATACATATATTTTATTAGGATCTACAACAGAAGCATAGTTGTCATATTCTTGAGGCTCTATGACTATATGGTATGGTACTTTCATCCTTTCTAAACTTTTAACAGTTAAAGGATTTTTCCAACGACCCTTAGATATAATATAAATAGGATAGTCAGGATTCATCTACATATCTTTTAGCTGAATTAATGCCTCTGACTAATTGTGGATGCCAAATGCTTTTAGTTTTATCTGTTAACTTTTGACTTATAAGAATAGAAAATTCATCTAAATCTTTTTTAGTGGCAAATCTAACAATGATACTACTATAAGGTCTTTGCTTTTCTTGCACAAATTCAGGCATACCAACCCATTCTTCAAAAACTTGTATTTTGTCTGTGTTTGTTAGATCAAAATCCTGTTGTTTTAAGCTCATTTGCGTTTGAATTTAGCTTTAGCTTTATTCCATAACATTCTAACGCCTGTAATAAAAAAGAATTTGCAACCCCATTTAGGATCAAACCAAACATTATTGTCTATCTGTTGTTGTAATATTCTAAGTTGACCACGTATTATCTCATTAACTTTCATGTAGTCAGCAGCTTCTTCTTTACTATGTAGTAGTTCAGATTTTAACATCAAGTTACGATCTGCTTCAGCTTGGCACTCTACACGTAAACCACTCATATCTGTTTGCATTATTTTTATGTGTCGAATTAAACGATCATAAGTTTTCTCTAGATTTGTATTTTTACGTTTAAGAGAACCAATAGCTCTACGATATTGTTCTGGCGTTAATGTTTTAATTTTTGTTTTTGTTTTCATGTTAAGATGTAAAACAAACAAATAAAATGTAACCAAAGGCTACATTGATAGCTACAAACAGAATTAGATTAGATAGTGTTTTCATTTCGTATTACAACGTATAACATTGTATAACATAGTCAATATCTATTTTAAATCTATTTTGTAATTAGTTGCCTAACTATGTAACTTTTTACGATTGCAAACGTCTATAAAACATATACTCGTAATCCTATGGTTTCCACTAACGATACTATTTTAGACACTATTGTTAATCCAAAGAAGTAATACCTTATGGTAATACCTCCAGAAGATGATTTAGATAACCCAAAGGTTATTGGTGATCTGTGTGCTCGTCTGGCTTCAGGTGAGACAACTAACGCTATATGTAGGAGTTACAAACATAGCTTTGCTCGTAGATTTTGGATTAAGATGCGTGATGATTCAGAATTTGCTACAACTATAGAAAAAGCTAGAATGGCTGGTGTTGAAAGCCTTGTAAGTGAGATCATTGAAATAGCTGACAATTCGACACCACAAGACGTAGCAGTAGATAAGTTGAGAGTTCATGCCAGACAATGGTATATAACCAAGATGAACCCAAAAAAGTACGGTGATCGCACACATACTGAATTATCAGGTGCTGACGGAGCACCATTAGTCATTTCTTGGCAATCTGAGCCAAAATAAAGCCTTTTAACACTTAAAGGGATACGCCACTACCCCTTGAACATAATAATCCCTTATACGCCTAGACCTGCCTTCATAGAATGGCATCGTAGAACACAACGTTGGTCTGTGTTAGTTGTGCACAGACGTGGTGGTAAAACTGTATCTGGTATCAATGAGCTGATAAAAGAGGCTATGAAATGCACATTACGTGCTCCAAGGTTTGCTTATATTGCTCCTTACAGGACACAGGCTAAAGCTATAGCATGGGATTACTTGAAACAATACACAGCACCTATTCCTGGTCGTGTGGTTTCTGAGTCTGAGTTGCACATTAAACTGCCTAATGATGGTCGTATAACCTTATACGGATCAGATAATGCGGAAGCCTTGCGTGGTATATACCTAGATGGTATCATCATAGATGAACCTGCTGACATGGACCCAAACGTATGGTCATCAGTTATTAGACCTGCGTTGTCAGACCGCCGTGGCTGGGCTACATGGATTGGTACACCTAAAGGCCGTAACAGTTTTTATAGATTGTATGACAAAGCAGTTTCTGACCCTGAATGGTACACCATGATTTTACCTGCTTCTAGATCAGGGATCATAGCACAAGATGAATTAGACTCTGCTCGTAAAAGTATGAACGAGTCAGAATACAATCGTGAGTACGAATGTAGCTTTGAGGCAGCTATTGCTGGATCTATTTATGGAGATGCTATCTCTAAATTGCGTTCAAATAACCAAGTACAAGACTATGAACCAGATAACGATCTACCGTTTGATACATTCTGGGACGTAGGTGATAGCGACTTTACTTGTATCTGGCTTGTGCAAATGGAAGGCAGACACATCAATTTAGTAGATTATTACTCAGCAAGCGGACAAACCACAGGTCATTATGCAAATAAGGTCAGAGAATGGGGTGATAAATACAGAACAACAGTCAGAACTAACTTCCTGCCCCATGATGCAGATCACATCAGACGTGGAGGATCGTGGAAAACTGATCTTACTAACGCAGGTCTTAGCCACATTACGATTGTCCCTAGAACGCCTGACATCTGGCTTGGCATCAACGAACTCAGGTCACTACTCCCAAGATGTTACATACATAAAACCAACTGTAGTAAAACCTTTGGAACAGCAGACAATTCAGCACCGTCAGGCTTGGATTGCTTGGAATACTACCACAAAAGGGAAGAGTCAGATCGAGATACTATATATGAGAAACCAGTGCACGATGAATTTAGTCATGGAGCAGATGCACTTAGGACAATGTCTGAAGCTCACCGTCTAGGTATGATTGAAGGCACATCCTTTGTTGCTCGTGAGTCTAGACACACGCCACATAAAGTATTGCGTGGTCCTTCTGCTGCGTCTTACTCAGTCAAGAAGAAAAACAAATCACTGCGTTAATGGCTACTTATCTTACAAGCAATACAGGTAACACAAAATCCACAGATCGTACTGCTGGTGGTAGTAAGCCTGACAACACGCCAGCTACAGGTACAACCGCATCAGGTGGAGGTACAGGGCCAGTTACTAGCGTTACTGGATCAGTTGGCGTTGGTGCTAGTCCAACAACAGGTAATGTAAGCGTATATCTTAACACGACAGGTGTTACTGCTAATACATACGGATCATCTACAACAGTTCCAGTAATCGCTGTTAATGCACAAGGTCAGATAACATCAGCAACTAATACGAGCATCAGTACACTTACCAACCCAATGACTACATTGGGTGATAGCATTTATGGTGGTACATCAGGTACAGCTACTCGTTTAGCTGGCAATACTACTACACGCAGACAATATCATGCACAAACAGGAACAGGATCAGCATCAGCAGCACCTGTATGGGTCAATGGTCCTAGCTATAACGTATTAGATTACGGCATTATAGCAGACGGATCTACAGACCAAACATCTGCCTTAAACACTTTAATAGCATCCATGCCCAGCTTTGCTTCGTTATATTTCCCATCGCAGTCATCTGCTTACCTCATTAATGGCACAGTCAGTTGTACAACCAACTCTATTTGTATTCGTGGTGATGGCCCTAACGGTACAAAGATATTCTCTAGCGGTACAAATAACATAGTGTTCTCAGCCTCTAGCGTAGGCTTTACAATTAAAGACCTGTACATTCAAACCAATGCTGTACGTGTTGCTGGCTATCCAATCATCAGTGTATCAGGTGGTGGTAATGTATGGATAGATAATATCAACGCAGCTATTACAGGAGACGGCATAAAGATAAGTGGTGTATCACCATTCTGTTCTGTTACCAACTGCTACATACAAATCAACTCTGCTGGTCTTTGGAATCCGTTGTACGGTTATGGTGTAGGTTCACAAACAGTGTATAACAATGTTACATATACGTGTACTACAATTATTGCAGGTAGTTCTGGTAATCCTGTACCTCCAGCAGATAGCACTCATTGGTCAGTAGCTAGTAGCAATCCTTTGTCTGGTTACGCCTTACAACTTATAGGAACAGCAGCACAAGTAACTAACAATTTATTTAGAACGTATAACGGCAAACCTTGCGTGTACGTCACTGGTGGTTCTACAAGTAACCAATACGTAAATAATGGATTTGCTGGTGGTGGACCACGTTATCAATACAACCCAACAGCTATTACGTCAGACGGTACTAACATTACGTTTACTATGGCTAGCACCACAGGGTTTTATGCTAATAGTTTTATAGTATCACGTAATATGACTACGGCAGGATATAACGGATTTTTTCTTATTACATCCGTAACAAGCACAACAGTTGTAGCTAAAGCATTTGGTACAACAGCATTTTACGCAGCACCATCGTCAGGCACAGGCACAGTAGGCTATGGGTATGTATCAACCATTCCAGCTTGCGTTATTATTGATACGGCTGGTGGATATTTCAACGAATCTATTCTAGCCAATAATCAATTTGGTGCAGTGGGCTATCCTACCGATCCTATATCAGCAGGACTATTGTTAGATGGTACACCAGGATCGGGTAGCTTAGAAGGCATACTGCTTGATAATAACTACGCAGACTATGGCAGAGTTGGTATCTTAATGATGGGTATCAATGCTACACAAGGACGTGTAAGTATTACTGGCGGTACAATAGTAGGTAATGGTGATGGCTATTTAGGACTAGGTGGTATCTGGGCTATCAGATTCCCAGGTGTATCTATCAACAATGTTCTAGCAGCAGCCAACCCATTTAGCGTTACACCAGCATCTTCGTTTTATTACGTTTATTCAGACAGCAGTCTTACCTCTGATGGATTTAGACTAACAGGTTCATCATCATGTAATGAGTTCTGGAATAATTATGCTTACAGCAACAACGCTCAATATGGCATAACAATTGATGGCGGTCCTAGCTCAACAGCTCTTACAGCAATTATTGTAGCATCTAACACACTATGGGGTCAGACACACGCTACACAGTTCTTAAATAGCGGAGTCAATGGATCTACTAGGGTTGCAGGACACGGTTCTAATTTACTATTTTACGGCACAAGCAATCCACCTACAACAGATACATCTACGTATTTCTGATGAGTCCTTACGAAACAATAGCACAAAAGTATATCGATTTACCACAAGGAGCATCTTTTGGTGACTACGTTGACTGGTTTTTTAGGTATGGTTTTGTTTATTCAACGCCAGAATACTTTGTTATGGGTAAAAATTGCCGTCGTTTAGCACCACCAAACGAGATTGTGGACTGCGAACACGTCTTTGACCCACAAGATTCTGATTGTTGGTATGTGTTTGCAATGGCTGGAAATGTATCAAAAGCCTTTAGTTCTATGCCATTTCCACTCCCTTACATTGCTTTTGAACGGATTATTGACAATAAAAGAGAGCTTAGATTGTATAAAACCGAAGATTTACAACGTTTAGCCGAAATTTTAACCAATTAACTATTATGGGTGGCGGTTCTCCAGCAGCAGCAATACAAGCAGCACCAACTCCAGTTGCTGCACCACCTGTCACGGCATCATCGGCTGAAGTTATGCAAGCACAGCAAGATATTGCACAACAGAATTTGATGAAGAAATCTATCAAAAAGACTGTTTTTGCAGGTGATACTGGCGGTTATAAGGGTATGGGAAGTAACAGTTCTGGTGCTACTCCAACGACCTCTAAGCTCGGATAATATATGGCAACAGATCTATTAGCCAAGGAGCAGCTAAACAAGTACGAATCTGCACGTTCTAAGCGTTCAGCTACATTTGATTCTGATTGGCAAACGATCTCGCAATACTTTTTACCTCAAGAGTCTGACATCAATGTAACAAAGACAGAAGGAATTACAGGCTGGACAGACCGCATTTTTGATACGACAGCAATCTTAGCAGCACAAACTATGGCTGCTGGTCAGCGTAATTGGTTAACACCATCAAGTGAACCGTGGGCACAATTTGAACCACCGATGCCATTACGTCAGGAAGGTGATGACGCTGCTATTTGGTTAGGTAGATGTTCAGATATTACCATGCAGGAGTTAGCACGTTCTAACTTTTATTCCGTAGTTAACATTGGTTATCTTCACGTAGGCATCTTTGGTACTGATTGTATTTTTTGTGAAGAAGGTAAATCAAGTTCACTTAACTTTAGAAATACAAAGGTAGGCACATACACTATTGAAGAAAATGACGAAGGTATTGTTGATACAGTACGTCGTGAATTTAAGTTAACAGGTCGTCAGGCAATACAAATGTTTGGTGAAGAGAGTTTGCCTGAAAAGATGCAAAATGCTCTTAAAGGTGGTAAGGGAATGGATCGTGATTATAAGTTTGTACACGCAGTATTTCCTAGAGAAGATTCTTCAAGATTACCTGAGAGACAAGATGGTGCTAACAAACCTATCGCTTCAGTTTATATCTCAGTTGATTTCAGTCAGTGTGTACGTGTTAGTGGTTACGATGAGATGCCGTATCTTTGCAGTCGCTTTTCTAAGTGGGGTACAGATGCACCTTGGGGATATTCACCTGCTTATTTAGCATTACCTGATGTACGTCAGATTAATTACATCACACAATACACAGATGCTTTAGCAGAACTAAAAGCATACCCACGTATCCTAGTGCCATCAAATCTAGATGGTGACGTTGATTTACGAGCAGGTGGTGTAACTACTTGGGACATCAACGAACCAAACGGCAGACCAGTAGAATGGGCTACGATTGGTGATTACAAAATGGGCATGGAGTTAATTGCTAACAAGAAAGACATGATCAATGATGCTTTCTTTGTTAATATGTTTAAGATGTTAGGATCTGATCCACTCATCGACAAGAAGATGACTGCATACGAGATCTCACAACGTCTTGCAGAAAAGTTAGAACAATTTACACCTGTATTTGATCGTCGTGTAACCGAGTTTTTAAACCCATTACTGCGTAGGGTATTTGGTATTCTTTATCGTCAAGGTAAGTTTGGACAAGCTCCAGACTCACTTATGGTAGATTCTGGTGTTAATTCTAAAGGTTTAGTTTTACCAGAGATTACAATTACCAGCAGAATTAGTCTTGCACTTAAGGCATTGCAGAATCGTGGAACAGAACAAGCAATGCAATTCTTGCAACCTATTATGCAATTTAAGCCAGAGGTAGCAGACAATTTTGATTTAGATAAGATGATGCGGAACTACGCCATGAACTCAGGAATGAACGCAGATTTATTCCGAGATGAACGTTCCGTTGCAGCAATACGTCAACAACGCATGAAGTTACAACAGCAACAACAAGCTCTCCAAGCTGCTGAACAACTTGGTAAAGCTGGTAAGGGATTAGGTGGTTCACCTGATTTCGTACAAGATGCTGCTAAAAACGCCATGCAGCAATAAACCCAATAATGCCAAAAGCCACAGTTGAACAAACAGATTCCCTTGTACAATCAAGAATTGAACAAGGAAGAGTTGCAGATTCTTTCTTACAGGTCTTTGGATTACCAACGTCACGTTCCCAAGCTCAGAAAGATGTCATTGAACATCTTAGGAAATGTGCAGGTGAAACAGGACCATGTTTTATATTCCAAGAAGCCGACGGTTATAAAATAGCGTTAGCAGCAGCACACCGTGATGGTGCATCAATACCAATACGTGTTATTGATAGACAGATTGAACTTTCTCAGAAGTTAAAAGAAACAAAGCCACAACCCATAACCAAAAGGTAAAATATGTCAGATGCCACAACTACTCCAGAGTTTGAACTCTTGGAAGATGGAAGAATAGTAAACAATCGCAGAGGTAAACAAACCCTCTTAGCTACGTATGATCAAGATACTGGTCATATTGAATACGAATCAAAAGAAATCTCAGCTAAACATGGACAACGTATTTCTGTGTTAATTGGTACTATTGGCGATGGCCGTCAAGTATCTGAACGTAAAATTAAAGAGATTAGTATTAAAGGCGAGAAGCGTGATGTAGTTAAACCTAACACTCCTCCTGCACCAAAACGTAACAAGTTACTTGGTGAAGATGATCCAGTATGGAACGCTTGGGAATTAAAGTATAAGCCACAACAGTTCTACGCACGCTTTGGTGTGTTAGTAGATAATGAAGGCGAACCACGTAGAGCTACAGTAAAGCGTATGATTCCTGTTATCCGTGATGACCGTAATACGGCAGACGATAATAATCTTGAAAAGATTCAGCAGGGTGCAAAGACCTGGAGCACAGGTGCAATCAACTATGAGATGCAAGTAGTCACACTTGATAATCAGTTAATTGGATCTCGTAAATGTTCTTTAGTATTTACTAAAGACGAAATCGTTGGAGAAAACACAATAACAGACGGAGATGATGATTTATGAGTTCTAACACCGAAAAAGTAAAATTTATAGATGATGCAGCAATAGCTGCTATGGTAGCATTTCGTGAGAAGTTTGATTTCTCTCGTGAACAAGATTATGCAGATTGTTCAGCTATGGCATTTAAACTTGCTCAAGCTATGTATGCAGAACGTGAAGAAAATAATACTGAAGTAGCACCTGTTGTTAAAACCAAATGATCCCACACACGCCACTGTATGATTCCATAACAGGTGATGCACCTGCTGGTGGATCTGCACCTGCCTTGAATCTTGCCCCTACGCCAGTAGAAGCAAACATACCTGCACTTAATCAAACTGCTCCTGCAACACAGACCGCCACATCTGCTGTTAAAGAACCATTTTATAAGAGCTTTATTAACGCTGATGGTACACTAAACCATAAAGCATTAGACAATTTACCTGATCATCACACATCACTTAAGAATACACTATCACGTCAAAAGACGTTTGATGATGTATTAACAGTGATGGCTAATCAGCAAACTTTAGCTGGCAAGAAAGGTCTTGCACCACTTCCAGCTAATGCTGCACCTGAAGTTATAGCGGAACGTAAAGCACTTCTCGATTCAATAAACGGAGTGCCGAAAGATCCCAAAGACTATGGCATCACCAAACCAGAAAACCTAGCCAATGAACTTTGGAATGATACGCTGGCTAAAGGTGCAGCAGAAATTGCTCATAAGTATTCTGCATCTCCACAGATGCTAAAAGATTTAGTAGCTTTACAAACTGCAGAACTTCAAAAGCAAGTTGCATCACAAGCAGAGTATGAAAAGAATTTCTTTTCCACTCAGCAAAAGAACTTAGAAGCAACTTTACGTAACGAGAACATTCCATTAACCAAAGCACAAGAGATGGCAGAACGTGGTGCTATGCGTTTAGGTCTGGATATGAACAATCCAGAGCATCAAACATTAATGAAAAACAGTAATGTTTTCTTAATGGCTATGCGTCATGCTATGACTACTATGGAAGATAAATTTGTATCAGGTGAAGCTAAGTCATCAGGTGGTACTAACCCACTAGCAGAAGCTCGTGATATGCTACATAATAAAGCACATCCTTTAAATGAAGCATTAACTAATGGCTCACACCCTAACAATAAAACAGCTAAAGCACGTTATCAAAGTTTGATGCTTGAAGCAGGACAAAGAGGACTTAAATAATGAAAATCCCACGTCCTTTAAAAGATAACTTAATAGCAAGACCAATAGAAGAAACTAACAAGCAAGGACTGCTGATAATTCCACCGAACTATCAGCAAGCCTTACGTACACATTTTAAATGTGTTGTTGTTGGTTCTGGTCCATTAGCACAAGAAATGGCTCCTATTGGTAGCATTATTCATGTTTCAGAATCATGGGGTGAGAAATTTATTTACGAAGGTAATATGTTCATCTGTGGTCGCTTACGAGACATCAATGGTGTTCTTGAAGGTGAAGCATTGACAATACCTGAAGCTCTCCTAAGTTAGCCCTCGTCCCCCAACTTACATCATGGCACAAAATACAGCATTTTCACCAAACCCAGATTTCGTAGCACAAGTTACAGGATCTGGAGTAACCGTAGGCGGTGTATCAGGAACTGGTATCACTCCTACTTATGCATCATCAATCGAGCTTGCACCTTATTTACAGACAACTCGTTTTATTGCTATTAACACAACTTCAGCAGTTGGTAATGCTACTTTAACAGCAGCATACGTACCACAGGCTGGTGCTCGTCTTATTATCCAGATTAACAATGATGCTAGTGCAGCACGTACTATTACGTTCTCTACAGGCTTCCGTTCTACTGGTACAGTAACAGGTACAGCTTCAAAAGCTATTGTTGTTAGTTTCTGTTCAGACGGTACAACTTGGAATGAAGCAAGTCGTACTACAGCTCTTACCTAAAACTAATTATAGTTTATAGACTAAGCACTTGACTTAACCGTCAGGTGCTTTTTTATGCCCATAGACAAACAGAGGAGAACCAGCGAAAGCTGACCCGATCACTTGTCGAACAATAGTGTTCGATGATCGATCCCTTTTGGGACAACCGAGGAGCGAACGTACAATCAGTACGGTATATCGCCGTATTAAACCTCAATTCTCATACTCTCATGGCTGGTGCAATATTCTCACTACCTCCCCATTACGAGACAGCGTTCGACGACATTTGGCGTGAAATCATGGCCCAACAAGTTGATCACCGTCTCGCAGGGATGTACACTTCAGACAATGTAAATGGTAACCAAAAGAGATACGATCAAATCGGTGATCAATCTTACGCTCTGCGTCAGATCACTGCTCGTGCTCAAAAAAGTGAACCATCTGACATTCCTACGTTCTTCCGTTGGGTGCGTCCTCGCCCTTACGATAAGACCACTTGGATTGACTACTTTGATCATATCCTTCTCGGTCAGCTACCTGACCCACAGTCTCCAACAGCAAAGCAACACGCTATTGCTGCTAACAGACAGAAGGATATCATTCTTATCAATGCTCTATTAGGCACAAACTATACTGGTGCACAAGGAACAACAGCTACAACGCTGCCTTCCGCACAGCAAGTTGGTGTTACTTATGGATCAGGATCTGCAAACTCAGGTCTGCAACTCGCTAAATTAACTCAGACATCCTACGTTATGGATGCTAATGATGTTAAAGAAGAGGGTCGTGTATTTGTTTATTCTGCAAAGCAATTAAACAACTTAATCACAAATGTTGATCAAGTTAATAGCGTACTCTATAACGACGTGCGTGCTCTACGTGACGGTATGATCCGTGACTTCATGGGCTTCCATTTCGTTCGTACTCAGTTGGTTCCTTACCAAGCTGGTTCAACAACAATCCGTACCTGCGTAGCTTACCAAAAAGATTTCTTAATCATGGGTATAGGCGAAGATGTACGTACTCACATCGATATTCTTCCAATGCAATCTCATGCAATTCAAGTGCGTACTGCACTTTTAATGGATGCGACTCGCTTAGAAGAAAAGGGTGTCGTCCAAGTCAATTGCGACGAATCAGTTTAACCCTTAACATAGGAGACAACTAACATGGCTATCTATTATACAGACGTAGCGTCTAATCAAATTCAAGGGGTTAACTTCCCAGGCCAAACAGGTCAGACAATGATGACCCCACAGCCAGGCGTACAGAACAACCCTATCCTTGAAGGTCCAGGCAGAATTACCGCAACATACACATGGACCGGTAATGAAGCACAATACGACCTTATCAACATTGCTATCATACCTTCTGGTGCAATGATCGATCCTAACGGACGTGTTTCCAGTGGCACAACAGCTCCTGCGACAACATTAACATTAGCGATTGGTGATAACGATCAAGGCTTGGCAACTAACTTGCCAATCCCAAATCCACAAACAGCACCAAATTCATTAACTGTTATCCAAGCTCCAACTTGGGTTTCCGGTACTGTTTACGCAGTTGGTCAGATTGTATTGGACGCAACTTCAAGTCCTGCGAACCAAACATACACCTGTATCAAAGCTACAACTAGTTCACAGACGACAGCTCCACACTCGGATACAACATACTGGATCGCAAATTCAGTACGCTATTCGACAGCTATCAACTGTGCTGCTGCAAGCGGTAACGTATCTACAGCAACTGGTACAGCGTTATACGCTCCATACCTCGTGTCTGAAGATTGCTGGTTACAAGCACTAGTTGCTACTATTGGCAGTCCAGTTGCAGGAACAGTCAGTGTGTTCCGCTTCGAGATTGTTGATAACAACTAATTGGGTTAGTGGTTTGACGTAATTAAAACCTGCCCGATAGTTGCGTTGTGGCGACGTGACTATCGGGTTTTTTACTTTATATGTTTACAACATTATCACCTACGGACATTGCTAACCAAGCGTTATCAAGAATAGGAGCACAATCAATTGTCTCACTTACCGATCTAAGCAATCCGTCGGCGATTGTTTGTAATAACAATTTTCAGTTAGCATTTGAAACAGTAGCTCGTGCTACTCGTTGGAATTGTTTACTTACTACTGCGGTATTGGTAGAAGTTCCACAAACTCCGCTTCCTTCTAATGGAGGAACACCTGCATCAATACCTTGGTCGCCTTATACTTCGTATGCAGCGAATGTCTATTTATCTTATGGCAACGCCATTTATACTACTGAGTACGCTTACACTTCGACAGGTAGTTTTACTAACGATCTTACAACTGGTGCTCTTGTTCAAGCCGACTACCCAGACTACAATGCCTTTGGAGGTTATCCTGATGGGTCAAGTTATCCTAGTGGCTGGCCTTATGCTTTTGCTTTACCTGACGATTTCATATTACTGGATACAGTAAATCAAGGTTCTAACGATGAAGTTTATGGCAACATGAACTCAGATGAGTATGAAATTAATGGTCAATTAATTTATACAAACACATCAACTACTTCAATTAAGTACGTTTCAAATAATCAAGATACTACTCGTTGGGACCCTTTGTTTATAGATTGCGTAACCTATAAATTAGCTTCACAGATTTCTACATCACTTCGTCAAGATGGCGGTAAAATTGAACAAGCAATGCTTGCAATATATCAAAGAGCTTTATCTCAAGCTATGACCAAAAACGCTGGCGAAAGATTACCAGTACGTTTTACTCCTGTAAATTCTTCACGTTTCGTTGCAGCACGTTGGTATTTCATCAATGGCTAAATCAATTGACAGCCAAATTAGTTTTTCTGGTGGTGAGTTTAGTCCAAGACTAGACGCACGAGTTGACCAAGAAAAATACCGTTCAGCAGGACGGCAATTGCTAAACATGATCCCTTACAAGCAGGGACCATTAACACGCAGACCTGGCACTCAATACATAGCAGCAGCAAAACTAAAAAATGGTTATAGTACCTCGTATGGCGTAAGACTTGTTAAGTTTATATATAGTCCTACAACTACTTTTATTTTAGAATTAGGTAACAATTACATTCGTTTTTATAGTAATGGTCAGCAAATCCAAGTAGGCGGTAATCCAGTAGAAGTAAGTACACCTTATAGTGCAGAATATATTACGGCAAACGTAAATAAATTTGCTACTGATATATGGCAAGTGAACTACTGTCAGATAAATGACGTGATGTATTTCACTAGTCCTAAATATCCAGTTTATAAACTTACACGAATTTCAGATACAAATTGGACGTTTGCACAAGTACAATTTATTACTCCTGCTTTATTAGATCAGAACGCTACAGAAATTAGTATATCAGCAACATCTAATTTTGGTAAGGTAGGGCTTGCTGCTACTGCTCCTGCATGGGTAGCGAATAACTTTTACGCAATTGGTAATTCAGTACAAATAGGTAGCGTACTTTATAATTGCATCACAGCTCATATAAGTGGCAGTTCGTTTAATTCTACTTATTGGAAATCACAGACTATATTTCAACCAACGCATTTAAATTCATATTGGCAGTTAGCTACATTGCGTAGTTCCGCATCAGTTGAAATAGATGCACCAAATCCTTCATCGGCATTTCCTTATGGTGCAAGTGGATATTCTAATCAGATACAAATTTACGGAAATTGGGAATGTCATACTTATGGCGTATGGAACGCTTCTTTTGATATTGAGCGTTCAATAGATGGTGGTTCTACATGGACTGCAATTAGAACTATTTCTGGTCAATCTGATCGTAACGTAGATATTACAGGTACAGCTAGTCAAAGTGCATTATTCAGAATACACGTTAATACTTCTACATCTCCATCTACGGCTGGTGCTACTGCTCCACGTATCGTATTGGAAGCAGTAGATGGTTTCTTATATGGACTGGTACAAATTTGTACTCCTGATGCTTGGAATAGTTCAGTAAGTTATATTCCTAATATGCAAGTTACGTACAGTGGCGTAACGTATTATTGTATTCTTGCAGTTAATAGTGCTACTAATCCAGCCACTGATACTACGCATTGGGCTGTTAATGATAGCAATCATGCTTGTGCTAATGTCATACAACAACTTTACAACAACGCTCCTTTAGCTACTGCTTGGGTAAGCGGAACAGGAGTTTATCATGCTGGAGATATTGTAAGCTATGAAGAAGAAAACTATACCTGCATACTTGCAATCTCAGGTGGATCAACGCCCCCACCGCAAAATACTGGCAACTGGTCCCCTACTGGACCGAACACCCTTTATTGGTCAGAAGGAGCTTGGTCAGACTACCGTGGATATCCGCAAGCAATCACCTCTTATCAACAGAGGGTTATATACGCCTCGTCTGCCTACGAACCTCAACGTATATGGGGTACAGTCACCAACGACATCGAAAACTTTGCTTTAGGTGATCAAACTTTAGCTACAGATTCTTTTGCATTTGATCTAAACGCAGTTGGTCGTGGACCAATTGTTTGGATGTGTGCTCAAAATAACCTTATAGCAGGGTTCTCTGGTGCTGAATGGGTAGTCTCAGGTAGTGCTGCAACCACAGGTGGTAGCATTGGTGGTAGCATAAGCCCAACATCTATACAGGCAGTTGAACACTCTACTTATGGTTCTATCTTTGGTGTTACACCATTAGTTGTAGGCGATGGCATAATATTTACTCAACGTCAGGCTAATCAAATCAGGCAGATGATGTTCTCAGTTTATACTGAGAAATACATGAGCCAAAGCCTAACAACCTATAGTAGTCATTTATTTAACTCAGGAATCGTTCAATTAGACTACCAGCAGCAATGGCATGGTCAGCCAGAGATTTGGGCTGTAACGCAACAAGGACAGCTTTGTGGCATGACCTACGAAATGGATCAGAACATATTTGGTTGGCATAACCATACTACTGGAGCTAATACTAGTACTCCTGATAGTAATTATCCAGACGTAGGTTTTGAATCCGTATCTACTTTATTTGGTAACGGTAAAAACGATGACGAAGTATGGGTGGTAGCAAATCGATACGTCAGCCCTCCTATATGGTATTATGGCAATACTTATGCCGTAAATGACATGGTTTGGTCGGCTAATAATACGTATATATGTATAGCTGCCGTAACCAGTTCTACTTTACCAGGAGCAGATCCTACACACTGGCAATTAGCTCCTTGGCAAACAATACCTGTAAGATCTATTGAAAGGTTCAATCCTAACAACTGGGAACAAACATTTACAGCAGCTCCAAATCCACCACAGGCTATTGTTAAAAATGCTTACTATGTAGATAGCGGATTTACCGTAACAGGCATAACTTCTGGCCCATCTCTTGTTGGTGTAACTTTATCTAACCTTAATAACTTAGCAGGACGTTGGGTAGTTGGTTTGGCAGATGGCAATGCTTTTGGACCTGTACAAGTTGGTTATACAGATACGGATTATGGTACAGTAGTTATACCTTCTGGATACCCACCAGCAGCTCCTTTATGGCAGTCTGGTTTCCCTTATTCTACTGGAATACAAGTAAGTTGGGGTACTGGATCAGGATTAGGCAATTATGAAGCGTTGCATGACATTCCAGCAGGTACTACAACGCCTCCATCATCAGATCCAACAAACTGGAAATTGGTTAATTATGTTGGACCAAACATAGTACAAGTTGGGCTTCCTATTACTTATTCTGCTCAAGCTATGCGTTACGACTCAGATCAACGTGTAGGCAATACACAAAGCCTTATAAAGCAGATCTCAGACGTATTTATTAGAGTTTATAACTCTTGTGGTGGTTTAATAGCTAATAAGTATCCAGCACCTAATACTTGGGTTTCTGGTACAACTTATGGTAAAGGAAGCCAAGTAAGTTACTTTGGTTATAATTATCAGGCTGTAGCTACAGTATATACAGATATTGTACCTCCTTCCAACGATCCTACTAATTGGAGACTAATAGGCGGTGCTCCTTACCAACCTGTACCTATACCTTACGTACCTACAGGTAACCCTTTAAACGGTGATCCTACACAACAAGCACAAGGATTATTAGTAACTACACCTACAGACATACGTGTTACCCCTCAATTAAACCTTACTCCTGATACCGATCCTATAATAATAGTTACAGGTAGTGACGCATTGCCGTTGACCGTATTGGCACTTATTATTAAGTACGATGTAATAGCAACGCCATGACCATTAGACCTTACAGTTCAGAAGATTACAACATGATCTGTTCATGGATGGAACGTCATGGAGCTACGGTAATACCACCAGAAGTTTTTTTACCTGCAACTGGTGCTATTGCTGAAGTTGATGGTAATCCAATAGCAGTCAGTTTTCTTTACTGTGTCATTGGTGGCATATCTATAATAGAATTTACTACAACTAATCCAATGTTTAAATTATCTAAAGATTTGGTTAAAGCAGTAAAAGCACTTTATGCACATTTAGAGAAAATGGCATGGGACAATGGTAGTCCCTGCATATTATCATTTGTTAAGCCTAATTCAGGAGAAGCTAGAATAATGGCTAAAACAGGATATAAAGATCTTCAAGGTGAACCTCATGTAACTTACGGAAAGGCTTTTTCATGCCAATGGCTCTAGCAGCAACCGCTTTGGTTGCAACAGGCGTATCAGCTTACGGTCAATACAAAGCTGGCAGATCTGCTGCTGATGTATCTGAAGCTACTGCACGATATAATTCTAATGTAGATAAAGTACAGGCACAACAGCTTGATTACAACACGCTGCAAAACATTAGAACTCAAAGACAAGAAGGTAATGTTTATTTATCTAAACAAGCTGCTTCTTACGCAAGTGCTGGTGTTTTAGCTAATAGTGGATCTGCACTTCATGCACAAATTACCACTGCTGGTCGTTTAGAACAACAAGCACAGCAAATGTATTTAGATTCACAGCAAAAACAACAACAACTCTATAGTGCTGCTGCTATAGGAGTAGCTGAAGGTGAAGCACAAGCATACGCTGATAGAACTGCTGCAAATATAGCTTTAATCGATGGTGGTGCTAAAATGGCTAGTATGTTAGCACAAGACATACAATCGGGAACATTTGGCGGTAAAGGATAATTTATGGCTTTAGAAATAGTACAAGGCACTGAAGTACAAACGCAAGCTACAGGGGTTAAAATCGACCCAAGGGCTTTTCGTGAAGCTGCTATGGCTCCTGGTCGCCTTGTTAGTGCTTTAGGTCAAGATGCTGCTGGTGTATTTCAGCAAGTTTCTGAATCAATGTCTAAAGTTTCTACTACAAAACACGTATTTGATTTTACAAATATGTTGGATACGGCGAAAACAGATTTTGATGGTAAATTAATAACTATCCAAGACGGTAAACAATTTAAACCTGAATTTGACAAATACGCTCAAGATAAAATAAATGCTTATTTTAAGGATCATCCAGATGTGAGTCCTTTTGATAGAAGATTATTGATGCAAAAAGGCGATGCTTGGAAAAATCAATTATCTTCAGAATATAACACTAGAGGATTAATAAAATTTAGTAATGACACTATTGAATCTGGTATTAAAAGTTCAGTTAAATTAGCTAATACATATTCAGATAATAGAGATGAAGGAATTAAAAGAGCATCAGCACCGTTGATGCAATTATATAACGATAAATTGTTATCGCAACAGCAGTTGCAAGACCATTTAGATAAAATTCCGCAAGTTGTAGATGAATCTAGATTTGAACACGCATTAAGAATAAACGCTAATCAGGCACAAATAGAAATTAATGACCCATCAGTAGATAAAGATGGTAATTATATAAATTATCCAGCAATTAAAGGTGGTGCTAGAGAAAGTGCAGCAAGTCAGGCACAAGCTAGAGCTAATGCACAAACTAAAAAAGCAAATATAGAGGTAACTGATAGTATTGATCAGTGGTTAAGAAATCCTCAAGGTCCTGCACCATTTACACCTGAATCATTAAAATCAAAATATGTTGATACACATATTATGACACAGTCTGCTGCTAATGGTTATATGGATTTAATTAATGGTAGAGTAGATCCAGAAGAAATAAATAAAAGAACTCAATTTTTTTATAATGGTATTAGAAAAATACCTCGTGGTCTTACCGATTCACAATTAGTAGCTAAAGAAATTCAATTAGATCAAAATGGTGAATTTAATAGTTTATCAGCACCAGTAAAAGCTGATCTCAAAAGATTATTGAATAGCAGAAAAACAAGTCCAGTACTTAAACAACCTTGGAAAAATGATATTTTAAGCGAAATTAAAAGTGCTTCAAATACTGGTACTGCTGTTGCTCCATCTTTTGCTACAGAAGAAGATGCAAAAACAGGTTCAACCCTTGAAGGGTTAAAAACAATTAAAGTAAAAAAATGGAGTGCTGTATCTGGTGGTATAGATGCAATGCGTGATCCTAAAAAAATTCCAGACGATGAATTAGTAAAAGATTTTGGTATAGAATTAAAACAAGCTCCTAAGTTTAGAGCACAAATGGTGCAATTAATGGAAGAATCACGAGATGATATGACAGAAGCTGCTCGTGATTACATGATTGATAATCCAGATGCAGACGTAAAAAAAGTAAGAGATTACGTGCATAGTTTAGAAGCAGATAAAATTTACGATGCAGTGAGTAATCTTTTAGTTCCAAAACAAAAATACTTACAAGAACAAGAAAAACCTGCACAACAAAAGGGTAAATCTATTGTAAAAGATAAATCTTTTGAAGAAGGTGCTCTTTATAAATTTGCAAATGGAGTTCAAAAACGTTGGGTTAATGGTGAATGGGTAAACCCTTAATTTATGGCTTTTGATCCTACAACGGCTACTACACAGCCTACTGGGCAAGAAATGGAGTTTGATCCATCAACTGCCGTAAAAGTTGAAGAACCTAAAAAACCGCAAATTAGTAAACCTGCGGATACGCAAGAATTTGATCCATCAACTGCGGTAAAGGTTGAAGAACCTAAAGAGCAAGATACTACATGGAATGATATTTATGGTGGTCGTTATACACCACAGCAAAAACTTATTTTAGATAAAATAAAAGATCCAGAGGAAAAGAATAAAGTAGTTAATCAATCTTTTGCTCAATATTTGATGCCAGAATTGTCTAATGATGTAATAAGACAAAATTGGCCTTCTGTTAGGTCTGCTATTGGTAAATCTAAACTTAAATTATCAGACGAAGAATTAAAAAATTTAAGTGATACTAAATTAGCTAATGAAATAAATAATTCTTTAGTTACAGAAAAAAGTGGTGAAATTAAACCATTTAGTTGGCCTAAAGCATTATTATCAATTCCTGCTAATGTTGCTTATCAAACACAACATAGTATGTTTTGGAAAGGGCTTAACAAACCCTCAATAGAAATAAAAAAAGCAACGGCAAAAGATATTAAAATTTTGCCAGATCAAGTTCCAGAAGAATATTCAAGTGATAGTGCAGCTTGGATTGCTACACCTGCTATAGCAGCAGGTGTTTATAATACTGTTTCAGGTATAATTGAAGGAAGTTCTAGTTTAAGAGGTATATTAGAAACTTTTGCTTTAGGTTCATTAGGTAAATTAAAAAACGGTGTACAAGTTGCAGCAGAATCTAGTAAAGCTGCTAGTGAATCTTTGGCTATTGCACAAGCGGAAAGAGCTGCACCAGGAGTTATAACTGAAGCTGCTACTAATGTAGCAAATGCACAACAAAAGTTTGATATAACTAAAAAGCTATTATTAGGCACAAATGCTTATTTTGTAGCTACTATGGGTAAAACTGCTTATGATGCAGACAAGAATATAATATCTACAGTAAAAGATCCTAATGTTCCAACAGAAGATAAAATATCAGCAGTTAGTTCAGCACTTTTAGGAACAGTAGCTGCAACCGCTACAGTTTTAGATGGTGCTTTAAATTACATAGATGTTGGTAGGGCTACTAAATTTGCTAATGAATCCTATGGTTTAAAAGCTTCTGAATTGGCAACAAAAGCTATGCAAGAATCAATGTTATCTGCTACGGTAGATGAACAAGCAGCATGGCAAAACGTAGCTGATCATTATGATGAATTACAACACTTTGAAAATGGCCCAGAAACTTGGCCTTCTCGTGGTGATCTTGGAGGTATAAAAACTAATACAGAATCATTTGATGATTTATTACCAGAAAATGAACAACCAAAACCAATAATAGATAGACCATTAACTGCACTTGAAAAAAGATACGATGGTACTGCATTAAAAAATGCAGTTGGTGAATTAGAAAGATTAGACGCATCAGGTGAAGGATTTACACCTGCTGAAGAACGTGCAATGGCTCCACGCTGGATACAAGCAGGAGAAGTTTTATCAAAAGATCCTAATGCAGGTGCGGTGTTAACAGAAAGATTAAAAGATAATCCTAATATTGGTTTATCTGATGATCAATCTGCTTTACTTTTAAGACACAAAGTACAACTCAAAAATGCGTTAAACACGCAAATAGAAGTAGTAAATGATTTAAGCAAAACTTCAGAAGAACGTGCTTTTGCTGCTAACGAAGCATATAAACTTAGTGATCAATTAGTTGAACTTCTTGATGCTGTAAAACGTCGTGGTACTGAATGGGGTCGTGAAGGTAGATGGAGACAAGCATTAGCTCAAGAAGATTACACTTTTGCCACACAATCTACATTATTACGTGCTGCAAAAAAAGGTGCAGAATTAACATCAGAAGAAGTAGAAACTTTAGCTAAACAAACATCAGAATTACAACAAGCACAGGCTGAATACGAATCATCTGCTAGAGCTGATTTAAAGCAAACCCCAGAAGATACAGTACAAAAGTTTGTTGAAGAAAATAAAGCTACTAAAAAGAAAAATCCTAAAACAAGCAGGACTGAAGCATTACGTAAAAGATTATCTGAAACGGCAGAAAAGTCTCGTGCAGCATTAGATGAAATTAAAAAAGGTGGTCGATTATTTGATATACAAGGAGTAGGACCAGAAGCAGCTTATCACGTTGCAGTAATAGGTGCTGATAAAATTTATTCTACAGGTTTAGATTTTGTTAAGTGGTCTAGTGAAATGATTAAAGAGTTTGGTGAAAACATTAAACCGTTTTTAAACAAATTCTGGGAAGATTCTAAGTCTAAATATTTTGTAGAGCATAGAGAAGCAGCAACTGAATTGTTAGCAAACGCACATGAAGTTGGTGATTTATCAACTATTGGAAGTATAGCTAAAGAACTAGCTTTAGGCTTTGTTGCACAAGGAGAAGATAATGCTAAAAACTTAATTAAATCTGTATTTGATGAGTTAAAAAAGGGCGTACCTAATATAACAGAACGTCAAACAGCAGAAGCTATTTCTGGTTACGGAAAATATCGCAAATTAAGTAAAAATGAAATTGTTGCCAAATTAAGAGATTTACAAGCACAACAACGTTTACAACTTTCTTTAGAAGATATTAAGGCTGGTAAAGCACCACCAAGACAAGGTTATGAAAGACGTGTACCTTCTGAAGAAGAGAAGTCATTAGCACAGCAAGTTAAAGCTGCTCGTGAAGAAGCTGGAATGGTTGTTAAAAAGAAAACCAAAGCAGCAGTAGATAAATTTAAAACTTTAGAAACGTCATTAAGTAAAAAAATTAATGAGTTAACTAAACAGTTTGAAACTGGTATTAAACCAGAAGGTAAACCAGCAGTTGAAGTACCTCAAAAAATACAAGATCTTAGAGATTTACGTGATCGTATTTCTTCAACGATAAAAGATCTTGAACCTGTTGAACCATCAGAAGCAAAAGTTGTAACTCCAGAAAAAGAATTACAAAGCAAAATAAAGGCATTAGATACTTCAATTTCTAAATTAGAAAGTGAATTACAAGAAGGTAAAATAAAACCAGATGAAAAAGAGCCTTCCAAGGTAACAAGCCCTGAATTAGAGGAAAAACAAAAGTATTATCAAAGCCTTAAAGATTTTAGACAAGAATTACGTGATATAGAAGAACCTGAAATATCACCAGAGCAACGTGCATTGGAAGCACAAAAAGCACGTTTAGAAGCACAAATTGAAAAACGTAAAGCTGTTTTAGAAGCAGGTGCTCCTAAAGCAGAAAGACCAGTTGATAGACCTGCTGTTGAAGAAATAGAAAAAGCTAAACAAGAGTTAGAGGCAATTAATAAACAAATTGCTGAACTTAGAAAACCAAAACCAGAACCTGTAGTAGAAAAAACTCCAGAAGAAAGACTAAACGAAAAGCGTCAAAAGTATTTAAAAAAGCAAATAGATGATTTACAGCGTCAAATAGATACCAGAGTAAAAGATGCCAATACTAAAACATCACCTAGTTACAATGCAGACACAGAAGCATTACAAGCAGAACGTGATCAACTAAAAGCAAAATTCGACGAGATATTCAAGAAACCAGATTTAACAGACTTACAAAGAGAAAATCGTTATAACACATTTTTAGATAGTAAAATTAAACAATTAGAAGAAAAAATCAGGAATAATGATTTTGAACCTGATGCTAAAAAAGAACCTTTAAAACTTAGTAAGGAAACGCTAAAGAAAAAAGCTAAGGTAGGTGAGTTACAAACAAATATTTTACTTAATCGTGAAAAAGCACGTATAGCTTCACAAGGCAAAGCGGTAAGAGCATTAAAACAAGCTAGTGATATTGTTAGAGCATCTGCTTTAACAGGTATTGGTATATTTGGTAAATTATTTTCGTTTAGCGTAGGTCGATTAGTTGAATTTGGTGCTTCTGAATTAGGTGGAATAATTTTAAATCAAACACCTGGTTTAAGAGATTTGATGGCTGCTGCTAAATTAGAAACAGGCAACGAAATCAAAGCATTATCAACTTATTATACTAAATTTGCTACTGAAGGTTTTTCAGAAGCATGGAGCATTTTGAAAAATAAAGGTATAGGTAAACTTGATTTAGAATTAGGTAAACCTATAGAAAATGCTGCACCAGTTAAATGGTATGATTATTTTGGTATTGCTCACAAGGCAGCAAAAGCACCTGAGTTTGTTGCACAATTTAATGTAAATTTAGATCGTGGATTTGCTGATGCAATATCAAGAGATATGGATTTATCTGATGAATTAGTACAAGGTGCTATTAGAAAACAGGCATACGAAGATGCAGCCAGTGCAGTATTAAAAGAAAACAATAGATTTGCTAACTGGATTAAACAAATTGAGTTTGATGCACTTGAGAAAAAACCTGATTTAACACCAGACGAATTAGCATTATATGTAGTTGGTACAGGTGTTAAAGTTTTCTTAACTAAAGGTATTGTACGTGCGTCAGCAAACTATGTAACACAAGCTATTGAACGCAGTCCTTATTATTTAGGAACTGTTGGTTTAACTAAAACAGTTGCTGCTTATAGAGCTGGATTAGAAAACTTACCACCAGCAGCAGTTAATTCTATAGCTAAAATGTGGAAAGTTGGCCTTGTTGGTAGCGGTTTTTTTGTAGGTGGATTTTTAGATGCTATGTTTAATCCACCAGAAAAACGTATTGCTGGTGGTTATTATCAACCTGGAAAACGTGACCCTAAAGATGTTCCATTTGGACAATTAAGAATTAATGGAGTTGTTATACCTCATGTTGCAGGTCACAATCTTTTATCTGAAGAATGGCAAATGGGTAATACGTTTTATCGTGTAGCTTTTGAAAAATATCGTAATGCTAAATTTAAAGATCAAGATGAAATTACTAATGTAGCTTCTGGCATAGCAGCAAGTTTAGCTGGATTAGCAATTCAAGGTCCATTAGCTGGTCCTGGTTACAGAATTGCTGAAGATATAAGTCGTGCTCAATATAACAAATTAGTACAAGATGAAATAGCTGGTTTAGTTCCTACAATATCTGCACAAATAGCACGTAATCTTGATCCAAAGACTGGTAAATTTACATTATGGGGTGAAACTAATGTTCGTGATCCTAAAGGTATTCCACAAGCAGTAGAACAAGAAATACCTTTTGCACGTCAGCTTGTTCCATTGAAGAAAAAGAAAACTACTGGTTATGAATCTTATCCAACACAATGAGTAACTCATTTCCAGAAGAAATAGAATACAACATGGACCCTGCCGAAACAGGGCGTAGTGGCTGCTTATTGCCTAACATAGACGATGATTCGTCAGGAGACCCAGATTACGATGAAGCGACGGATTAAAGCAGCAGCAGTTAAAGACGCTAATGGTGTACTACATACCGCACGTATGCATGATGATACTGGCGTTGAGGGTAAGCGTGGCTTTCTCTTAAACGACGGATCATTTGTAGATCGTTATGAAGGTATGAAAGTCGCTCGTGAATCTGGTCAACTTATGGACGATGAAGGTCGTGAGGATTTACATAGTCGAATGACTATGATGGATGATTACCCAGAAGATACAGGTGATACTGATGATACTACAAAGGATGATGATATTTCTACAAAAACTGTTTTGTTTGTTTGTAATCCGCTTTTCGTAGATATGGCTACACGTCTTGCACGAGACTTTAAGAAAGTCTATTTGTACGTTCCTGTAAGCGGTTCATTCCCTACAATGAATCATGGCATGGTAGGCTATGGTTTAGAAGATATAGAGTTAGTAGATAATATGTGGGACAAGTACGATGAAATAGATTTGTACGTGTTTCCAGATTTAGGTCATGCAGCATTACAAGTGCAGTTAGAAAAAATGGGTAAGCGTGTGTGGGGAGCACGCTACGGTGAGGAGTTAGAAATATACCGTGATGTTACTAAAGAGCTAATGGAAAAAGAAGGTTTGCCAGTACAACCTTGGAAAATGATGACTGGCATGAAAGCCTTGCGTGAGTATTTACAAGCACACGAGAACCAGCACGTTAAGATAAACAAATGGCGTGGCGTAACAGAATCTTTCTTTGCACCACGTTACGATATAGTAGCACCAAAGTTAGATGAAATAGCAGCTAAGCTAGGTGCGTTTCAAGAAGTGCTAGAATTTATAGTAGAAGATGATTTACCAGATTGCGTAGAAGTTGGCTTAGACTGCTATTGCATAGACGGTAAATACCCTAAGAACACGTTATGTGGTATAGAAGTAAAAGACTTAGGCTACGTAGGCGAAATGATGCCATATAAATCTATACCAGAACCCATTACACGTTGGACTAACACAATGGCAAAGTACATGGGGCGTGCAGGTTACAGAGGCTTTCTTAGCAACGAAATACGTATAGGTAAGGATAAAGAGCCTTACATGATAGACGCTACTTGTCGTGCTCCTTGTCCACCTAATGAACTGTATTGCGAACTTTATACCAACCTATCAGAAATCATTTGGCATGGATCTAATGGCGTTGTAGTTGAGCCTATACCAGCAGGTAAGTTTGGTGTAGAAGTAATACTTAAATCTGCGTGGGCTGAAAAGAACTGGCAGCAGATTAGTTTTGATCCTAAGTATCGCAGAAACATCAAGTTATTTAACGCTGTAAAAGTAGATAATAATTATTACATTGTACCACAAGATGACGAAATGATAGAGATTGGTGCAGTCGTAGGATGGGGAGATACGTTAGAAGATGCTATTGAAATGGTTAAAGAAGCAGGTGAAACCATAGAAGGTTACGGTATAAAATTTAACGTAGGTCCTGTAGAAATGGCTAAACAACAAATAGCCAAAATTGAAGAATACGGCGTTTCACCATTTTCCATTGAATCCGAAAAAGAACAATCTTAACTAACACCATGAAAGTTTTACGTTACCTAATACCTTTGGTTGTATTTGTAGTGCAAGCCTGTGCTACTATAACCAACACCAATGATGTCGCTGGCCCATACATAATGACAAGTTTGTCATCAGGTAATCCTGTGTACTTTCCAAGTGGCATACCATTTCAGCAATCTAGCGATTTACTTCTTGTTGACGTAGGTCAATCGAGTGCTCCTAGATCACCTGCTGTTGTTCTATCACCAACTGGTGATTACACAGTTGCTGGCGGTGGTTACAATACAACCAACCAGATGCAAACAGGCACAATTAAAATGGTCTATGGTGGTACTAATGCCGTATTAGCTAATGATACTATTTACGTTCTTCACAATTCACCAGCTAACCAGCTTTCAGTATTTGCAAATAGCGGATATTTAACTGCAAGTATGATTGAGCAAGGCTTAGACAAGTCTGCTGTGTTAGCACAACAGGCATTGAATGGTAATGCTATAAGCCTTCATGTAGAATCATGGGAAACAAAAAATGCAGTACCTCCTAATCTTACAATGACATTAGCTGCTCGTGCAGGTAAATACTTAGGGTTTGATGCTAATGGTAACGTATCTTTTACAAGCAACACTGGTAACGGTGGTGGAGGTGGCGGTGGATCAGGTATCACTGCGGTCAATGGAACAACCAATCAGATTACAGCAATTACTACGGCTAATGTAGTTACATTATCCACTCCGCAAAACATAGATACAGGTGCAGCAGTGCAATTTGGTACTATAGGAATAGGTGCAGCTCCAACAGCAACATTTCCTGTTAATTTAACACCTACAGCTACAGCAGCTAGTAACAACTTAAAGGCTGTTAGATTGTCTCCATCTATGTACGCAATAGAAAACTCAGACACTCTTTATAATTTTATCCAAGGTGGTACTATCTATGGTGCAAGCTATACAGGTACAGTTTATCAAGGCATAACATTAGGCACTCCTACATTGGCGTCTGGGACTTTATCTTCGGCAGCAATGCTTTATATTTACAGTACGCCAAATGCTACAACTCGTTACGGCATATACCAAGCTGGAACTTCTGATAATAATTATTACGCAGCAAATTTAAATACTTTTAATAACAACATACAGGTTAACGGTACGTCAGGATTGAACGGTACAGTTACAATGCCTAGTGGTGCTATTACATTTACTACCACAGGACAAAATTTTGCTGACGGTTCAGTATTTACTACAGGTGTTAGTCCTGTTTTTACGTTTAATAGTTCTGCTACGTTTCAGGCTGCTACAGGTTATGTAGCGAGTTTTAGTGGAACAACTTATTTTGCAAATAACCAATATTATAATCCCACATTGTTTACAGGAACTAACGGTGGTATTTTATCGGTAAATGGTGCTACAGGTAAAGTTTCTCCTGTGGCTACATTAACAGGTCTCACATGGAATGGTACTACGACTTTATCTTTGGCTACTACTGCTGTAACGGCTGGATCTTATACTAACGCTAACATAACGGTTGATGCTTATGGTCGTATTACATTAGCAGCTAACGGCTCTGGAGGAGGAGGCGGTGGTGTAACTAATATTACAACAGGTGTAGGCATTACTGCTAATGCTTCAACAGGCTCTGTATTACTCACAAATTCTGGTGTTACTAATTTAGTGCAAGGTAGCGGTATTACATTAAATGCTGCTACTGGTTCTGTTACAATTAGTGCTTCTGGTACGGCAGGTGTAACAAATATAGCTGGTACAACAAATCAAATAACAGCTAATGCTTCTACTGGTTCTGTTGTACTTTCTACTCCACAAAATATAGACACAGCAGCTAATGTTCAATTTGGTACAATGTCTCTTGGTTCTACACTTCCTTCTGGTGTTGGTGCTAACGTACAACCTTCTGTAACATCTTATAGTGGTGGTAACAAAGGTTTAAGAGTTGCTCCTACTATGACGGCTATAGCCAACGGAGATGTGTTTTACAATACTATCACTGGTGGAACATTATTTGGTGGTGCATATACTGGCCTTACTTATTATGGACTTACTCTTGGAGCACCTAGTATTTCTACAGGTAGCTTATCCGTAGCAGCAGAAATCTATATGCCAACAGGTCCAGCAGCTACGACTAAATATGGAATATATCAAACTGGTACGGAAGCTAATAGCTTTGCTGGTGCAGTTACTGTACCTAACTTTACAGCTACTGGTACAACTACTTTAGCCACAAGTCTTACAGGTTATCTTTACGGAACATCAGGCGTAGTAAGTGCTGTAACAACAATACCTACATCAGCCCTCTCTGGTACTATAAGTCTTACTTCGCAAGTAAGCGGTACGTTGCCTGTAGCAAACGGAGGCACAGGTGTGACAACAAGCACAGGTACAACTTCTGTTGTTTTATCTGGCAGCCCAACAATAACAACACCTGTGATAGCTCAGATTAATGATAGCAATAGTAACGCTACACTTAAATTATTACCAATAGCTTCTGCTGTTAATCAAATTAGCATTGAGAACGGAGCAACAGGTAATCCTCCACACATCTATTCAACAGGTAGTGATACAAACATAGGTTTACATATACAAGCAAAGGGTACAGGTTATGTTAACGTACAAGGCAGCGTGGATGCTACAAAGCGTTTAGCTTTTAATCCTGATAATGCTAGTACAACAGGAACATACACGTTGTTACAGACTAGTCAGACAGCTTCACGTACAATTACCTTACCAGATGCTACAGACACGTTGGTGGGCAAAGCTACAACAGATACATTCACTAATAAGTCTATTTCTGGAGCTACTAACACATTAACAGCTATACCTAATAGTGCTTTAACTAACTCTAGCATAACAATTGCTGGCACTTCTACGGCTTTAGGTGGCTCTATTTCGCAAGATACCATCACTGGCCTATCTACGACAGGGTTAGTCAAACGTACAGCAGCTAACACATTGGCTATTGCAACTAGCGGAACGGACTACGCTCCAGCTACATCTGGTACGTCTCTTCTTTATGGCAATGGATCTGGTGGATTTTCTAACGCTACAGTTAGTTCTACCAATCTTACATTTTCATCTGGTACGTTAAATACTATCCAGAACATAGCTACAACTTCTAGCCCACAATTTAGTTCTTTAGGTATAGGTGTTGCAGCTTCTGGAACGGCTGGTGATTTGTATGTTAATAGCACTCTTTCAGTTGGTGCAGCTACCATAGCTGGTGCTGGTCTTAATCTTTCACCAAGCGTCACAGCTAGTGGTGGTAATGTTAAGTCTATACGTGTAGGTCCTACAATGACAGCAGCAGCTAATAGCGATCAGTTATATAATATTATAACAGGTGGTACTTTTGTTGGTGCTAGCTATACAGGTCTTAATTGGATAGGTGTTGGTATTGGTGCTCCTACTATTAGCACAGGTACAATCACTAATGCTTACGGAATGTACATTTATACAGGTCCTACAGCTACTAATTCATGGGGTTTATACCAAGCAGGTACTACAAACAAGAATCACTTTGATGGTGCAATAGATGTTGCTTCTACAAATGTTGCTAAGACTAATCAGAACTTAACACCTGCTACGTCTACCATATCTGCCTCAGCTATAGATTGGTCTGTGTCTAATAGCTTTTATAAGACTTTAGGTGCTAACACTACATTTACATTTAGTAATGCAGTTGATGGTCAGGTGATTACTATCTGCTTACTTAACACGACATCTAACTACACAGTGACATGGCCTACTATTAAATGGGCTGGTGGTACAGCTCCTACAATGACCACTGGTGCTAAGTACGACGTGTACACTATTTATTACAACGCAACGGTTGGTGCATACTTTGGTTCTTATGTTCAAAATTTCTAATTGGTTTAAGCTAATACTCTGCACAGTTCTTTCTTCTGGAGTGGCCTTTGCTGGTAATTTCGGACAAATGAATTTTGCCTATTGGAAAAAAGCAGCCTACGCAGGTCCTACTTCAGTAAGTTATTTAGTTGTAGCTGGCGGTGCTAGCGGTGGTACTAATTGGGGCGGGGGCGGCGGTGGTGGTGGCGTAGTTATAGGATCGGTTTCCGTAGTAGGTGGAACATCTTATTCTATTACAGTAGGTTCTGGTGGAGCGGCTATTGTTAATAGCTTCGTTCAGGGCAATAATGGAAATAATAGTGTATTTTCTGCATCGACTGTAATAACTGCTTACGGCGGGCAAGGAGGAGCAACTGGCGACAATAATCCAACAAACACATCTAGTGGGTCAGGCGGTGGCGGTGGTGGAGATGCCTATCCCGATTCTGGAGGTACTGCGTATCAACCTTCACCGTCTGGTGGAACTGGTTATGCCAATAACGGCGGTGGTTGGCCCAACGGATTTTATTCGTTTCATGGAGGCGGCGGAGGGGGCGGTGCAGGGGCAGTTGGAGATAACGCTGGGTACGGAACTTCTGGAAATGGAGGCTCTGGGA
>Ga0194038_1000085_pt1 | contig 38961 bp, 32 predicted proteins | sample JunL226m_MetaG_FD_148630 | JGI IMG/M metagenome (GOLD analysis project Ga0194038, IMG submission 148630) | Anoxic zone freshwater microbial communities from boreal shield lake in IISD Experimental Lakes Area, Ontario, Canada - Jun2016-L227-6m | ecosystem: Environmental > Aquatic > Freshwater >... | reverse complement strand
GACCCAAACGGCGCCATTTATCCGTATCCATTCTTGCCCGAACATAGCAAATCATGCCCAGCAGGTAGAATAAGGTTGCCAGCAGAGCCATTCGCTGCACAATATAGGTGACAGCCTGGGTTTGAATGGGATGTGCAGCCCAAAGGACTGCAGCCAACAGCGCGATATTTTTTTCATCGTCATGAAAGCGATCGCTTAAACCGGGGCTTTTAAACAGAGACAGTAATAAGAAATAAAGACATCCGGCGCACAAGATGTGAATGAAAATATTCACGACATGGTATCCGGTTACCTGATCGCTGCTGGCATACCAGTTCAGGGCAAACGATAAAAATGCCACCGGGCGGAATGAAGTGCCGGAGTAAATGGCATTCTGGTCCTGAAACAGATTTGACGACCGGAGCAGGGAGGATGTTGAAAGATCGGAAATATGAATAAGCGGGTTCCCAACAATATTGGGGAAATCGTCCAAATGCCAAGAAGAATTGAAGGTGTTGGAATAGATAACCGTACAGACAAGAACAATAAGGAAATATCCGAAACAGTCAGATGTGTTTGCCTTGTTAATAATTTGATTTCCTTATTTTGCCGACCAAATTCGAATTTCGAAGTGAATTCCGAAATCATATTGAAATACAAGAAGAGCGCTGTATTTATGTTTTCCCTGGCAGCTTTATCCGGGTAAACTGAAAATCACCCGGTTAGAATGAATTTCGAAAAGTCTTTGCCACACATTTTCCATCAGCAATGTAATATGGGATCATTGGAATTTGCTTTTCAGCAGAACCATTAGCAGGTAGAATAGTTGTTTCGAGATGTGGAGTCAAGCCTCAAAAAACGATGAAGCCATTCGGGAGAAATCCAAATAAAAAACACCAGCCAAAAAGGATTAAACCTTAGAGGCTGGTGCTTGACTATCTCAGCTATTTGAGAACTCACCGTTTCCTAACTACTTTGCTAAAACACAATCATGGTTGAACGCGAAAATAGGTAGCGCTGCCGCCATGATTAAGTTCCTGCACTAAATTAATATTAGATGTTGCTAGTGTATTCGGAAGCATAACGCCATTCGGAAGAATAACGTTAGTAAGATTAAGGGTGATTGCCCCGCCAGAAGTATTAAGATGAGGTGGTGAGGTACAAGGATTAACATCGAGAATACCATAATCTGTCAATTTAAAAAGTGGTCTCACATTATCCAGACTGAACACATAAGCTAACTCCAACCAAAACGAAGTTTCCCCCATTATTGGGGCAGTATAGGTACAAGAGGGTATAAAGAACAATAAATTTTCATCTATTGTTGCAGTACACGGCTCGGTGAATGTGAAACTGGCGCCATAACTGCCAAAAGAATTGCTAGTAACGTCATGGCGGGTAGACCCTTCATAACTTGAGCGGCCGGCCGACAGGAAAACCGTCACATCGTTGGTAGCCGTAGCTCCCAGTTTGCCGGCATGCACAGCCGCGAGGGCTATCAAGGAGTCGCTGGTATAGGTATTCGTTCCCCAAATACGACCGCTGCTTACTCCGGTCAAGGAAACTTTGAACGTTTTAGCAGCGGAAGCTTCCAAATCAGCAAAATTGCCCCAACCAGCAAAACTGCCTGGATCTGCAATCGTCGTCGATATGTCGTAGTTATATCTTTTGAGTGTGTAGCCGGCAATTTTGCCGGTGTAAGGCGTGGGGGTTACTCCATTGGATGGCGAGCCCGACTCAAATCTACGAGAAGCCACGGGGATGATCTCGACCAATCCGGTTTTACCATCAACAAGGACGCCCGCATGAACCGCAGCAGTGGAAATTCTGGAGTCCTCGGTGTAAATAGCAGAAGCAGTAGTAAGAGGATAAGCACCACCGGAACCACCACCCCACACACTGCCGCTTGTCGTGCCAGTGACGACGGCAATAATTGGATCGGTGGTACCGCGCCAGGGAACCGCGTCCTGCGGCTGCGCCTCCACCTTTAGTGCTGCCTGCACAGCACACGGCATGATCAGAGAAAAAACGAACAATGCCAACCAAATAAAGATATTTCCGCGGTTTTTGCCAATAGTTTTTATAATCATGGTTCTCCTCCTCCTTCTTGTTTTAAGTTGAGACAAACTTTTCCTGATAGGCCAAATGCATTATCCTTAAAAACGACAATCGCTTTCAACATCGTTTTTTTCAAGCTATCCCCCTTTTTTTATGTTTGCAATTTTTGAATACTCAAAGCGCAACTTCAACAACACAGCAGGCGGCAAAGCCGCCGAAATTGAAATCGGCAACTTACCAGTTGAGTGATCAATCGTCCCCCAAAATGATCATTTATTGGTCAGAATTAACGATTTCAGACTTACGAATAATTGTTCCTCTTCCAAAAACAAAAAAAGCCGCCAAGAACAGCACTTCGTGTCCTTTATGGCGGCTCGGCTTTCTCCTGTATGTAATAACAAACGAAGACCCGTGGCTTTCCGTCCCGTCCTCGCGGACCGGTTTGGCTTTTCAGTTCTCAAACTCGCTGCAATTATAATCCTGTTATGGAATTTGTCAAGCTTTTTTTTCGGTGTTGATACATCAGGTACGATTGCCCTGCCCAAAATTCCGGAGGCTGCCTGATTATCAATTCTCGGTGAAAAAAGAACTTAAAACATCCGAGATACTCAGTCCTCAGTGGTTTCAGTTCAGGCACTATTTAATCACCGGCAAGCTACGTTTCAACTTGCCCTCATGAAATGTCATATTACCCACTGTAGATAGCGAGCAGCCAATATTATCATCTATTCACCAAGTATCATTGATTTTGGTGATTTTCTCTATCTGAACCAAATCGCAGACCGCATCATGACCAAGGCTTTTTGGCGCTCTTCGCATGTTTTCATCATTGGATTCAGGATTGTTCTTATATATCAGGACGATCTGGTTGAGATAGCCAGAACTCTGAAATTGTCTACACCTAACCAACCATTTACAATCATCCAGAATACAATAAAGACAACCAGCGGGGGGCATATATATCAAATAAATGTTTCTGGGAGAATCTATCAATGATATTAAAATATTGTTTAAAACACTTGATAATATTGGTCCTTTGAATGGATTGAAAAGAAAAAAAACTGTTATATCTCCTGGTGGCGAATACGTTGTAGCTTCTGCTTCAATCAGTTGTATCTCTTTACACTTCAATTTTGTACATGCTTTTCGTATGTTGTCTTTGGCAATGGTTACAAGTTCAGAAAGCAGTTCAACCCCAATGATTTTGCGAAAAGGGTATGTTGCGGCAGAAACAACGGCACGTCCCATGCCAGACCCATAATCAAGAAACACATCCTTCCCTGGTCTGATTTTAATATTTTTCATGACCCTGTGAAACGTCATGTAATCTATAGGTTCATAGTTACTACAGAACTGCTTATTGATATCTTTTGGGGAATACATCACATATCCACGAGTTCTTATCCCAAGTCGCCACTCATGCCAAATCTCGTTTACTCTGTTCACAACATGCCTTACGGATCCGCTGAAACCATAGGTTTTTAAACCGACTAACACGTCTTTGTGAATAGTAGTTATCCTGTTTATATTTATTAACTTAAATTCGGACATATTTGGTAATTGGTCTTGTTCCAATATCCGCTTTGGGATGCGGGGCTTGATATGCAGCAAGTAATTTTTCAGAAGGACTCCATGACATTTTAGAAATGCAAATCCTATGATACCGGCCAGGGATGCGTTAAAAATATAAAGCTCCGATTTATCAATGGTCTTTGGTCTCCAATCCGCATGCCATTCAGTATCCGTAACAAAGTTGATGCTTTTGACCTTGGGATTTTCCATGCATTGTTTGATGAACAGGTTCAATAGGTGTTTACCGGGGGCATAGCGTTTGTAATTCTCATCATAGCCTATTTTCAGCATATACACAGTATCGTCCGCCAACAGACAGAACTGCGCCGCGACGCACTTTCCATCAATGTTCAGGGTGTTGATGGCGACATTCCCGGAAACGGAGAAAGTGCGTGTGAGTTCGCGATAAAAGAAAACGAGTTTTGGTTGCAGCTTGATGGCGGTGCCGGTACCCTGAAAACCCTTCCAACCGGAGGCATCGACATCCATGAACGCTTCGAGCCTATCCTCCAAATCGGGACTATCCTGAGCGAAAGTAATTCGTACCTCTGGCAATGCCTTCAGGTACTGTTTTGAACGCTTCAAACTTCTTCTTAAATTCTTGGAAAGTCCAAGCACATAAGCTTCGTAAGTCCCCGTCACATCAATGAAGTCACATCCGCCATCGGGCCGAAGCACAAACGCAGAGGGTGGATACTGTTGAATCGTCGTGATAGCGCAGGCATCTTCCAACAAGTGGGGAAGGTGGATCACATCCCATGATTCTCCCTGATTCCGAAGATGCTGTACAAGGAGCTGAAACAGGGGGAGGTGCAGGGCATCCCTGTGGCAGATTATGTCGCAAATCTGAGCATGGTTTTGGGAAGAGGAGAACGTCAATGTCTTAAGTTGCAAGCCTCCCAAAGAAATTTTGGTAACGCGAAGCGGAAAGATGGCAACAGGAGTCTTTCCTTTGGTAAACAGAAAGTATAGAAGGGACTGGGGATCTGGCTCCAAGCATTTGAGGTAACTATGATGCCATTCCCATAGATGGAAAAAACGTCTGTTATGCATGCCTGAAACCACGTCTTCCCAAGTATTTCTGAGAGACTCAAGTCCTTCCACTCCCTGAAAAATGGTTATGGAGACATCCGTTGCCCTTAACAAATGATTCATCAGGAATTCCTCCTGCTAAATGCTTAACATCGTATCCACGATTCGTGGAGAATGATATCTTTCATGAAAAAAATGTGCTAACCCGATAACAATCGGGATAGGATCATCCGCCGCCACGCCGGCAAATACTTTTTTTCCTTCCAAGATAAAGGATAGCTCTGAAAAAGAAAATAGTCCTCTTCGTATTCTGGAAAGCTGGTAATGCAGCTCATTGATTTCATCTATCCACAGCACTCCTTCTGTTGCAGGCTTTAGGGGCTCAATATTTCCCCAGATCATGTCCTGGTAGGCCAGATATTCTACATGAATCCCGCAGGCTGCGGCAAGCTGTGTCTGCGTGACCGACCGGGTATTGATTTCAATCAGTTTGTACTGGCCATCCCGAGGATCCAGTTTGAATTCCGGTTCCGCCAGGCCATAATAACCGACAGCTTGAAGATAGCTTACAGCATTCTGGATCGGCTGGGGCCGGTTTATGCTGCGGCAGATGGTACCGATACCAAAATCTCTGGGAAACTGCCTGACCTTGTCGTATCCGCAAATACCCAGAGGAACAGACTGACGGTTGAAATAGCCATAAAATAGATACAGCGTGTTTCCCGGAATGATTTCCTGAAGAAAATAATCCTGAATGGGCGCATTCAACATCGCTATGGCTGTTTCCAAAGTCGATGGCGAATGAATAACAAAAACCTTTTTGTGAAATTCCTGTATGAACCGATGGGAATAGGCGGATTTCACGATCAGGGGATAGCCAATATCTGCGGCCATTTTTCGCATCTCGTCAACCGTTTCAGGGAAACTGGTTCTGGGGCAGGGGATGTTCCGCCGGATCACATCCTGAAAAAACCGTTTCTTGTTTACCAGAAGGTCGATGGTGTCAAAAGAAGCTACCGGCATTCTGTAATAAGATAGCAGCTTTTTTTTGTGTTTCGAAAGCGCTAATACTTCCGCATCGCCTGTCGGAATATACACGGGTCGATGGTCAAGCGAACGCCCCAGTTCCATGAGAGCATTAATGAATCCCATCTCGGAATCCAGAGGATTGGGGCAGGGAACCAGCCTGGTGACATGTCGGGAATACCGCACCATGCTTTTGGAATCGACATCCAGCACAATGACGGGAATGCCCTTTCGTTTCAGTCCTCTGAGTACACCCAGTGCATTGACGTTATGTATGCCGCTGAGAATAGCGCTTTCGGGATGCTTCATTATATGATCCTGTTTAAGATGTTGATTTCAACCAGACGCTCCATTACAATTTTAGCATAGCATCTTTCTCCGACCGGCACGCTATCGCAAAAAATTGTTTACAATAGGCCATAATCGGGTTTTTTTTATCTTCCGCAAAAACAGCAATGGTAAAACCAGCTCAGCACTGTCCCTGCCAAATAGATGATGGAAGATTTCGGCTTTTAGCTGGTTACGAATTCCACAATTGCAAATTCTCTATCCCCTGAAAATGTTTCTTGTTGAAAGTGTGCAACCATACTTCATTGCTGATCGCAATGCTTGCAATGAAAATATCTTTTATCTCAAGATGTTGATGTCGTGATTGAATATTTTTCCAAATACTGGCAGCAATTTTGCCACAACCAAAATCAAAAGAAATCACGTCCACCTCACTGAAAACCATCTCCAAATCGTTCATATGACGGGCCGTTTTTGCGCCGAGATATAGTTCAAATTCCGAAATAGAAGACAGAAACAGATCATGCTCCTGTATCAGTTTTATCATATCTGTTGAGGATTTATCTTTATTTCTCAGGTATTGGATGACGATATCTGTATCGATCAGGATATTTTCCACTGATTAATGATTTCCCTTCCGGCCTCAACAGCTTTTATATCCTCTTCTGTCCATACATGGTCATTACCAATCAGGAGTTTGAAGTTCTTTTTTTTCTTTTTTTTGGATATCGTTATCTCAATTTGCGTACCTACCGTGAACGGTAAATTCATCAATTCCAAATATCCACTTTTGCATATTTTGGTTTGTAACTTATGAGATAACATCTTACCTCCTGTTGAATAATCATGCACTTTCATGTTTCCATTTTAACGAACTTTTCCGTTAAAAAGCCGTGAAGGGTGGATGGTAACACAGTAAAAAGTTAAACGTCAAAAGGGAAAAGAGTTACAAATAACTGGGGGGCCGCCTTGGGTTTTTCGTGGTGATGACCCCATTTTCCCGCAGTATCTCTGGTCATTGGATGCCGCTAATTCTCTTTCTCAGGCTGGCGCGCTGTCGCTGAAAATTATTTACGATAAGCCCAAAACGGGTTTTTTTTATCTTCCGCAATAGCGGTATCAGTGTTTTTTCTCCCCATAATTCAAGCACCGCCAAAAGATTTCTGGTATTCGCCGCCTGAAACAGAACATGCATTTCATTCAACCGTCCCCATTTGAATTTATAGGCATCATCTTCTTTCTGAAAATCAATAACCGTTGCTCTGTCCATATCCAAAAGCCATTTGACGGCAAACCAGCTCAGCACCGTCCCTGCGGAATAAGCGGCGTGATCTTCTCTATACGCTGTTTTTAACAAACAGGTGTATGATCCGCTTACAGCATAAAACGAAGTGGCGACTGGAACATAATTCTCCAAAATGGTTTGCTGTGGATTGATGGCGGATTTATATGATGACAGTGACGGATCACGATGGCTCGCATGTTCTCCTTTTTTGAAGTACAGCACAAACAGCCGCAGCTTTCCATTCAACGCAAGATATTCTGCCAACTGACGGTGAAACAGTGGGGAAATTTCAGGCTCTTTCCGCCAACTATGTTTGAATATGTCGTAATAATGATCCATTGCGACGTGAATGTTCTGGTCTGGCTGCGATGTCAGAACAATGGTAAATGTGCCTTCACGATTCATTTTATTGATGGCGCTTCGAATGTTCTGTCGATGATTTTTTTCCCTGCTTTGCCAATAATCAGACGAGTACATGCCTGGTACAATATCACAAATCAGATTGGCATACTGATTCGACATTCGAGTGAACATTTTTCTTTGTTTTTGAAAAGCCTGATTCAATGCCGCTATAAAAGGATTCGAAGCTGACATGTCCTCGAAGTGAACCATGTCCCACAGTTGGCGATGAGTGAACAGACATTTGACCAAGGCATCCGCCGTATCAGTCTCCCGTCCTCTCAAAACAATGCCTCCGCGGTAAGCCGAGTAAATATTGCCGATAAGCTCTATGCAGTTACAGGAAAAAAGCCGCAATCGCCTTCTATTGATGCAGCAGGGAATGATGGCGACAGGTTTATTGTCTTCCCGAATCCAAACGATAAACGGATGAGAAACCGGGTGAATGAATAAATGACATGCTGCATGAATCCAGTCAAAACTGTAGTAGAAATTGTCATCCTGATTTTCCGCCAGAATTGCACACCAGTCCGATTTTAGTTCTGAAAGATTTGACACCGATGTGATAACGGTTACATCCATTTCCTCAAACCCTCCTGTTCAACATGACGAGATTCAACGCATCCATCAGCGCCGCCAGCCTTCGGGCTGCATTGTCGCCAATGGCTTCACGCGCGGTTTGACCCATCAATTCCGCAGCATCGGTATGATTCAGCAAATACCGAATATGATCGCTCAGAGTTTCTGCATCTTTGGCATCAAAAAACAGCGCGGTTTTTCCATCAACCGCATATTCGACTGTCGCCATATTTCTCGTAACAATCAGTGGCCGGCCCAAGGCCAGTGTTTCCAGCATACATAGCTGGCCTGCCGCAACATTGTAACTTTTAAGGGGCAGTATTACCATGCGGGATGATTCGATAAGTGACAGCAGTTCATCCCATGATTTTTCCCGAATCAGCACAATGCCCGAGGGCAGCGGATATGTCGGCTGATATGTTCGCGATACGATTACTGTTTTAACTGGCAGGTTTTTTACTGCTTGAATCAGCATATCGTAATCCCGATCGCTGTTGCCATAAGAAAAGAGGTAATCCCCCCTGGAAGAAATGTCTTTTTTCAATAAATAGGCGGCCGGTGTCATGGGCCAGAATGCCATCATTTCAGGACGGATTCCAAACTGCCTATAGTAGATTTCGATTTCTTTTTCAGATGTTGTAAAAAAGAAATTGATTCCGGGGATTGCAAACTGAAGCAGTTTCAGGCGAAACCAATAAATCCAGTCGGTTCGCGTCAGATCGATATGAAAATCGTAAATGATGTGTTTGGGTGATCCGGGTCGTCTGAACAGGCGGTTCAATACCCCATAGCAGATTCCCAGCCGCATGGACCAAGACATAACAATGTCGAATGAATCCCGTTTCATGAGCGCAAACAGTGGGAGATAGAATTCTGAAAGGATGTATGTCAGCCGATTCCAGAAATTAGATCGAAAGCGGTTCAACCCGAAAGGTTGCAATATTTCCAGCTTTTCCATCTGTCCCATAATGGCCTGGTACAAATCCCATTTGCCGGATTCTTTCCAGTGGATCATCATCAGCAGTTTGGGGCGCAGAAGCATTGTTGAGTTTACCTCTCGCCCCGCGGTGGGAGGTTGGGAGTGGGGACCATGGGCGTTGAATTCATGTTTTTTTTCTCATGGTAAATTTGTTGGTTAATATTGTGATGCAGGTATCCAGATCTGCTGTTCGAAACATCCAGATAATTCCTATATAACACAGAGACACAGAAACAGCGGTTACAGGGACATAAATCAATCGAGATATTGAAGTGAATGCAAATAAATTTACCATTATCAGTCCAGTTCCCAACAAGCCAGCGGCTGCAAAAATTATCCGGGTGAAGCTGGAAATCGTCTGGGATAAATTGGTAATACCCAGATTGCGTTTGAGAAGAAAAATAAACCAGATGGAAATGATTCCCATTGTGGCGCTGGTGGACAGTGCAATGCCCTTCGCACCCCAAAAATGCATGAACAGAGCATTAAACAAAACATTCAAAAATATTGAAACAATCCCCATATACAGGAGCGTTTTGGTTTTTTGAAGGGCCGCGAAAAATGTGCCATTGATAAATGCATAAGCATAAAAAAACAGACCCAGACTGTAGCAGACCAGGGTTTGCGCAGTCTGTTGAGCAGCTTCCAGATCAAAGGCTCCCCTTTTCAGCAATAGAATGACCAAATCCTCGGAAAACAACACCATAATGCAGGTGATGGGTATGGTTAAAAACCCCAGAAAAATGAGGGCGTATTTGAAAATATTCTGAAGATTATCCCGATTTCCGGCAGCAGCCTCTTCACTGATAAATGGGAAAATGGCTCTTGAAACGGCCATGATGACCACCTGGATGGGAAGGTCGTTGATACGAAATGCATACCGCAGGGTTGAAACTGATCCCGCAGACAACTGGGTGGCCATCACCTGGTCAACAAGCATATTTGAGTTTGCAATAAGTTGGCTCCCCAGCATGGGAATGGATAGCAGCCAGAAAGCTTTTATTATTTGACGGTCAAGCGGTAAGGGAGTCCCAAATTGAAATCTTTCTCGCCAAAGTGCAATGCCCATGTAAACGGTTTTCATCAGCGTGCCGATAAGAAATCCCCACACCAGAACATAGATATCCTGGCCCGTATCATAGATCAGAAAAAAAATAAGCGTGATATTCACAAATATCGGCGCGACATACAGATGAAAGAACAGCTTTCTGGCGAGCAGGATTCCCCTAAAAAGAATTCCCGCTCCATCAATGAAAATCAACAGGATTAGAAGCCGTTCCATAATTACAGCGAGTTGCTTCTCCTCGTTCTGAAATCCATAGCCGATCACTTGAATGATCTCCGGGGCAATGCCAAAACAAATAAGGGCCAGTGCCGCAAAAAGCGGGGTGGTTAAGTAGATCAGCCAGGTAGCATGAGAATCTGCTTCAATAGAAGAACGATTGCGCCATTCCAGATATAGGGGAACAAATGCCGAAACCAATGTGGCGGAAAACAGCAATACGACGGTTCCTGGAAATGAATAGGCCACATTGAAAACATCCAGAGATGCTGAAACGCCGAATCGATGTGCGGTTAGCATTTCCTTGCCAACGGCCAGGGTCTTGTCCACCAGCGACCAGGCCATAATGATGGCACTGGCTCTTCCAATCTGGCTGGCCATGCTTGCTGGTTCATTTTTCAAGGGGAACTTCCAGTTCGGATCTTCGGTTCATCGCTCGACCTTCTGCTGTCTTGTTGTCGGCAATAGGCCGATGCTCACCGTATCCCACCATCTGAATGCGGGACGATGCAATGCCCTTTTGAATCAAATAGTCGCGAACTGCATTAGCCCGTCTTTCAGAAAGCTTCTGGTTGTATTCATCCGATCCCTTATAATCCGTATGGCCTTTAACGGTAACAGGCGTTGAGGAATGCTCCTTCAAATAAGCCACAGACTGATCCAACAAAGGAACGTAGATTTTTTTGATATTTTGCTTGTCAAAATCGAAATGCACCATTGTCAAAAGGTTTTTGTCGGTTGCAACCTTCCCTTTCCCTTTTGCCGACCGTGATGCGATGCCCCTGGCGTTTTCGTCCAGTGACTGGTAGAGAACCGTGGTATAAAGTTTCTGATCCTGATCCAGCCAGAAGGCAATTCCCTCTTTATCCAGCACATATTTATATTTTATAACCTTGCCGGCGTTAAAAAATGTATAAAGTTTTTTATTTCCAGGATATTGAAGCGGAAATTCTTCTTTTTGTTTGCCGGTTGGATCAGTTATATTCTCGGTTTCAGTTGTGGCTTTGGTCTGGATGATGGGAGATGGTTGATAATTCAGATTGTCAACAGACTCATGCCGTCCAAATTCATTTTCGATATCTGAAAGATAAATGCCGCTGGATTGATGTTTATTACCGACAGTTCCCTGAAAGTCTCTGGAAAGATAAATTTGCTCAACTCTGCCGTTCAGATTCAGAAATACACTCAACCCCAGGAATTCATATTGTAGGCACATTCCATCACTTTTAATGATATCAGGAGTTCCAAGTGTTTCAATGATTTCTCTGTGGGGCATATCCAAACTGATCAAGCGGAGAGAATCCTCAAACTGTACACTCATCGTAGTAATAGAATGCCCGGTTACGGGAAATGCCAAAATCAGCATCCCAAACAGTATAATCATCAAGGTTGAGAAATCAGGAAAAGCGGCTTTTCGGTTCGTCGGTTCTTCATATCTTCGTCTCTCCGGCTTTTTCATTGTCACACTCCTTTTCGGATATCCACTGCGCAGCGCTCAAGCAGATTGCTAAAAACCGTCATGCGGTTATCGCTCAACTTCAAGACTGATTCCCGGGCCTTTCGCCCAACATGTTCAGCAACTTCCGGGTGATCCCATAGATACTGGATATGGCCTGTCAGTTCCTTAACATCGCCGGCTGAATAAAACAATGCGGTTTGCCGATGAATCGCGTATTCCTTAGTGGCCATATTCTCTGTGATTATCAGCGGCCGCGCCAAGGCCATCACTTCCAGCATACTGATCTGTCCGGCTGAAATTCGATAATCTTTCAGGGGAAGAACCACGATCCGGCCGGATGCAATCCATTGAGTCAAATCCTTGTTTGAAATGAAGTCCCTGATAATGCAGACGTTATCTGGCACTGGAACCTGCGGCTTGTATTTCGCGGACAAAATATAAGTTTGGATATTCAATCGGGCAACAGATCGAATTAGCGTGTCAAAGTCTCTGTCGCTCTTTCCGTAAGAAAAAATATAATCCTGTCTGGAGTAACTCGGTGCTTCAAAAGAAGCTTGATATTCTACCAACGGCAAAAATATGATCCGACTTCTGGAAATTCCAAACATCTGGCTGTAAATTGCTTCTTCTTCAGTAGAAGTGCAGCAAAAATAATCAATTCCTGGAATCGCCAGTTTCAGTAAGGCGATCTGAAATCGATAAAGCCATCGGGTTTGTGTCAAATCAATATGAAAATCCTGAATGATATGAAGCGGCGGTTTTTTTACATGAATGATTCGTTTTAGGATGCCGTAGCAAATGCCGATTCGCATCTGCCAAGACACGATAACATCATAATGATTTCTCTGGATCAATGCCATGACTGGCACATAAAACTCAGACAAATAACGAGAGATATACATAAAACAGTTGTTAATTGCATGCTTGAGTGAAACCGGCTGAAGAATATCAACATGTTGAACCATTTTTTTGAGGAAATGAGGAAAGAGCCATTTTCCTTTTTCCTGCCAATTGACCAGAATCAGAATTTTATGTCGTGAAATCAAAATGAGAAGTGACTCCTCTATCTTCAGCGGAAACATCTTCGATGGAATCTCTTAAAAAACGAAATATATTTATTAAGTTACTTTTACCTGAGCCATTTGAACCTATAAAAACATTAAGATTTTCAAAGTTAACGCCATCATCCTGCATGGGTATATTCTTATAGTTCTTTGTTTTTATACCCAATATTTTCGGAGTGCCGATTGTCATGATTTACCATCCTTCTTTCAATTCTTATTTTTTACATAAGGATACCGGCTGATATTTGCATCGCGGGGCAAAAGGCGGGCATCGTGGACTATGGCTGTGGCAACAATAATCATGTCCGAACATTGCAACGATATCCAACCGCTTTCGCCCACCGGCTCTTCCGGCGCATCATAATGCCGCACATTGCTACGCAACATGGTAAGCAACTCTTTAGTGTATTTTTCAGTAGAGCTTTCATCACATGGCATGATGCGGACCACCGGATGGCCATCCTCAGTACTTAAATTCTCGCTTCAGTTATGCAATTGAATGGTTTTGATCCCAAGGATAATTTTTGCCTGATTCAACAAATATAAAATTGGATGTCTTTAACGTATTTTCACCCGTTTTGCATATCTTGTTAATTTCTTCTTTGTTGACACGGACAGGATATTTGCTGGCAGTCCAAGCTTCATAACCATTTTCCCAAAATTTTTGAAAAGTAGGCAGTAAATGTGGATTTATGTTGACTCCCTTGGGCTGCTCTCCGGTAACAAAAATCTCAATCATCCAGATTGGTTTTGGTTCTGAATTCAACAGTGTTTTTGCACCGTTTAGCATTTCGTATTCTGCGCCTTCAATGTCCACCAGAATAAAACATTTTTTCCCGATTAACCGGTTTTGCAGAATATTATCGATTGTTGAAACAGGAACAAATCTCTTGCATTGTTCTGGTGTATCCGCCCATCCCTTGACAAGAGAGGCACGTGCACCGCCACCGTAGATTTCGAGCAAACCAATGCGATTGGTTAAAGCTATTGGGAATACTTCAATATTCTTAAAGTTATTAGCAACAATATTCTTGTAGAGATATCTCAAATTGGCATCGATCGGTTCAAACGCAATGGTATGTTTACCGAGCATTAAGGCAATACAGCAGTAATATCCAATATTGGCACCTATGTTTATAAAAACATCCGTTTCCTCTAAACGGTTGGTAATAATTTTTACTTCATCGGCTTCGTAAGAGCAGTCTTGCATGTTTCTAAAGCCAATAAAATTAAAACCCATTGGCGTTTTTTTCATAAATTTAAAGAAAAAGCGATTGAATTGCAAAAAGCGATAGACCATCACCAGCAGAGGGAAACGTAGCAGGAGTGGTTTAGTGGTTTTTAATAATTTGTAATACATTGTGATTACATCCTCCCTTTCAGACTTCGATAAAGATAAATAGGATTAAAAAAGACCATTTTTTAGGATATCGATCAATCAATTGGTTGTAATCCGGGACTGGAAAGCAGCATTAATTGCTCAAATGCCTTGGCCATTTGATGAACGCTGAAATTTTCAATTACCAGTTGACGCGCTCGGTCGCTCATATGCTTTTGCAATTTGGGATTTTGCAATACAGAGATCAGTTTTTCAGACAGGCTGGTTGGGTTATCTACGGGAACCAGAAACCCCGTCTCGTTAGGAATCACGATCTCATTCATGAACCCAACATCCGTGCAGACGATGGGAATGCCCGCAGACATGGCTTCAATGACGGCGACCGACAATGTTTCCTGCTGAGGATAGGAGGAGAGACAGTTAATGTCAACCGCTGCAAAAATATCTCCCAACTGGCGCTGAAAACCCAGAAAATGCACCTGATTTTCAAGATTCAAATCCACGGCAAGGCTTTTTAGAAATGGCATTTGGGGGCCATCCCCAATCACCAGAAAGTGAGCTTCGGGTATGGCATCCACAACCATTCGGGCAGCCCGCAGAAATATATGATGAGCCTTGTCTGGCCGGAGCGCAGCCACAATGCTGACCACGGGGCTTTGCGCCGGTATTCTTAGACGGCTCCTGGCTTCTTCCTGGCCAAGATGGGATTGAAACCGCTCCGGATCCACACCGTTATAAATAGCCCGTATCTTGGAACAGGGAATTTTTTCTTCAATAGCGATATAGTCGCCATGACCCTTTGCCGCAGCGACAACGTAGTCAACACCAAGATGAAGTATGCGTCGCCCCAGCATAGTCAAGGGATGGAAGGGATATTTTTTGAACGTCTCATTCTCCCAGTTGATGCAGGTTCGAACGCCTGCCAGCTTGCTGGCCAACACCCCGAAAAACAGAGTGTTGAGATGATTGATCAAAAAAACGACATCGGTCTGAAAATCCTTTAAAAGCCTTGTCAGTTTGAAAACCCCCAACATGTCAAATTTCGACCGAATGATTCCGGTGCTGACCGGAAAGCCCAGTTGAAGGACTTCCTTTCCCAGAATGCCTGGCTCTCTTAAAAAAAAGACACGAAGGTCAAAGCGCTGTCTGTCGATATGACGCAGCAGTTCCAGCAGCAACTGCTCAGCGCCGCCTATGGTCAGGTGGGATACCACGACAGCAACGCGGGTTTTTCTGGGATTTATCATGGTGCTATCTCCATTTGTAATCAGCGATGACAGTGTCAAACAGATTCACAAGGCTGTCCATTTGATCTTTAATAAGAAGCCTATCTTTTACATAAGACTGACCGGCTATTCCCATTTGAATCAGTTTTTCTTTGTCGGACAGCATCTTGTCCATTTTTTGCGCCATATCGTCACAGGAATTGGGTTCAAACAATTGTCCGGTTACCCCTTCCTGAACCTGTTCGGGAATGCCGCCAATACGTGAGGCCAAAACCGGAGTCCCATTGAGGAAGCTCTCATAGATACTGAGCGGCGCGTTATCGTACCACCTGCTGGGAACGACACTGAATAAGGCTTCTGCAATCCACTTTGACAGGGTTTGACCAGTTTGAAATTCCAGAAAATGGATGCGGTTTTGTGTATGAGGCTGAATGAGCGCTTTCAGCCGATCCTCTTCTCCATCATAACTTCTGCCTATGATATAAAGGTCTGTTGGCGGATTCAGCTTCTGAAATGCGTCAATCAGTGTGTCCAGTCCTTTTTCATACGATATTCTGCCAAAATAAACCATATAATCTTTTTTGCGCCAGGCTTTATCCGGCGCAGTTGCTCTTTCAACCGGATACTGCAGGATATTAATCTTATCAATCCGTCTATTCTCTCTTTCCCGTCTGCCCTCCCCTTCACGGTCTCCTGGTTTTCTCCGATTTTTTTGTCTTCTTTCAACCGGATATTGCAGTAAGTGCGTCTTTTTTTCAGAAAATCCGCCTTCTATGAGTTTGTCTTTCATAAACTGGCATGGCACAACAATAGCGTCCACCAGTTCATACAGTCCGAGCAAGCGATGAAGATACATGGCGGCGACCCGAACAGCCGAGGCTGCCAGATGGTTTTTCACACACCTGTATTTGAGACCGTTATAATACTGTCCCTGAACACAGAGAGTGCATGGCCTTCCATTTCGCAGCAGGGAATAGCTGGGGCAAAGCAGATTGTAGTCGCCGATCTGCATGACCACAGGAATGTTGTGGCGTTTGAAGGTATGGAAGATGCTTGGCGACATGTAGTTATAGATATTCAGGACATAGGCGATATCTGCTCCGCCGACCGCTTTCAGCAGCCTGCTTAATTTTATTCTGGCTTCAAAGGAGTAGGTGCTTCTGTCCAGAAATCGCAGGATATTAGCCGGAGAGAACCGGATATTGCTTAAATGCGCCTGATCAGGGTCTCCCGGAGGCCCCAGGAAATAGTCCTGATAGGCGGAGGGCCATGTGCCGGCATAGCGGACACTGAAAGGAATGGTTGTATGTCCCCGAGCTGACAGATAGTTCATGATATTATAAAGATATGTCTCGGTTCCGCCATTTAGGAAAAAATATTTGTTACAGAAAATCATCTGCATTTAAGGTTTTTCTCCCAGTTCGATTCGAAAGATTCCGGTTCCATTAAACCCGATATATCCTGCAACAGACTGCCCTGCTGTCAGGGTGATGGTATTGATGTTAACCTTTGGAATATCCATTTGAGCCTGCTGAAATGTTTTTGCGCTGTCTGTGCTGATAAAGAGTCCTTCGGTCGCCCGAACATCATACCGAATCGTACCTGCCAAAACCAGTTCCGCGCGTTGAGGGTGAAAGGCGATGCAATGTACCGCCATTTGAGGAGATGGAGCAACTGGAAGGCGAGTTTCCTGCCAGCTCTTTCCTTCATCATTGGTGATCAAAAGCGTATTTCCAGCACAGCCCACGACAATCCGGGATGGAGCAGACGGGTCTATGGCCATTCCAAAGGTAAACAACTCTCCAGTTGTCATACGCTGCCAAGTGTTCGCACCATTGGTGGATTTGTAAACGCCGCCGGCTTGCGTACTTGCAAAAAGAGTGCCTGGGTGCTTGGGATGGACGCGAAGCGCCCCCGGTCCCTTGATAAAAGGGGTGCTTAGCCCTTGATTCATTTGGGTCCAGTCTTTACCTGCATTAATGGTTTTATAAACCCCATAGCCATTGGTTCCCACATACACCGTATTATCGGAAAGAGGGTCCAACTCCACATTGGTCGCCAGTCCATCAACATATCCCAACTTGGGCAGGGTTTCAACAGGAACGGAAAAGCCAATGTCCTTCCAGCTTATTCCGGCATCACGGGACTCATAGATATAAACCTTTCCCTTTTTGTCCCATGGATTCATGAGCAAAACCATCCGGGTTGGATCACTTTGAGAGATTTCGATTTCCTGTGCGTGGCCATCAGCCACGCCACTCATTGATCTGCGCCAGTGTTTTCCTGAATCATCGGAAATCATCAAACCATTGTCCGCAGCGCATAAATACATAGTCTCAGGCTTTTGAGGATGAATTTTAAGGTCGTTAATTACTGTATTTTGAAGTCCATGATATTTTTGTGTCCAGTGCTCTCCGGTATCAGATGACTTCCAGACATTCCACCAGTCAATCAAGATCAGCGAGCCGACGGTTCCCGGAACAAACATGATGCGTTCTGCTCCGGATAGAGTGTTGGTCCAGTTTGAAGTGGCTTCCTGATCCATCGTAAACGACTGAATGGATTTCCATGTTTTGCCGCCGTCCAGGGTCTTATAGAGCAGATGGGGCCAGTTCTCAGGATACGAACCGATAAACAGCAAATCAGGATTTTCCGGATGAACGGCAATGGATTTATAGCCTTTAAGCTGTGTTGAAAGCGGGCGATTTTCCCAAACCCTGGATATCTGGTTCCAGCGGAACAAGCCGGAGCGTTTTTCTGCAATATAAAGGGTATTCCCGGAAGCTGCAATATCTGTTATTTCAAAATATCCTTGGGGGAGTCCTTCATTCTGTGGCTTCCAGATTTGTTCCTCCAGCCGATATACACCGCCGACAGTTCCAGCATACAGATAACCATCATAAACCGCCATACCATTGATTTTAGACGTTTCCAATCCCTGCACGCGCTGAGGCAAAGATTTGATGTCGCTTAAGGGAATCTGGAAAACACCTTTTTCATTCGTCCCGATCCACAGGGATTTCCGGGTAAAAAGCAATAGTTGGCTTCCGAAAAAACGGGACGAGTACCTGATTTCCTCGGACAGTCGGGCCCAGGTATCTCCCTGATTGATGCTATGATAAAGGCCGGCATCGGTGAGAACAAAAACCTGACGGGAATCTTCAGGGGATACGGCGATATCGGCAACAGAAAAACCTCCCAGACCTGTTCCGATAAGTTCAAAATGATTTCCGCCATCATCGCTTCGAAAAACTCCAGCCACATCAGAGCCGATGTAAATTATCATGGGATTTGAAGGGTCTATGGCAATGGCTGTAAATCGTCCACCACCGCCATAGCCTGATGGCGTCCACGACATGCGGACATTCCCCGCAATAGTGATGGCTGAAATCACGGATAACAGCAGGGTTGCTGCAATTATATGAGGTAAGCAGCGCATCATTTTTTGGTTTCCTGCTTTGGCAGCAGGTGATACGACCTTTTGCCATACAATTTGGCGCTGTACTGGACAAACGCGTGTTCAACCTGATCATAACCTTTCATCCAGACCGTTCCGGAAACCGAATTTGAATAGATGCTAAGCTTCAGTTTGCCAGCTCTGGCCTCAATCCGGGTTGGAAGAGCTACTTTTTCGGCCGCTATTTCCTGTTCCTTGTCTTTTTCCTGTAACACATCCCTCACATTCAACAGCGCCGGACTTAAGAAATAAAAATGCATTGGCACGGGTTTGACGAACGCCCGTTTGATATCGCAGGTGATTTCGTTTGATATTGCGGTCATTTCCGAGTACGCAGCATTCCAGAAAATGCTGTTCCTGGAATTTTTCTTGGGGAAAGCCTCAATTATGATCTGATAGGGGTTCCTGCTGTCGGGCGCAGGTGGCATCAAGGTTAACAGGGCTTGAGCTCCGGAGAATGTCTCATTCATCACCGTACCGGACAACTGCACCAGATACTGCTTGGAAAATACCATGGTGTCCAGAAGCACATCTTCTGCAACTGAATCGGCAGAGAAAAAGCCTGTAGCCAGGATCATCAGTATTCCAATGGCAAAATCACGCAATAAGATTCTCATGGCTGTTATGTACTTTTCTTCCCTGATTGGGTCTGATGCCAGTTCCAGGCTGTTGCAATTGTTGCATCGATGTCGCTGAATTCCGGTTTCCAGCCTAATACAGAATCGGCGTATTCAGGCTTTGCCACCAAAACCGGTGGATCACCTGGGCGCCTTCCCACAGTCCGATAGGTTACAGACTTTCCTGTGACATGCTGAACTGCCCGAATGACTTCCATTATCGAATACCCTCGCCCCGTCCCCAGATTGATGCACAAGTTCTGACGGGATTCAGCCAAGTATTTCAGAGCCAGAACGTGGGCCCTGGCCAAATCGGTTACATGGATATAATCCCGGACAGCGGTGCCATCCGGGGTATCGTAATCGGTTCCATAGACATCTGTGTGACTTCGTTGTCCCAGAACTGTTTGAAGCAGAATGGGAATCAGATGTGGCTCAGGATCATGGTCTTCACCTATTTGCCCCTCTGGATCAGCGCCTGCAGCATTGAAATATCGCAGAATGGCGTACGAAAGACCGTAAGCACTGCCATAATCCTGGATAATCTGCTCCATCATGAGTTTGCTGCGGCCATAAGGATTTATGGGAAACTGTGGGTGATTTTCGGGTATGGGGATTTGTCTGGGAATGCCATAGGTTGCGCAACTGCTTGAAAAAATAATATTCCGGCAACCGTGCCTGCGCATGGCATCCAGGATGGCAATCGAACCGATCACATTGTTCTGATAATATTTCGCCGGATGATCCACGGATTCCCCGACGTAAGCGAATGCAGCAAAATGAATTACGGCTTTGGGTCGATACTGGGAAAAAAACTGATCCAGAACCAAAGAATCGGTAATATCTCCGGTAATAAGCGGCCCCCATTTAACCGCCCAAGTATGACCATATATCAGGCTATCAAGAGTAACGGGCAAATAACCCAGCGTGGACAGGGCCTTGCAGGTATGGCTCCCAATGTAGCCGGCGCCTCCGGTAACCAAAACTGTATCTGTCATTAGCTCTCCCTAACTGGAAACTTGATAAGCAGCTTCACCCAAAACCGGTATAGTCTGAACTATTGATTAAGCGGGGGGGCAGCCTTTATGGCTTTATTTTTTACCGGTTTTGCATTTGCACCTCCAGTATCACACCCCATATCCATCTTGCCTTTCATTTTGGGACAGTCCATCACTGCCTTGCCATGCCCCATCCCCCTCATTTGCGTCATTTCGGACAATTTCTTTTTCTGCTCTGGCGTCAATTTGGCTTTAACATCCTCAATTCCAAGAATATGCATCATGGCAGCTTCCGTTTTTAAGGATGCGATCTGCTTGAGTCTGGTCTCGGCAGCCTTGACATCCACCTGATCTTTCTCAATGACTTCCCTCAGCTCAATTTCGGCCACCTGGATGTCTGTTCGTTTCTGAATCATCTCTTTCTGAAGTTTCAGTAAAATAGCCTTTACTTCCGTTGATTGATTGTCATCCAGCCCCAGAGCGCTGATAACGTACATGGCGTGGGCGCCATCCCACATTCCCATGCCGGCTGCTGGGCCACCTCCGCCACACATTTCCATACATCCGCCCATACCCATACCACCGCTTTTGGGAGCAGCTTCGGCACTGACTACTACCAATCCTGCGATAAAACATGCTGCAATTATTGTAATTTCGATTTTTTTCATTGTGATACTCCTGTTTGGTAGATTAACGACATTATTCAGTCTCACTCTGCAGTTATCCATATCAGATTTTTTTCAAAAGCACAACATATCGAAAACGGAATGACTTTCAACCAGATTGGTAGCCTGGTTAAGCGTTTTGCTCAATCATTGAACATAATATTCCTAATACTTTAGATACTTCTTTAATAGAGTAGTCATCCAGATCAATATAAATTTTATTATCCTCAAGTTTTAAAAACTTCCATATATTTCCTGAAGTAACAACTCCATAAATCTTTGATAAAGTCGTCCCCTCCTGTTCATTAAATATTCTTGAAGCAATCATTTCAGCCGCGCATTGCCCTAACCCACTCATTATGTTTTCATTTTTTGCTTCAACTATTGTAATCACAGGAGTATTCAAAAATAATTGTTCAGGCGATTTACTGATAATAAAATCACAAAACCCGGTCAAATCCCGTTCTTTATCGACATTCAGTTCGATTCCGGAAAAAAAACTTATCTTTTTATCGAATATCTTTCTTATTTCAATCAGCACCGGAGCGATAATCAGTTCGGAACGAGCTTTTTCGGTATTGATAGCAACAGCTAAAGATACATTGTCTGATAATGTCTCTTTCAGATGATTACCGATTTCACGAGACTCTACACTGGAGAATAATCCAGTATTCTCTATTATTTCAACAGAGAACTCTTTCTGAACTTTTTTGATTGTAAAACTGCTATATGGCATTTCTTCCTCATGTCTGATTTATATCCCTTATATCCCTTATATCCCGCAACATCCAAACTTGGCTTTACTGCATCCGCCTTAATATAAATTCATTGATAAGCGGAACCGCAAATGAATATTTTCCATATCGGTTTTTGTATATCAATCCAGCTTTAAATAAAGACAGCAGCATTTGATTGACATGACTATTACTAAATGGTTTGTTGGCGACCTTTTTGGACAGGTCAACAATCTCTTGGACTGTAAATTCTGTTACGGCATTGTCCAGTTGCGCGATGACTGTGAGCAGTTCCCGTTGCCTATCAGTTACCTTGGCCCATCGCCCAGCAAAGAAATCGGAATCCAATTTCCTTAAAATCTCTTCAACAGGTATGCCAGAATTACCGCTTCCGCTTATGTTTTGGATAAAAGCATCGTAAGCCTCTCTGCATATAAACTGTATAAAATAGGGATATCCCTTAGATATTGACAAGATACTTTCCACTGACTTTTCAGTCAGTTTTATCGGACAATTATCAACTTCTATTGGTTTTAAAATAGCATCCTTACTATCCTTATCACTTAACCGGTCCAGAAAGATGACTCTGAACATTCTTTCAGCAAAAGTTCTGGCCTCGACAAGCTTCGGGAATAATGTCGGCAAGCCAGAGAATACCAACATGAATGGGATATCCGACCGTTGTATGGACTGGAAAACATCCAATAGCAGGGAGAGAGGGTATTGCCCTTTTTGATCTTGATCAGATAGGTTTTGCGCCTCATCATAGGCGAAAATAATGCCATTCTTATGCAAGGGCTTTATTGCTTCGGATACCAGGTTTAATATGCGCTTCAATTTATCTGCCACCAAACCTGGCGCCCTGTTATACATGTCCTGTAACAGGCTATAGTTTAGGGTAATATCTCGTGTTTCTGATGAATCTGTAAACCCGATCCTGCGGAGTTCTTGTTTTCCTACAACGATATTTGAGGTTACAACAGATAGATCGGTGAGAAGCCTTATCGCAATATTATCTTCACTTACACTGGCGGATTCAGACAAGTCCGTACCAACCCACAACCATCCACTTTGAATGGCAACCGGCTTCAGCGTTTCAAGTAATACTGTTTTACCTACACCACGCAGTCCGGTTAAAACCATGTTGTCTAAAATTATATCCTGCTTAATAATCTCTTTAAAATTATCTATTTCCGGATTTCTGCCAGCAAGATACGGTGGCATGTGGCCTGCACCAGGCCGAAATGGGTTTCTGAAATCTGTCATGGTCAACCTCCTTATAAATTTAGTAATCTAACTAAATTTATAAGTAATTATGAATTTAATGTCAAGGGTAATTGCATGTAATTCTTGATCAAATTAAGTTGATCCCTTTTATGTAACGGAACTGGTTTCTATGTGACTTATCACTTCAACCTGATGATATAGATCATCCCAAGGTATCGTTCGCCATCCGACACCGGTGTAAAGTTGAATCAAGCATTCCCAAGAACACAACTTGTTCAATTTTATTGAGCGGAATACTTGCTTAGATTTTCAACCGCTTTCATCCCGGCTGCTTGCAGCTTTTCCTTGTCTTTCGCCATGAGCCCAAGCGACACCGTCATGTAATATTGACCCTTCAGAATATGCAGCCCCGGAGGCATCAGAAAGTTGTCATCCCCGACACCATCGATCCTGGAGGCATCCTGGATCACGCTTTTGGTTGCTTTGAAAATAGATTGAGGTGTATTGCCGCCCTCGCGTGACTTTTTGTCCATAAAGGCCATCTGAGTCAAGCCCACCTGAAAGAATGCCCCGTCTTTCTCATACACGCACAGCTTCAAACCGACCCGAGGCTCTTCTTTGACGGTGCACTCCCCAAAACTGACACCTGTAAGCGCCTTGGCATCTTCCTTGGTGATGATCATTGCGGGCTCAATCATTTTGGCCCCGGCGTTTCCTGCTTTTTCCTTCGATATACTGTCACAACCACATATCTGGCTGAAAGCAAGCATCATGCAGGTTGCAATCAAAAACATTTTTCCCATTTAGCACCTCCACTTTTTTGAATCCCATTTAGATGTACAACCTACCGCATAGGTCTATAAATTACGGCTTTGCCCCAGAGGTGTCGTCCCAAGGCACCAATCGCCTTTGAGAAATTATATGGCATTGAAATCACATGGGAATAAAAAGCCGTAATTTATAGACCTATGTGCAATTTTTCTTTTAAATCATTATGCCAGTTATAATTAATACACTTATCATGCTGTAGCTGTCCTACAACTATACCGGGGTGTATCTGCGTCTTTACTGCAAAAGATTTTATATCTTCACGGTTAAAATCGCCCTTAGAAATAAAACTCTTATATTCCACTTCAGGGATTAGCATATTCCTTGAATAACGATTTGCCTCATTCTCTTCCTTTGATTGAAACCCCTTGATGTCATCAATAAATGTACCTTTTTTTCCATGTAGAAGAATATGCGCTGCTTCATGAAAAAATGTGAACCAGAAGTGGTCATTAGTTTTATAACGCAAACTCATAATAATCACTGCTTTATCTTGAGTGATCCATTGTGTTGCTCCGCTGATATGAGTCTTTTTGAATTCAGGGACAAAAACAAGGATCACGCCGGACATTGCACAAAGTCGCTTCATTTCAGACTCGAACTCATCCCGCCTATTCAGCGTAAATCGCCTAATATTATCCAAGTTTATTTTAAAAACATCTTTATCAAATGGGGTAGCTTCCATTTCGGATGCCTTTATTTCACCAATTCTTAACCAGGATGCGATATGCGGTAAATTATCGGAAAATGCGGGGGATTTTCGGAAATGAGCAGCCTTCAGATCGTAAAACTGCTGCCATTGTTCCGGGGTTGAGACCCCAAAAAATTGCAACAATTTCTCCATAATGGCTTCTTTATTTTTGACATGTGGTAGAAAACCAAATTTTTTCAACTCATTTACCGGAAAAATAGTGATCCATTCCAGCTTCTGTCTCAATGCTATCGCTTCGTTTGAACGAGCATGGAAAAGGGAATAATCTGCATTCAGATTATTCCAAATATTAGCCGAGATTCCAAGAGTTCTCTCAAGTTGAACCGCAAGCTCAGCCGTAAGCATTGCTTGTTTATGGATAATCTGGCTTAAATGTTTCACGCTAATGCCCAAGCGTTCCGAAAGCTCTTTTTTTTTGATTTCACGAGACTCCAACACTTCTTCCAGATATTCACCAGGATGAACCGCATAGTCCGGTTTATAGACATAAAGTTCTTTATTAATCATGGTAATCCTCCACACCGAGAATAATAATCCCTGTAACTTGTTTAATATCTATTCCGCCGTCAGGCAACAAATGAGGATCACCTTTGGGTTTGAATATCAACCTGTGTGGATTATAAATGTCAACCGCAAATTGCTCTTTCCTGTTTCCTTTAAGCTGGTGTCTCCGCTCCGGTTTTTTCGTGGGAACTTCCATAAGGTTCACAGCAGCTTTAAGTACTTTCATGCGTTTTTTGATTTTTTCGGACTGAGTTGCGCCATACATTTTAAGTAACTCTTTTTCAGAGTTGAAAATTTTATGAAGCTTTTTCGTGTCGAAAACAATTCTCATAAGTTTGAAGATAAAACACTTTACCAAAAAGGTAAAGCATTATTTTTATCTCTATTATTAGCTCATTCGCTTTTTGGCATCCTTTCACCGCAAAGAAGACAACGCCCTTGTGGCGGCTAACCATACATCGCATGGGACATAGACATCAGGCAGAAAACTCATTTCGATTTTGTTGTGACCCTGTCCCTTGCAGGCGGCTCAGCCGCCTTCTTCGACATTGAATGAAAATAGAGAGAATTCCGGTGAGTTTTGGCCCAACAATTGATTATACGTTAGATACCCTCTAAAATAAGGCATACATTCTTTATCATCCATTATCCCAGATACTGCTTCAGATACCTTGCCGTATGCGATATGTCGGACATTGTCGGCATTTCCTCCGGTGAACCGTTCGCCACCACCTGCCCGCCAGCATGTCCGCCTTCCGGGCCCAGATCAATGATGACATCGGATGCCAGAATGATATCCAGATTGTGTTCGATTACTACTACCGTGTTTCCGTGATCCACCAGGGACTGCAATACCTGAATCAGACACTCCACATCCGATGGGTGAAGCCCCGTGGATGGTTCGTCCAGAACATATACAGTATGATCGCTTGATGCCTTGACTAATTGATGAGCCAGCTTGATGCGCTGGGCTTCTCCTCCGGAAAGGGTGGGACTTGGCTGGCCCAGGCGCAGATAACCCAGGCCGATGTTGCAGACCAGGGACAACGCCCGGCGAATGGCCGGAACTGGAGTAAAAAAAGAAAGCGCCTCCTGAAATGTCATATCAAGGATTTCGGAAATGGTTTTGCCCTTGTAAACCACCATCAGCGTCTCCAGGTTAAACCGCTTTCCTTGACATACATCGCAGGGAACATAGACATCAGGCAGAAAACTCATCTCGATTTTGTTGTGGCCTTGGCCCTTGCAGGCGGCGCAGCGACCTTCCTCGACATTGAATGAAAATCTTCCTGGCGGATATCCCCTGGTTCTGGCGGCAGGGGTTATGGCGAACAGTTGGCGGATATCGGAATAGAATCCCACATAAGATGCCGGAACTGACCGGGGCGTTTTTCCGATGGGACTGTGATCTACCTCCAGAACTCTTTTCACCGGCTCCCAGCCCCGAATGCTTCGGCACAGCCTTTCCGGGACAGGTCTGCCTGTAAGCCCGCAACTGATGGCAGGAAACAGTGTTCCCTTCACCAGCGTGGATTTTCCGGAACCGGAGACCCCGGTCACAGCAATCAGGGTACCCAGCGGGAATTCCGTATCAATGGACTTGAGGTTGTTCAAACAAGCCCCTTGAATTTCAATACACGGTTGATCCCTAAAACGCCTGAGACGGCTGGTCGCGCCGCGTGTCTTTAGCTTCAGATATTTTCCGGTCAGGGAGTTTTCGGCGTTTTTGATGAACTCCGGAGTTCCCGACGCCACGATCAAGCCCCCGTTCCGGCCTGCACCAGGCCCAAGATCAATGAGGGTATCGGCCTGACGGATGGTTTCTTCGTCATGCTCCACGACTAATACCGTGTTTCCACGATCCCGCAAGGTTTTCAGGGCATGAATCAGGATTCCGCTATCCCTGGGATGAAGCCCTATGGTCGGCTCGTCCAAAATATAGAGAATTCCGGTGAGATTTGACCCAAGCTGGGCAGCAAGCCTTACTCGCTGGGCTTCTCCGCCGGATAGGGTATCACCGCTTCTTCCGAGTGACAGGTAGGAAAGCCCCAACTGGTTCAAAAGGGCCAGACGCGACAGGATTTCTGATATGACCGGTTCCGCAACGGGTTTTTCAGGTTCGCTGAACGAAAAGCCCCGGATCATGTTCTCAAGCCGCCCCGCGGTTGTCTGCATCAAATCCCATATCGAAAAGCCGCCAATGGTTACAGACAGGGCAAGTGGCTTCAGCCGGCTCCCAAGGCACCGGGGACAGGCGCTGCGCTGACCATCTTCAACGGCTTCTGTCTGCCCCAGTCCCCCGCATATCTCGCATGCCCCCTGGGGGCTGTTAAAGGAAAAAAGTCTGGGATCCAAAGATTCCAGTCCAGTTCCACAGGTCGGGCAAACCCCTTTCAGGCTGAAAACCGTTTCATTTCCCAAGGCTTCAACCACAGTAAAACTTCCATTCCCTTCAGACAGCGCCATATCCAGCAAGGGAGTCAACATTGCTGCATTCAGTTCACGGGAAGACCACCGGCCGGTTTCCAGCTCGATGGTATGTTCATGATAGCGGCTAAGCGCCATGCCTGGCTGGATATCCGTCCATACGCCGTCGATTTTGGCGCGATTGATCCCGCCTCGCAGCGCTCTTGAGAGTACATCTTTGTGAAACCCTTTTCTGCCGATCACCTTTGGCGTCAGGATGGATGCGGACACGCTGGAATACCGCCGCAGTATCTCTTCTAAAATGGCCTGCCGGGTCTGTGTCACCAATCTTTTGCCGCATCCCGTGCAATGGCGATCTCCGAGCTTGCTGTATAAAAGCCTCAGGAAATGATATATCTCCGTCAGGGTTGCGACTGTGGATCTGCGGCTGGAATGGCTGATGCGCTGCTCGATAGCCACGGTCGGGGAAAGCCCTGTGATCCGGTCCACATCCGGACGCTCCAGAATGGTCATGTACTGGCGGACATAAGGGGCCAAGCTCTCCAGATACCGGCGCTGGCCTTCAGCGAACAGAACATCAAAGGCCAGGGAGGACTTTCCCGACCCGGATACGCCGGTCATCACAATTAGTTGATTGCGGGGAATGGATACGGTTACATTTTTCAAATTATGTTCCCTGGCTCCACTAACGACAATAGATCCACCCCAGGCAGCAACAGGCTCTGAAACAGCGGCGGGAATCGCCGGCGTTTCTCCGGGTTTACCGGGACGGAGATATTCACGCAAATATCTGCCGGTATGCGACTTTCTGCACGCCGAAACCACTTCGGGCGTTCCCGATACCACCACGGTTCCGCCAGCTTCACCGCCTTCCGGCCCCAGGTCGATCACCCAGTCGGCGGTCTTTATCACATCCATGTTATGTTCAATCACCAGGACCGTATGTCCACCCGCCGTGAGGCGCTGAAAGACTTCAAGAAGCCGTTCGATATCCTGGAAATGAAGTCCCGTGGTGGGCTCATCAAGGATGAAGAGCCGGTTGCGGCTCCCGGATTCCTGTAAAAATCGGGAAAGCTTCAGGCGCTGAGCCTCCCCGCCGGAAAGAGTGTTCAGGGGCTGGCCAAGCCTCAGATACCCCAGTCCCACATCCGAAAGCGATGTCAGAGGGCCTGTAATTTGGGGAATATCCGAGAAAACAGTTAGGGCCTCATCCGTGGTCAGGTTAAAGATGTCCGAAATGTTCAGGCCATTATAGCGGATGTTCAGGGCTCCAGGGGCATAGCGTTTTCCGGCGCATGTCGGACAGGTCACAAAAACGTCCGAGAGAAACTGCATCTCGATTTTTTCAAATCCTTCACCTTTACAGGCTTCACATCGTCCGCCGGGGACATTAAAGGAAAAGTATCCGGCGGAAAATCCTTTTTCACGCGCTTGCGGCGTATCGGCCAGACGCTTTCGAAGGGGTTCCATAGCTCCGGTATATGTCAGGGCATTGGCTCTGGGGGTTCGTCCCACCGCATGCTGATCCACCAGAACCGCTTCTGATATGTTCTCCAGACCTTGGATAACCCGATATTGTCCCGGTCGATCCGAAGCCTGGCCTTTGATCCTCTGAATGGCTTTAAACAGGATATCGCCAGCCAGCGTGGATTTTCCCGATCCGGATACACCGGTAATGCAGGTCATCACTCCCAGCGGAATCGCCACATCCACATCTTTCAAATTGTTCTCACACGCACCTTCAATCCGTATCCATTGAAGGCTTTTTGATATTTTGTGGCGCTTCGGGATGGGAATGCGTCGTTTTCCCGTCAGATAGTCACCGGTAAGAGTCCCGGAAATATGCGATGCAGGGCCATCGTACATGATTTCGCCGCCGTTCTCGCCGGCTGCAGGACCCATGTCCAGAATCCGGTCGGCCTTGCGAATAATCTCAGGGTCATGCTCCACTACAACAATCGTATTGGGAAGATCCCGAAGACGTTTCAGGATTTCAACCAGGCGGTTGCAGTCCCTGGGGTGAAGCCCGATGCTTGGTTCATCCAGAACATAGAGTGCGTTAACCATGGAAGAACCCAGGCTTGACGCCAAAGCCACTCGCTGGACTTCGCCTCCAGAAAGGGTTCTGGACTGCCGATCCAGAGTCAGATATCCCAGCCCCACATCCTGAAGAAATTTGAGCCTGGACAGGACTTCGTCATAGATCATTCTGCTGGCGTTGTCCGTGGCATCCATGTCAAGTGCTGTAAAAAAAGATGTGGTTTCAGTGACATTCAGCGCATAGACATCTGCGATCGTTTTGCCGGCCAGTCTGTAGAGCAGTGTCTCGGGTTTAAACCGGGTTCCATCGCAACTGCCGCATACCGCATAACTTCGATAGCGCGACAGAAATACACGCACCGGCATCTTGTAGGTTCGGGTTTCCAACCATTTAAAAAAACCACGCACCCCATAATATGACGGCGTACCTTCAACAATGGCTGCTCTCTGATCTGGCGGCAGGTCAGCAAACGGGATGCGGGTTGATATTCCCTGTTTTGCACAAAATGCCATCATATCATCATATTCGACCTTTTGGTCCGAACCTGTTCCCCAGGGTTTGATGGCGCCATGTTCCAGTGACTTTGACGGGTCCGGAATCACCAGGTCCCAGTCAATGTCTATGGTTCTGCTAAACCCTCGGCAGGTATCGCAGGCCCCGACCGGGCTGTTGAAGGAAAAGAGATTGGGAATCGGTGGGGAGTAGGCGATTTTGCAGGAAGCGCACTCCAGTCCCCGGCTGAAAGACAGTCGTTGTAACGGACCCACCCACAGATCAATTTGGCCTGCGCCCCATTGAAATGCCTGCTCCACGGAATCCATGATCCGGGGCTGATCCACAGCCCGGAGCCGAAGCCTGTCAACCAGAATATGAAGGGGCCGGGGCATTCCCTGCGTTGACAGATCCGACAACTGCACGGTTCGGCCCATGTCCACACACCTGTCAAACCCCATGCTAATCCAGGACAGCAAAGCATCCGGCGCTGGGTCAGGCTCAATAGCAGCCGGAAATGTGATGCGGATTTCCGTTCCCTCAGCCATGTCTTGCAGCGCCTTCCAGACATGAAGCGGAGTCTCCGGCAACACCGGTTTGCCGCAACCACGGCAGTGAAGCTGCCCCATGCGACTGAACAGAAGCTTGACATAATCGGTCAGCTCCGTCATGGTGCCTACAGTGGATCGGGATGTTCTTACCGGGTCTTTCCGGTCGATGGCGATGGCCGGCGGTATTCCCAGAATGGCATCCACTTGCGGCCGATCCATTCGATCCATAAACTGCCGGGCGTATGGCGAAAATGTTTCCACATAACGTCGCTGGCCTTCGGCATAGAGGGTATCGAAGGCCAGGGATGATTTGCCGGAACCGCTTACGCCGGTAATCACCGTTATCTGGTTCAGGGGAATGCTCAGATCAAGATTTTTCAGGTTGTGCTGTCTGGCGCCGCGAACGACGATTGCTGGAGTTTTCATTGACCAAAGATGATACATCCATCGCATTTTTTCAAGACAGGAATCGGGCGATCCTTAAATATAATGATTCTGAGGGAAGGCGGTGATTATCAAAAGGTTTTTACCGCCTCTTCTTTGTTGGCCTTGACACTTGGAAACAGAAAAAGTATAAAACAAATTGAATGATGTTTAGTGGTAATGATTTCGTGTTTTGCGAACGATTTTCATGGTCTGGAAAACGGGTGCATGAACGGAGTCGATTATCATACATGGATTGTCTGAGGGCGGAAACACCCTCGACTGGAGGAAATTATGTTTGGCATCGGCATGCAGGAATTGCTCCTGATTCTGGTTGTTGCGCTCATCATTCTCGGCCCGAAAAAGCTGCCGGAAGTGGCCAAGTCCCTCGGAAAGGCGCTTAATGAATTCAAGCGGGCCACCAATGACATCAAGGAATCCCTGGAAGTGGATCAAAGCCTGAAAACCGTCAAAAAATCATTTGATGTCATGAACGACACCCGGCCTGCAGCAGGCACCAACGCGTCCGCTTCCGTGCCTTCAGATGTTAAAGTCGCATCACCTTCGCATGAAGAAGCCACCCCCAAAACCAGTGAACCTCCCCGTGTTTCCAGTTGACAGGATTCTCCCATGAAAGATGAAGAGAAAATCCCTTTCACTTCCCATTTGGAAGAGCTGCGAAAGCGTCTTATCATCTGTTTTATCGCTGTCGGCATCGGATTTGTTCTGGCTTACAGCGTTAAGGAATGGCTGTTTCATCTGCTGACTGCACCGCTGATAGCGGTCATGCAGCCGGGTGAAAAACTGATTTTCACCGGCCTTCCGGAGGCGTTCTTTGCTTATATGAAAGTGGCGTTTTTGTCCGGTACCATGTTGGCTATCCCTGTCATTTTATACCAATTCTGGATGTTCATCGCTCCAGGGCTTTACAGCAAGGAAAGACAGCATCTTGCTCCCATCATGGTACTGTCCATATTCTTTTTTATCGGCGGCGCGCTTTTCGGCTATTATGTGGTCTTTCCCATCGGATTTCAGTTTTTCCTCAGCTTCGCCACGGACACCATCCGGCCGCTGCTGACCATGCGTGAGTATTTAAGCTTTGCTTCAATGTTTCTGCTGGTATTCGGCCTTATTTTCGAGCTTCCGTTGGTCCTGGTCTTTCTGGTAAAACTGCGCATAATTTCCATTGATTTTTTAACCAAAAACAGAAAGTACGCCATCCTTGTGATTTTTATCATTGCCGCCATTTTAACACCTCCGGATGTGGTTTCGCAGGTACTTATGGCCATTCCCATGATGGCGCTCTACGAAATTGGCATTCTCGGCGCCAGAATTTTTGTTCGCAAAAAACCTTTGGAAGAGGCTGTTCCGGAAGATACCCTGGAAAAGACACCCTGAGAGACGGTTACGGGTTCTTGGTTGCAGTTCCGGCAGTGAATTGCTACTGAAGAACATTTGCTGGTATAACAAACTATTAACAAGGGAAAAGGAGGAAAATGTCTTATGAAGAAAACATTGTGGGTTGTAATTGTGCTTGGTATTGCGGTTGTATTTGCTTCAGCCGCCCTCTACGCTGGAACCAAGGCTCCGGATGTCATCAAAATGGAGAACAAGCTCTATCCCAAACATGAAAAAGGCATTGTGGAGTTTTCGCACAAAAAACATGTCGTCGAATACAAGGGCGCTTGCGGGGACTGCCATCATGACAAGGACGGAAAACCCCTGGCGACTCTGAAAGATGGCGACAATGTTCAGAGCTGCGCGGAATGCCACAAAAAAGCCGGCGAAAAACCAAAGGGAAAAGATGCTCCCAAGCTGACGGACAAAGAGGTTCTGGAATTTCACGCCGAAGCTATACACAAGAATTGTCAGGGATGTCACAAGGAATTCAACAAAAAGAATAATTCCACAAACGCCCCTACAACTTGCGTAAAATGCCATCCGAAAACCGATAAAGCCAGTTAATCGCTTGACCCGGTGATTCTGGTAGTCCTGGTAATCCTGATTCACAGCAGGGCGGGTTTCTCTTGAAAAAGAGAGGGGCCTGCCCTTTTTTTGTCTCCGTCCTCTACATGTAATACTTGCAAAAACCTTCAGGGAATTATTCTCCATTGCCATGCGATTTCATTTTTCAGATTCGTAATTTGCTGCTGATCCTTGGAGGTGTCTTGTCTGCAAGCTGCGTGACCGGCTGCATGGAAACAGATTCCTTCACGCCACCGGCATCCCGTCAACCTGTTCAAACCCTCACCATAGTTGCTTTGGGCGACAGCCTCACCGAAGGATATGGGCTTAAGGAATATCAGGCTTATCCGGCCATTCTTGAAGCAAAACTTCAAAAAGAAGGGTTTTCCTGCTCGGTCATTAATGCCGGCATAAGTGGTGAGACCAGCAGCGGCCTGCTGTCCCGTATCAACCGGATACTCTCGCTGAAACCCGACATCGTTATTTTGTGTACAGGAGCCAATGACGGCCTTGGCGGGGTCAATCATCGTCTGATACGTAGCAACATTTCCAAAACGGTTCAAACATTCAAGGAACACCAGGCTACGGTTATTCTGGCAGGCATGAAAATGCTGGTCAATTATGGTCCGTCTTATACCGAGCCATACAATAGGCTGTATGCCGAGATTGCCGATCAGGAACAGCTCCTCTTTATGCCTTTCTTTCTGGAGGGTGTTGCCGGAAAGCCGGAACTAAACCTGGCGGACGGAATTCATCCCAATGCCAAAGGCTACCAGATTATCGCAGTCTCTGTTTATCCGTATGTTTTAAAGGCCATGAAAATAGTGCGGAGGCGTTGAGGGAGGCAAATCACATCATTAAAGGGATGTTGTTTATGGATAAAGTCGCCAAGGGTTACATTGCCATACAAGGTATCATGAATTCTCATGGCCTTCTATGAAATTAGCAATATCTGGTTTTTAGGAGAGCGGCTTTCGCCAGAAGCAATCACCCTAATGGCGGGCGTTCCCTTGACCGGGCATTTGTTTTCGCAGATTCCGCATCCCACGCATTGTTGCAGGTTCACGTAGGGCTGTTTCAGGCGGAGCCGCTCAGCGCCGAAGCCAGCGACATCCGCTTCGCGAAAAACCACGGCCTTTGGAGATGTCGGGCAGACTTCCTCACAGACAATACACGCGCCGTTTTCGGTCCATGGCAGGCATCTTCCCCTATCCACAAATGCTGATCCGATGCGGATGGGGCCTGATATCTTTTCCTTTCCCGTAATTGGCTGAATGGCGCCTGTCGGGCAGACACTGCTGCAAAGAGTGCATGAATATTCGCAGTACCCTATCGCCATATTTAACACAGGGGTCCAGATGCCGGCAAGGCCGGCTTCCCCAAGCGCCGGCGAAATGACGTTTGTCGGGCAAGTTTTCATGCACAGGCCACAACGCTGACAACGTTCCAGAAACCGGGTTTCTGTCAATGATCCCGGCGGGCGGATCAGTCGGGGGTCGGATGCCTGATGAATCTGGCCGTCCAGCCGGCTAAGAAGTGGGAAAGCAATGCCGGCGGTAAGCCCGGTCAGCACTGCGCGCCTTCCCATATCCGGCGCATATTTCTGCGATTTCAGCAGAATGAACCGGAACGATAGAGCATCCTCCGGACATACATGCTGGCAGTTGAAACAGCGAACACACTCGGCAGGTTCCCATTTTACACCAGGCCGGGGAGAAGCCGCACCCTGGCAGGCCGCCGTGCATTTATTGCAGCCAGTACACCGGGTTTCATCCTTTTCAAGATTCAGCAGACTTTTAAAAGACAACAGACCGAACAACGCCCCCAGCGGACACAGCACACGGCACCAGAACCGGGGACGCACCCGATTCAGGAACAAGAGAGCCAAAACAATCAGGCCGATTGCAAAGCCTGTCTGATAGGCTGGATATCCAAAGCCAAGGACAGGCGATACGATGATTTCTGCGGCGTAGCTGATCAGATTCAGTATCTTGATATCGCTTGTCGCCATAGCATCAAACACCTCCTTGACGCCGATATTTACAGCCGGCAGAATGGAAACCGAAAGCGATCGAAACAAAAGCGCTATCGGATCCATAAATCCCGCCAGGTTCAAGCCGAACAGAGCGGACACCAGAACCATCAAAAGAAGTCCATATTTTAGCCGCTGCGAGGGTGTTTTTTCATTCATGGCAGCGGCATGCCGTCCCTTGGCGGCGGGATGTGTGGTGCCTATTGCATGGTGAAGGGTTCCGAACGGACAGACAAAGCTGCAGAAAAACCGGCCAAGAAAAAGAGTCAGAGCAATAATAGCCAGCGCCCACCCCGCACCAGCCAGCCACTTGTGTGTGGACAACATGGTGGTAAGCAATATCAGCGGATCCATGTCAAAGAAAAACATGACCGGGTAATTCAGGCGGATGTCCTTGGGGCCAGCAATTTCCTGGGAATAGTCCAGAAAAACATTCTGGGGAAGCCTGGTTTCCATCAGCAGAAACAAAAACAGCAGCAGAAACAGTACCTGCGATATCCTTCTTAAATAAATGAGATGTTTGATTTTCATAGCACAACCTGGTAGCGGGTCAATCGGCTGAAGTCTGTTGTTCCCAGTCCCCATTTCTGAGCAAGCTGAATATGGGCGATGGCGGATGGTTTAACCTGAAACAGGTCGCAGGCCATGGCATCGGCCGCAACAGGGTCATCGCTCAGTATCAGGCGGTTGACAACCGCAACGTCAGATGCGCTTCCACCCGAAGGTCCGTTTGCAGTCATGATGCGGATGGCGTCAATCAAGGTGATTGTGGGCCTGAAAAACTGCGCCAGATCCACTATGCTTTGATGAATGTCCTGATGAAGCGCGTTTCTTCTGCCGCCTACCGCGCCGATCCAGCTTTTCATCCCCAAGGTCAGTCCGCTGAGGCTATGGACCTTGGCGACCGGCAGGTTGATGATTTTATCTGCTTCCTTAAATGGCGTAAACACCGGCCAGACATTCAGGCGATGTCCCTGAAGGTTCATATCCCGCATGAGGTTAGACAGGGGATACACCAGATCCGCCCCGGTTTTTTTCGCCACCTGATCGACACCGGTAACCGCAAAACAGTTTCTGGCTTCATGAATGGTATTGTCGGCGATGCGGACTTTTTTGGCGCCTGCCTCCTGGCAGAGAAAAATGACGGTTTCAAGAACGTCGGGATGTGTGGTAGCACCCAATTCGGGGGCTCTGGCCCAGGAGATATTGGGTTTGATCACCACCACATCGCCTTTGGAAATGAACCTGGACATACCGCCGACGGATTCAAAGAGTTTTCGGGTCAGGGCTCTGACGTCACATGGCGGCTTGCTGCAAGAAGCCTCTGCGATAAACCCTCCTCCTGTTTCTGCAGCGATTCCCGGAAAAGGAGAGGATATCATACTGTAAAGGACAGCGCCGCCTGCCAGGCGGATGAACTGTCTTCTGCTTATGAGCAAGGAGTTTGTGTTCATTTTTTAGCCTCAATTTTTATGTTTATTTTGGTGGTTACTTTTTTATCTTACGTTATCACACCACCCTGAGTTTCTTTAGCGGATTCGTGTGTTTCGTTAGCCGAAACCCGAGTCCAAAGATACCCGTCATAGACTTCAGCCATGCCAGTCCGAAGCATACGCAACGCGGTGGATCGTGTCGCTAAGCTCCTTAAGCTGATAAGGTTTGCTCAAGAATGCATTGGGACGTTCGGGATGCTCGCTTGCCATGATCAGTTCCTTGCTGTAGCCACTGGAAAGAATAACCGGGATATCAGGAGAAAGCTTGCGCAGAGCCGTCAATGTTTCCCAGCCGTCCATGCGCGGCATGGATAACTCGCAAATAACACAGCGAATCTCACGCTGATGTTGCCGGAAAACCTCTACCGCCTCTGGTCCATCCCTGGCTTCAAGCACCGTAAATCCCAAGTGTATCAGCATCGTTTTGACCATGTTGCGCATATTTTCCTCGTCTTCTACCAGCAGAACCGTGCCGCCTTCTTCCGTCTTCAGAGGCTGAACCGCATTGTGGGTAAGTTTGGGGACCTCTTCAGCCGACACTGGGAAAAAGAGGCGAAAGGTACTGCCCCGGTCCAACTTGCTCTCAACCGTGACAGCACCGTGGTGTGCGCGCACAATTCCCAGAACCACGGACAAACCCAGACCGCGACCAGTAAACTTGGTGGAGAAAAACGGGTCGAAGATTTTCTCGAAATTTTCTTCCGAAATCCCGCATCCTTTGTCCGAGACTTCTATGCACGCATAAGCACTTTCTTGTGGCTGCCAGTCCACGGGAAAACGATTTAAGGCGAGGATATCTTCCTTAATAACCGTCTTTACGGTCAGGCTAATATCTCGTTGATTCTCGTCAGAGGATTCCCATGCATTGGCGATCAGGTTGGTTAGAATATGCTGAACCTGACCAGCATCCGCGCGGACGACCGGGCCGGAAGCAGGGAAATCGGCTTTAAAAATCAAGCCTTTCGGGGCTGTGGCCTGAAGCAGGGGCATGCTATTGCAACAGAATTCGGAAAGGTCCATTGGTTCATGCTTGCCGGACGATTGCCCCAAATAGGTCAGCATCAAATTGCTGACTTCTGCCGCCTTACGAACCGACTGCATAGCCAAAAGCAGTTTTTCGATCGGATTTAACCCTATAGGCAGATCGTTCATTGCCATTTCAAGGTTCCCCATCACTACATGGAACTGGTTGTTGAAATGGTGGGCAATGGCCCCGGCCATGCGACCAAGGCTCTCGGACTTCTGAAGATGACGATTCTGTGCTTCGAGTTCAGCCTTTTGTTCTTCAGCTTGCTTACGATCGGTGATAAATCGCGCCTGTTGAACGTTCTGGTAGGCAGAAGTGGATAGTTGGTTGGCAAGGATGAAGAGAATCTTGGCAATCTGCTCGAATTGTTCGCGCGACATGGCGGGTACTTCGCGAAACGCCTCAATCACAGCCTTTTCACTGGCCCCGATTTCCTTGGCATATTCCAGCATATTATCCTCTGTTTGGAGTTCGTCGCGTACCTGGCCTATAAGCCAGTTGGCGATGTGTCTCCCGCCGACTGTAATTCCTGCGCCAGCATCCCAAAGTCCACCGCTCATACATGGCTGGATGATGGGGCCTCCTGGATGTAATCGGCCGATCAACGAATCTGACTTGAAGCAGTTAGCAAGATCCTTGTCTGTTTTGCGAATAATGTCTTTGCACAACCGACAGAATTTACTTGGTGCGGTAATAGGTGTTCCGTCGGTGTGAGTGATAATGGATGCAACACCGGTAACCTTGGCAAACTCGTCTTGGATGCGTTGGATATCGTCAATGTTGAACAATTCCTCGAATGCAATGTTCCCGTTATCATTCAGAGGCAGAGTCAGCGCAACAATGCGATTTTTTAATGAATCCTCCAACCGCTTAAATTCAGAATTTTCTTTTTCTAATTGCTTTAACCGCTGTTCTAATTCTTCGTAGGTCGGTTTTTCGTTCACTGGAAATGTCTCCAATTTCTATAACCTGCAATTTAAGTGCTTAGTGCAGCAATGCCATAATTTCCGAATCACTTCTTGCGGATTTAATCGTGTCCTTGATTTGTCTGAGTACATTGATGTTCCTAATTTTCTGAATACCGGACATATATACTGCGAACTGGCATAATCTGCGCTTTTCATAAACTCCCTCTCCCAGCGGGGGAGGGTTGGGGTGGGGGATCAAAAACGTAAAATTATGCCGGTTCGCAGTATACATA
>Ga0194038_1000084_pt1 | contig 38972 bp, 42 predicted proteins | sample JunL226m_MetaG_FD_148630 | JGI IMG/M metagenome (GOLD analysis project Ga0194038, IMG submission 148630) | Anoxic zone freshwater microbial communities from boreal shield lake in IISD Experimental Lakes Area, Ontario, Canada - Jun2016-L227-6m | ecosystem: Environmental > Aquatic > Freshwater >... | reverse complement strand
ATGTTAGCTTTAAGGTGGATAAGTATTCCATTACTGTTTACCAGTCTCGACAAGTCTTGGTGAAAGACCCATCGTCTTAATTTTCTTCTCGGCTGCGTCTGCAGCATCTTTGTCGGTATAGGGGCCGGCACGAAGAACGTAGAGTTTGGCACCATCAGTGCCAGTTTTATTGATGACGTAATTTGGAATCTTTTGCTCTTTGAGTTTTGCAATCCAACCTTTAGCACGCTCTTCTGATACAAATGCACCAATCTGAATGACATATTTTCCTGAGCCATTTGCAGCGCTAGTACTACTAAGGTTATCGGGGCTAGTGCTATCCGCTTTCACTGAGCTATCGGCCTTAGGTTTTACATTCGGTGCGGCAACAATCTCTTCTCCAGCAGCCAAACCCAGTCCAGCAGCTTTGCTTGGCGCAGGGGCTGGTTTAGTTTCCACTTTAGTCTCTGCCTTTGGTTCTGGAATAGCTGCAACTTTGGGAGTTTCTTTTGCAGGTTCTGTAACAACTTCTGCTTTGGATTTCTCAACAGTCTTTGCATCACTGCCAGGAATTGGCAAGCTTGTCACAATATTAACTGCAATGTCATTAGGCGCAGATTTAGGGCTGTTATCCAAAACACGCGGCAAACCAACTACTGCAATGAGGACTAATACTGCAGCGCCAATTAAACGATGGCGTGCTCTTTGTTGTTCTGGATCTTCTGTAAGGGCAAGTTCTTCTGCTTCAGCAGCGCGCTGGAAGCTACGAGGGGCAGCGCGTTTAGCGGTGCGTCTCCCTACTGAACCTAGATCAAGGTCATCAGCCTGTGTTTTTCGCTTAAAGAAGCTCGGTAAACGAATCATGGATCAATGGGCCTGGTTGTTTCGGTAAATCATTACGCCTGCAACTGTATAAAAGGATCCGAATACTGTAATTCTATCACCCTCACCCGCTTTTGATAGTGCTTTTTGATACGCTGCAGCAGGCTCTGAGAAGCATTCAATACCGCCATCCGAACCGTTTTGAGGCTTTACGCCCATAGCCTCAAGCCTCTGTGCCAAAGTCTTAGCACTGGCAGCTCTAGGGGTCGGCAAATCAGTGCAAAACCAAAAATCGACAATCTCCAATAAAGGTTTGATCACCCCTTCGATATCCTTATCTGCCATAGCACCAAAAATGGCATAGGTATAGGGGTGATAGCCCATTTTGTCCAAGCCTTGAGCCAAAGTAGCAGCAGCATGCGGGTTATGAGCCACATCCAAAACTACGGTCGGCTGGCCGGGTAATACCTGAAAGCGACCAGGTAGCTCAACCAGAGCAAAGCCATTACGAATATCCTGCGCGCTGACTGGTAAGCGTTGATGCAAAGCCATTAAGGCAGCAACCACTGCAGAGGCATTCAGAATTTGATTGGCACCTCGCAATGCTGGATAGCCAAGACCACTAAAACGTTTCTTGCGCCCTGCCCAACCCCATTGCTGCTTATCACCTTGAAAGTTGTAATCACGCCCTTGCAACCAAAGATCACAACCCAATTTTTCGGCATAGTCGATTAAGGATTGGGGTGGAACAGGATCCCCACATACTGCAATATGACCAGAGCGGAAGATACCTGCCTTCTCAAAACCAATTGCTTCTCTAGTACTCCCTAAGAAGTCTGCATGGTCAATATCAATGCTCGTCACAATAGCGCAATCTGCATCCACAATATTGACGGCATCTAAACGCCCACCCATACCTACTTCTAAAATCACTGCATCCAAGTTTGATTTGGAGAAGAGATGCATGATAGCCAAAGTAGTGAACTCAAAATAGGTTAGTGTTGGCGCATCTACCAAACTCACCCGTGCTTTTTCAACCGCAGCAAAGTGTTCTAACAGAAGATGGTCATTCACTACTTGTCCATTTAGGCGAGCGCGCTCATTAAATGTGAGTAAGTGCGGAGATGTATGGCAGCCTACGCGATAGCCCGAGGCCAACAAAATACTCTCAAGATAGGCGCAGGTTGAGCCTTTGCCGTTAGTACCGGCAACCGTAATCACAGGACAGTCAAAGTGAAGATCTAGTGCTGCCTTGACACGATTGATGCGCTCAAGCCCCATATCGATACCAACAGGATGAGCAGTTTCAAGGTAGCTAAGCCAAGCCTCTAGGCTAGGAAAAAGAATTGGGGCTTGATGGGCTGTGCTCAAGCGCTTAGACGGCTGAGATACCCGCAATCGCAGGCTCTGGAAGTTTTTGCAAAAGCGCTAGTAGGCGCGCAATCTCACCGCGCATTTGGCGGCGGTCGACAATCATATCGATACCACCCTTTTGCATCAAGAACTCAGAACGCTGAAAACCTTCAGGTAATTTTTCACGAACTGTTTGTTCAATTACGCGCGGACCAGCAAAACCAATTAAGGCTTTTGGTTCAGCCATCACAACATCACCCATAAAAGCAAAACTTGCAGAAATACCACCCATCGTTGGGTCAGTTAATACGCTGATATAGGGCAAACCTTTTTTAGAGAGCAAGGTCAACATAGAGTTCGTCTTCGCCATCTGAAATAAGGACAATAAGCTCTCCTGCATACGCGCACCACCAGTAGCAGTAACACATATAAAGGCACATTTTTTAGCAATAGCATCTTGGACGCCACGGGCAAAACGTTCACCTACTACAGAGCCCATCGAGCCGCCCATATATTGAAACTCAAAGCAAGCCGCAACCACTGGAATAGATTCAATCTTGCCACCCATCACAATTAAAGCCTCAGATTCACCAGAAGCATCGTTTGCTTCTTTAATACGGTCTGGGTATTTTTTAGAATCCTTAAATTTCAGTGGATCAGTTGGATAAATATCCGCACCGATTTCATAACGACCTTTAGGATCAAGCAGATTATCTAAGCGTTGGCGCGCGCCAATGCGCATGTGATGACTGCATTTTGGACATACTGAAAGATTGGCCTCAATGTCAGTGCTGTAGAGAACCGTTTCACAACTAGGGCACTTAACCCACAATCCTTCTGGTACTGATTTTCGATTCGCAGGATCAGTATGTTGAATTTGGGGTGGGAGTAATTTATCTATCCAGCTCATTAGTTTTTAACTGTCCAATGCGTCGCGAATCTCACGAATGAAGGTTTCCAGAGATTGTACTGCCTGCCCAGGAGGCGCTTCCTCTAAAAGACGAATAATACGGCTGCCAATCACCACTGCATCAGCACTTTGAGATACTGCCTTGGCGCTAGCGGCATCGCTAATTCCAAAACCCACAGCAATCGGAATATCAGTCTCTTCTCGAATTTTCGGGATGACGCTAGCCACATCTTGAGTATTAAGGTTTGAAGCACCAGTGACTCCACGCATGGAAACGTAATAGATATAACCAGAAGCAATTTTGGCCGCCTCTTTAATACGCTCATGCGATGAAGTCGGTGCCAATAAGAAAATGGGATCGATACCTGCAACACGCATGCGGGCAGCAAAATCAACGCACTCTTCTGGCGGGTAATCTACTACCAATACGCCATCCACTCCAGCAGCTTTGGCTTCTGTTGCGAAACGCTCTGCTCCCATTTGCTCAACAGGATTTGCATAGCCCATCAAGACAACAGGCGTCTTAGTATCTTGTTTGCGAAATTCTTTCACCATCTCTAAGCAGCTATGTAAGGTCACACCATGCGTCAATGCGCGCTCAGATGATCTTTGGATCACTGGACCGTCAGCCATCGGGTCCGAGAAAGGCACACCTAACTCAATAATGCTAGAACCACCTCGCACTAATGCATGCATCAACTCCACTGTGAACTTTGGATCTGGATCGCCTGCAGTAATGAAAGGAATGAGTCCTTTCTTACCTGTTGCCTTTAACTCTTTAAAGAGTGCGGTAATTTTTGACATGCTATTTTTCTTAACCTTCAGAACCGGTAGCTTGCGCAACCGTGTGCATATCTTTATCGCCACGACCAGAGAGATTGACCAAGATGGTCTTGTCTTTTGGCAAAGTCTTGGCTAGCTTGCAGGCATAAGCAATTGCATGAGCCGACTCTAGAGCAGGAATGATGCCCTCAATTTGACAGCAATCATGGAAGGCTTTAAGTGCCTCTTCATCAGTGATAGCAACATAGTCTGCACGTCCAGAATCTTTTAACCAAGCATGCTCTGGCCCAACGCCGGGATAATCCATGCCAGCTGATACAGAATGAGTTTCAGAAATCTGGCCATTCTCATCCTGCAATAAATAAGTGCGATTGCCGTGTAAGACGCCTGGCTTACCGACACAGAGTGCTGCGGAATGCAAGCCACTACCCAATCCATGTCCTGCAGCTTCAACACCAATTAATTTGACTTCTGGGAAATCAATGTAAGGATAAAAAATGCCCATCGCATTTGAGCCACCACCAACACAAGCTAAAACATAGTCAGGCTGACGTCCGGTCATTTCTGGCATTTGTACTTTGCACTCTTCACCAATCACACTCTGAAAATCCCTCACCATCATTGGGTAAGGATGAGGTCCTGCAACGGTGCCAATAATGTAGAAGGTATTTTCTACATTAGTCACCCAATCGCGCATCGCTTCATTGAGTGCATCTTTTAGTGTTTTAGTGCCCGATTCCACAGGGACCACTTTGGCGCCAAGCAACTTCATCCGAAATACGTTTTGTGCCTGACGAGCGACGTCAACAGAGCCTTGGTATACCGTGCAGTCAAGACCAAAGCGCGCGCAGATGGTTGCCGTAGCAACACCGTGCTGACCAGCACCCGTCTCAGCAATGATGCGTGGCTTACCCATGCGCTTAGCTAACATCGCCTGGCCAATCACATTGTTAATCTTGTGGGCACCCGTGTGGTTTAAGTCTTCGCGCTTCAGATAGATTTGCGCACCCCCCAGCATTTCACTCCAACGCTTAGCGTGATAAACCGGAGATGGTCTACCTACAAAATGTTTGAGCTCGTAATGGAACTCTTCAATAAATTCTGGATCGTGTTGATATTTAGCATAGGCTTCTTTGAGTTCATCTAATGCATACATCAATGTCTCAGAAACAAACACGCCGCCGTAAGGACCAAAGTGTCCTCGTGCATCTGGCTTATCGTACATAGCTACCTCTTTTGATTTATCTACAGCAAATTATTGGGATGATGATTTCTCATCTACCGCGCGCACTGCTTTTATAAATTGAGCCATGAGCGCAGGATCTTTAACACCCCTGCTGATTTCTACGCCACTAGAGACGTCAACCGCGCAAGGATGCAGACGAGCAATCGCCTCGCCCACGTTGTGCGTGTTCAATCCACCACTCAAAACGACCCGAGGCGCGTTTTCGCTTACCCATGTCTGTGGAATTCCTTGCCAATCAAAAGGAACGCCTCCACCACCATAACCCTCGACGAGGGCATCCAGCAGAAAAGCGTTTGCATGCCTATATTGTATGGAAAATTCATGAAATGCGAAGCCTGGCCCAATACGGGCTGCTTTCATCCAGGGCTGGCCATCTGCAAGCGAGATACACCGTTCTGGCGTCTCATCCCCATGAAATTGCCATAAGGTGATGGGTGCAGAAGCCCTAATTGCAGCAAATTGCTCATCTGAAGCATTTACTACCAAACCAACCGCATCTACCCCGGCTGGAAGCCTAGAAATCAGTTGAGCAGCCACAGCTGGACTTACAGCGCGAACACTAGGGGGATAAAAGACAAAACCAACTGCATCTACACCTGCAACAACAGCCGCATCAATGTCTGCAGAGTTCTTTAAACCGCAGATTTTGACTCTGGTTCGTCCAGGTGAGTATGTTAATAGGCCCATAACCCCAATAATAAGGTACGGGTAGCCTAATCTGCCCTATTGAGCGCTAACTCCACCCAATAGGACGCTCAAGGGGTCAATCAGCTTTCCTTCCCTCAAAACCTCATAGTGGAGATGGGGTCCGGTAGCACGTCCGGTTGCACCAACTCTTGCAATAGCTTGACCCCTTTGTACCTTGGCACCTTCTGAGACCAAGAGCTCGCTAGCATGAGCATAGCGTGACTGGAAGCCATCGCCATGATCAATCAGTAATAGATTTCCATATACAGGGTCGCGAGTAGCTTTAGTCACTACCCCGTCACCCGCAGCAATAATGCTGGTTCCAGCTGGGGCCTGGAAATCTACCCCCAGATGCTCGCTCCAAGAATTTTTAAAGGGGTCTAGACGTTTTCCAAAACCGCTCGATATCGAAATATGCTCTTTGATTGGATACCCGGCAGGTAGAGACTCAAGCCAAGCGATTTGATTCTTCCAATATCCAGAAATCTTATCCAAATAATTATTGTTATGTTTCATATCCTGCAGGGAGTCCTGAAGGGCATTCATTAAGCTAGGACTTACTTTTGAGTGCGATGGCGTAATGAATGGACCACCTGCAGATAATGGTCTTGGCCTCTCTTTTTGCAATATCGGGGGAGTAGCTAAAGAAGAAAGTTTTAGATTACTCACTTCTAATTCATTAATCTTGGATTGATAGATGACGATTTGCTTTTCAATGTCAGTTAACTTTTGGCGATAAAAAGAATTGAGATTCTCAAGCTCAACTGCAGTATGCACATTACCAAGCTGCCTAGCAAGCTGCGGGTTGTATTCAATTGCCATCTGAAAGCCCATATATTGCAAAAATACACCCAGCAATACTAATGAAAAGGCGAAAGCAAAAACACTAATCAATAAATGCTTTAGCGTGAGGTTAATGCGGTGTATTTTTCCAACTGGGCCTGATACCCAAAAAATTTGCATGGTTAAGCTTTAAGCAGCACCGCTCTTTTGCATGGCTTGCGCTATCAGAGTTTCTGCAGCATGCGATGATGACTCACTATCGGCTTGACGTAATTTTCCATCTACCCTTGCACCCACTTGTATGCCTAAGCTTCCATAGGTGATGTCTCCAGTGACAAACGCGGTCTCCAATAACTCTACTCGATCAGAGGAAAATATATTGCCACGTAAAGTTCCGGACACGATGACATGCTTTGCCCTAATGTCGCCAGTAACAGTAGCACCCTTTGCAATTGCAACCGAAGCCTCATGCTCATCGTCTTGCATAATATTACCGTTGACAAGGCCATCAATTCGAACGCTGTTACGCAATAATAAATTCCCATCAACCCTGAGACTTGCGCCGACGATGGTCTCAAAACTTTCGACTGATTTACCTAGATTCTGATTTGCTTTTGAATTGAACATGGAGTCACCTTTTTACCTAGAAGGAGGATCATCTCAAAATTCACAACATACGACATTGCCCTAAAGGCTAATAAACTTTCTAAGCTACCTAAAATGGTGGTTTTAGCATAAAAAAGAAGGTAGCCAAGAGTTTTTAAGAGAGGGTTCTGGAATATCGAACTCTTCTGGGTAGGCAATTTTCGCTAAATATAGGCCATCAGGCATAAATGTAGGGGCTGCAATTCTCCTATCTTTGGCTGCCAGAACTTCTGCCATCCATTCTGGCTTTTGCCGGCCCTGCCCGATTTGCAAAAAGCATCCTACTAAATTGCGCACCATATGCTGTAAGAAGGCATTCCCCCGAATCCGAAAATAGATCCATGGCCCCTCGGAAATGATTTCAATCGAATATATCGTCTTGACGGGTGTTTTACTCTGACACTCAGAAGATCTAAATGAACTAAAGTCATGCTCTCCAATCAAACACTCAACTGAATTTTTCATTGCTCCAATATCAAGCTGCTGGTTGGGTGGCAGCATTAAATAGCCTGCTCGGGAATGAACCATTGGTATACGACACGGCCCAGCATGCAAGGCATAAATATAAGTACGCTCGAATGCCGAGAAACGCGCACTAAATTCCCCTGAAACTGTTTTTGCCCAATTAACCACAATCGATGGTGGCAGAAAAGAATTCACGCCTCTTACCCATGAAAAATCTTCACGCTCTACATTGGCGTCAAAGTGAACCACCTGCCCTAGCGCGTGGACACCAGTATCTGTTCTGCCCGCAGTAATCGTTTTAATTGGAAAGTCCTTAGTGGACTCACCAACAAAGGCTGTAATAGCGCTCTCCAGTTCATCTTGAACCGAATGTTGATTGACTTGTGTCTGCCAGCCAGAGTATGGGCTGCCGTCATATTGAAGGCCAAGGGCTATCCGCATTGCGCTACCCCCATGAGCTTAGGCATTTCGCTGCGAGAGCTCTGCCAGCAAGCTCTGAGCCTCAATCGTAATGGCAGGGTCCACTGCAGTACTTATTAGTAGTATTTCTTCTAAGGACTTCTTAGCAGCAGAAAAATCTTCAATTGTGATGTAAGCACGAGCAAGATTTAACTTCACCCGCAATGTATCTGCCAGGGGATTAGAAAAAGAATCTGGCGATGCTTGAGGAGCTTCCGTTACCGGCTTAGAAAGATCAAGATCAATGCCAGCAAATAATGCTTTGGCACGGTCCGGCATTTCAACATGAGCGCTAGACTTTACTGAAGCACCTCCATCGGCTGCTGGGGCATTAAAGTTAGTGAGCTCCGAGCGGCGCGCATTGCGGGCAAAGCCCCATAACAATAAACCTGTTAATGCAATTAAAGTCATTGCCAATATAGCTGGCCCAAACCCACCTAAGCCAAAATTATTCTCAACCGCTTTTTTGTCTTTTGATTTATTAAGTAACTGCTGTAAGTCAGCAATATTTTTTTCTAGCTCAGCAACGCGAGATTTAGCTTGATCCAATTGTTTTTCTTGAGCAACCAATTCTTCTGTGTAGCGTCGCTCTTGGGCATTACCTTCAGTGCTAGAGCCAATCTTTAGGCGATCTTTTGGAGCGGCTTCCCCAGCCTGTGCATTGCCAGACTTTGATTGGGCTTGCGCTCCATTTCCGCCCTGTTGGGCTTGCCACTCTACGATCGCCTCTGCGACAAATTGATTGGCTTCTGCAGGACTAATTGAGCGCAGCAATGCTTGGCTTGGTTTATTCAACTCAGCCCCTGCAGCCAATCGATTAATGCTACCACTGGCGAATGCATCTGGGTTGGCTTTGTATAAAGCCATCATCGCTTGATTCAATGTAGCGCCATCTAATTGTGGAACCATCAATTTAGCTATCTCAGACAAAGTTTGACCAGGCTTCACAATGACTTTTTGCACATCACCCAAAAGCAAGGTATAGGTTTTGGTAATGCTACCGCTAGACCAATTAAGGTTGATTAATATATCTACAAAGGGATCTTCCGAGAGTGGCACAGCATTTACTGTCTCTACCAGAACCATCAGTTGCTCTTGGCGATTACGATATACAGAAACTTGTGGATTAAGGTCTAGAATCTTTTGAGAAATTCCTAGGCGCTCATAAGAAGCTTTAGGTAAAGTGCTTGCTTTTAAGCTTGATAAGGCAGCCTGCTCATCGGCAGCGATACGTATTGGAATCTCTAAACGCAGAGGCTCACCAGATTTAGACTGTAACTGAGGCGAGCCTAGGGACACTGCCCAAGCTGTGCAGACCCAACTAAGCAATACAAAGCAAAGCGCTTTGACAAAGCGACGTTGGTAATTTCTGAACATTATTTTTCGAGCAAGATTCTGAGCATGCGGCGCAAAGGTTCTGCAGCACCCCACAACAGCTGATCACCAACTGTAAATGCGCCAAGATACTCTGGGCCCATAGCTAATTTATGCAAACGGCCAATCGGGATATTCATCGTGCCGCTAACTGCTGCTGGTGATAAATCACGTTCAGTCATTTCACGATCATTGGGAACAACTTTGACCCATTGGTTATCATTTGCCAAAATAGCTTCGATTTCTTTTAAGGGAATATCTTTTTTCAACTTCACAGTCAAACCTTGTGAGTGACAACGCATAGCTCCAACACGCACACAGATGCCATCAATTGGAATGCTGCCAGGAGTTCGAAATGCAGCCTTGCCAAGAATCTTATTGAACTCAGAACCACCCTTCCACTCTTCTTTTGTTTGCCCATGTTCAACTGGAACGTCAATCCATGGAATCACGCTACCAGCCAATGCGGTATTACGGAAGTTTTGTGTTGGAAAGTTTGCTGAACGCAATGTTTCAGTTACTTTGCGATCAATGTCCAAGATTGAAGATGAAGGATTTGCTAATTCGGTAGCAACACTGTCACGCAAAGCGCCCATTTGTAGGAGCAATTCCCGCATATTCTGTGCACCAGCACCAGATGCCGCTTGGTAAGTCATCGCGCTGATCCACTCAACCATGTCAGCTTTCACCAAACCGCCCATCGCCATCATCATTAAGCTCACAGTGCAATTAGCACCGATCCAATTTTTACCGCCAGCAGCCAAAGCCTTATCAATCACAGGACGATTGACGGGATCCAAGACCAAGACAGCATCATCTTTCATGCGCAGAGCACTTGCTGCATCAATCCAATGGCCATTCCACCCAGCAGCACGCAGCTTTGGGAAGACGTCATTGGTGTAGTCGCCACCTTGACAAGTGAGGATGATGTCACAGCGTGACAATGCTGTGATGTCATTCGCGTTTTGCAGAACGTCTTCACCCTTAGTGACCTTTTGGCCATTGAATAAAGGCACTGCTCCGCCCGCTTGGCTAGTACTAAAAAATACTGGCTCGATCAAGTCGAAATCTTTTTCACTCAACATTCTATCGATGAGAACGCTGCCAACCATACCGCGCCAGCCAACTAAACCTACCAATGGTGTTTTTGTATTTGCCATGATGATGAACTATTTAATGAATTTTTAATTTCGATTTATGAAAGCGCCGCTACTACTGCAGCACCCATTTGTACAGTAGATACCTTTTGGGTGCCTTCGGTATAAATATCGGCTGTCCGCAAGCCTTGTGCTAATACTTTTTGCACAGCCTTTTCAATACGATCTGCCTCCGCGGGCATTCCTAATGAATAACGCAGCATCATTGCCGCAGATAGGATGGTCGCCAATGGGTTGGCAATGCCTTTACCGGCGATATCCGGAGCAGAACCATGACTTGGCTCATATAAGCCTTTGTTGTTCTTATCTAAAGAGGCAGATGGCAGCATGCCAATAGAGCCAGTCAACATAGCTGCTTCATCAGACAAGATATCGCCAAATAGATTACCCGTGACAACTACATCAAAAGCCTTAGGCGCCTTTACTAGTTGCATTGCAGCGTTATCAACATACATATGGGTTAACTCAACATCAGGATACTCTTTTGAGATCCGAATCATGACTTCGCGCCACAATTGTGATGTTTCTAAAACATTCGCCTTATCTACACTGCATACTTTTTTACTACGTTTACGGGCAGCTTCGAAAGCAACTCGACCAATACGCTCTACTTCAGGTTCACTGTAATGCATGGTGTCAAAACCTTCGCGTGCACCTTTAAATAGTGGTAATTCAGAAGCACGAATACCGCGCGGTTGGCCAAAATAGATATCGCCGTTTAATTCGCGCACTATCAAAATATCTAAACCACCAATAATCTCTGGCTTTAAGCTAGAAGCAGCGGTCAGTTCTGAGTAGCAGATTGCTGGTCTGAAATTAGCAAACAGCTCTAAGTGTTTACGCAAACCCAAAATAGCTTGTTCGGGTCGAAGTTCTCGGGCAAGCGTATCGTATTTCCAATCACCTACAGCGCCAAACAAAATAGCATCTGCTTTTTTGGCTAGCTCTAAAGTTGCTGGTGGCAATGGATGGCCTGCCACATCATAAGCAGCACCACCTACGGGAGCTTCTTCCAAATCAAACTTTGGGCCGAGTGCATTTAATACTCGAACAGCTTGAGCAACGATTTCCGGACCGATACCATCGCCCGGGAGGACTGCAATTTTCATGAAAGGCCTTTAAATCTAAAATTACGGCAATTGGGTTGCAAGCCAAGGCATTTTCAGAATGCGCTCGGCTTCATAAGCCTTGATTTTATCTGCATGGCGCAGAGTTAAGCCAATATCGTCCAGACCATTAAAAAGGCAATACTTTCTAAATGGGGCTACTTCAAAGCTATATGCGGTGCCATCAGGGGTAATAACTTGTTGAGCCTCAAGGTCCACTGTCAACTGATAACCACTAAATGCCATGGTTTCGTTAAATAGGTGGTCAACCTGTATTTCTGTCAAAACAATGGGTAAAAGACCATTCTTAAAGCAGTTATTGTAAAAAATATCAGCAAAACTTGGGGCAATCACCGCCCTAAAGCCAAATTGATCAAGCGCCCAAGGGGCATGTTCACGGGAACTGCCGCAGCCAAAGTTTTTACGCGCCAATAGAATGCCTGCGCCTTTGTATCGAGCTTGATTCAGAACAAAATCTGGATTGATTGGGCGAGTACTGCAATCCTGTCCTGGCTCACCATGATCTAAATAACGCCACTCATCAAATAAATTTTGGCCAAAGCCAGTCTTCTTGATCGATTTTAGGAACTGCTTTGGAATGATCGCATCGGTATCCACGTTCTCGCGATTTAGAGGAGCAACCAAACCTTTATATATCGTAAATTTATCCATGTTCTAACTTTGGCTCTTGATATTTACTTCACTGGGGTAACGATAACGTCCTTACCCTTAGTTTGAGATGGATTTTGCTGCGTAGAATTTGCACCTGTTCCACCCATGGAGTTACCCATCGACTGCAAATCCTTACCCATGCCTTCCATCGTGCTACTGCATGCAGAAATCACTAAACCTGTAATACCAACGGTAGCTAATCTAGCAATTAAAGAAACTGGAGAAAATTTCATTTCTGCTTACCTTTATGAGATCTTACGAACATCTACAAAATGACCTTCAATTGCAGCAGCAGCTGCCATTGCAGGACTCACTAAATGGGTTCTACCGCCATTACCCTGGCGACCCTCAAAATTGCGGTTGGACGTAGAGGCACACCGTTCACCTGGCTCCAAACGATCAGCATTCATTGCCAAGCACATAGAGCAACCCGGTTCACGCCACTCAAAGCCAGCAGCTTTAAAAATACGATCTAAGCCCTCGCGCTCCGCTTGGGCTTTTACTAAGCCAGAGCCAGGTACAACCAATGCTAACTTCACATTAGCCGCCACTTTTTTACCAAGACGATCAACCACTTTAGCTGCTGCACGCATATCTTCAATGCGACTATTAGTACAGGAGCCTATAAACACCTTATCCACAAAGATGCTGCTCAGCGGCGTATTCGGAATAAGGTTCATGTACTCCAATGCACGCTCAATTGCAGAGCGCTTATTAGGATCACGTTCTTTTTCTGGATCAGGAACAGACCCACTAATTGGAAGTACCATTTCTGGTGAGGTACCCCAAGTCACTTGTGGAGCAATCTCTTCAGCCCGCAACTCCACTATCGCATCAAACTTGGCATCTGGGTCAGACTGCAAGGTTCTCCAATACTGAAGGGCTTGCAACATCGCAGGACCCTTGGGAGCGTATGGACGCCCTTGGATATATTCAATAGTGGTTTCATCTACAGCGACCAGACCTGACCTTGCGCCAGCTTCAATTGCCATATTGCAGATGGTCATACGACCTTCCATAGATAAATTACGAATGGCTTCGCCAGCAAACTCAATGGTATATCCAGTACCGCCTGCAGTGCCAATCTTTCCAATCACAGCAAGCACAATATCTTTAGCAGTAGAGCCAGGCTGCAAGCGACCATCTACGCGCACCAACATATTCTTACTCTTTTTCATGAGCAAAGTTTGGGTAGCTAATACATGCTCAACCTCAGAAGTGCCAATACCAAAAGCCAAGGCTCCAAATGCACCATGCGTACTGGTATGGGAGTCGCCACACACCACAGTCATACCAGGCAAAGTTGCGCCCTGCTCTGGTCCAATCACGTGAACAATGCCTTGGCGTGCATCATTCATTTTGTACTGCGTAATACCAAATGCATCGCAGTTTTGGTCCAAGGTATCTACTTGTAATTTCGAAATGGGATCAGTAATACCTTCGGAGCGATCGGTCGTCGGTACGTTATGGTCGGAGACTGCCAAATTGGCAGAGATCCGCCAAATGGGACGTCCGGCCAAATTCAAGCCTTCAAAAGCCTGGGGGCTAGTCACCTCATGAAGTAGCTGACGATCGATATAGATCGTAGCTGTGCCATCCTCTTCAGAGTAAACAACGTGGTCATCCCACAATTTGTCATAAAGCGTACGGGACATGAGTAACCTTAGATACCTTATTTACGAGCTGAGAGGTTCGGAACTTTACGGGCAGTTTCGCCGACATACAACTGGCGTGGACGCCCGATCTTGTACTCTGGATCAGTAATCATCTCTTCCCACTGAGCAATCCAGCCTACTGTTCTTGCTAATGCAAAAATACAGGTGAACATGTCTGTTGGAATACCAAGTGCACGTTGAACGATACCAGAGTAGAAGTCCACGTTTGGATAAAGCTTGCGACTAACAAAATATTCATCTTCCAGAGCAATTTTCTCAAGTGTCATTGCAAGCTTGAATAATGGATCATCTTGCAGGCCTAATTCATTCAACACTTCGTAGCAAGTTTCACGCATCAATTTAGCACGTGGGTCAAAGTTCTTATAAACCCGGTGACCAAAGCCCATCAAGCGCACGCTTGAATTTTTGTCTTTTACTTGTGCGATGAATTCATGAATATTATCCACACCGCCGTTTGCTTGAATGTCATTTAACATTTGCAAACAAGCTTCGTTTGCTCCGCCGTGAGCTGGGCCCCAGAGGCAAGCAATACCAGCAGAGATAGCGGCGAATGGGTTTGTACCAGAAGAGCCACACAAACGCACAGTAGAAGTAGAAGCATTTTGCTCATGGTCTGCATGCAATATGAAGATGCGGTCCAAAGCACGTACTAAAACTGGATTGACTTTGTACTCTTCACATGGCGTAGCAAACATCATGCGCATAAAGTTAGCGGTATAGGACAAAGAGTTATCTGGGTAGATGAATGGCTGACCTATAGAGTACTTATAAGCCATTGCTACCAAAGTTGGCATCTTAGCAACCAAACGAATTTGTGCAACTTCACGAGCATAGGGGTCGCTGTAGTCAATCTTGTCATGGTAGAAGGCCGCCATCGCGCCAACTAAACCAGTCAATACAGACATCGGATGCGCATCGCGACGGAAACCACGCAAGAAGAATTGCATCTGCTCATGAACCATGGTGTGGTGCATGACCATCGTTTCAAAATCTTTTTTCTCGGTAGCGTTTGGCAGCTCACCATTGATCAAAAGATAGCAAACTTCTAAGAAGTCGCAGTTATTTGCCAAATCTTCAATTGGGTAACCACGGTAAAGCAACTCCCCTTTATCGCCATCGATATAGGTAATTTTGCTATTGCAAGAAGCAGTTGAAAGAAATCCTGAATCGTAAGTGAACTTGCCGGTCTGGCCATAGAGCTTACGAATGTCGATTACGTCAATATCTGGCGTGCCGTCCGAAAACGAGAGTTTTGCCTTGATGTCCGATTCAATCATTTCTAATCCTTAGTCATTCAAAATTATGATTAATACACTATTCGTTTATATGCTTTCACTGCTATTACATCAAAATGCCGAATTATTTCTCTCTCAGCTTTTGTAAAACTGTTTTAAAGGAGTCTGACTGCATCTCCTTCTCCAGTGCTGCCACAGAATCTTTGCGACCAATTAATAAATCCATCAGGTCATTGTCATCTAAGGCCAGTAACTGGCTTAATACTTTTCCATCTTCAGCGCTTAAATGGGGGCCGTAGCGCTCAAAGAAACGCTGCAGAATAAGATCGTTTTCCAGCAAGCCCCTGCGAGCATCACTCTTTAGACGATATAACTCTGCATTACTGAGGGTCATACTGCCCTTCGGACCATCAACTCCTTAATCTTGCCGATTGCCTTCGTTGGGTTCAAATGCTTAGGACAGACATCCACGCAATTCATAATGGTATGGCAACGGAACAGGCGATACGGATCTTCCAAGTTGTCCAAACGAAGATTGGTTTCTTCATCACGGCTATCAGCAATAAAGCGATAGGCCTGCAACAAACCAGCTGGGCCAACGAACTTATCCGGGTTCCACCAGAAAGATGGGCATGCAGTAGAGCATGATGCACACAGGATGCACTCATACAAACCATTTAACTCTTCACGCTCTTCAGGACTCTGGAGGCGCTCTTTTTCTGGAGGTGGATTATCGTTTACCAAGTAAGGCTTGATAGATAAGTATTGCTTGAAGAACAAAGTCATATCGACGATCAAATCACGTACCACTGGCAAACCAGGCAATGGGCGCAATGTGATGACCTTAGGCAAGGTCAACATATTAGTCAAACAAGCCAAGCCATTTTTGCCGTTAATGTTCATTGCGTCTGAACCGCATACTCCTTCGCGGCATGAACGACGATAAGAAATGGTTTCGTCTTGTTTCTTCAAAGAAATCAAGGCATCTAACAACATGCGCTCGCCAGTAAGCTCTAACTCGTAACGCTGCATGCGTGGAGCTGCATCGACATCTGGATCGTAACGGTAAATTTCAAATATACGGGTATCACTCATCTTCTATCTCTCTTGCTTAGAAAGTACGTTCTTTTGGAGGAACTGAATCAACGGTCAATGGTTTTAATTGGACTGGTTTGTAGTCCAAGCGATTGCCTTCGCTATACCAAAGCGTATGTTTCATCCAATGGTCATCATCTCGATGCTGGTGATCATCATGCCAATGAGCTCCACGACTTTCTTGGCGAGCTGCCGCAGAAATCATCGTTGCATTTGCTGCCTCAACCAAGTTGGCCACTTCCAAAGCCTCGATACGAGCAGTATTGAAAATCTCTGACTTATCTTTAAGCCACAAATGCTTAGCGCGCTCGGTCAACTTTGCCATTTGGCGGACACCCTCGTCCATTAATTCTTGGTTACGGAATACACCTGCGTATTTCTGCATGCACTTACGAATATCGTTTGCAACATCTTGCGCATACTCACCAGAAGTAGAATTATTTAAGGCTGCAATCCGAGCCATTGTTTGCTCACCAGCATTGGCAGGCAATGGCTTGAACTCGCGATTCTTAAGGTCTAGAGCAACAATATGGTTACCAGCAGCACGACCAAATACCAAAAGATCAAGTAATGAGTTGGTGCCTAAACGGTTTGCGCCATGCACAGAAACGCATGAGCACTCACCAATAGCATAGAGACCGTTAATGACTTCGTTATGTTTGCCATTGGCTGGCACAACGACTTGCCCATTGATGTTGGTTGGAATACCGCCCATCTGATAGTGAATCGTTGGCACCACTGGAATAGGCTCTTTGGTCACATCGACGTTCGCAAAGTTAATACCGATTTCATATACAGAAGGCAAGCGCTTCATAATCGTCTCAGCGCCAATGTGGGTTAAGTCAAGCACCACATAGTCACCATTAGGACCACAGCCGCGCCCCTCTTTAATTTCTTGGTCCATGCAACGTGAAATAAAATCCCTTGGAGCTAAATCTTTGTAGGTTGGTGCGTAGCGTTCCATAAAACGCTCGCCATCTTTATTGCGCAAGATAGCACCTTCACCGCGGCATCCTTCTGTCAACAACACGCCTGCACCAGCTACGCCAGTTGGGTGAAATTGCCAGAACTCCATATCTTCCAATGGAATGTCTGCTCTGGCTGCAAGACCCATACCATCACCGGTATTAATAAAGGCATTGGTAGATGCGTCCCAGATACGACCAGCGCCGCCAGTTGCCATGAGCACTACCTTAGCTTCTAAGATATAGACTTGGCCCGTTTCCATTTCAAGAGCGGTCACACCAACCACATCGCCCGCATCATCACGAATCAGATCTAAGGCTAACCATTCAACAAAGAAATTGGTTTTAGCGCGCACATTTCGTTGATACAAAGTATGTAACATTGCGTGACCAGTTCGGTCAGCCGCAGCGCAAGCACGCTGTACTGGCTTTTCACCATAGTTTGCGGTGTGACCACCAAATGGGCGCTGATAAATCGTGCCATCTGGATTACGATCAAAGGGCATACCAAAATGCTCAAGCTCATAAACTGCTTTGGGAGCTTCACGGCACATGAACTCAATCACATCTTGATCACCTAGCCAATCAGAGCCTTTGATAGTGTCATAAAAATGATAGTGCCAATTGTCTTCACTCATATTGCCCAATGAAGCGCCGATACCACCTTGTGCAGCAACTGTGTGCGAACGTGTTGGGAATACTTTGGTTAATACAGCAACATTGAGGCCTGCTTCCGCTAGCTGTAAAGAAGCGCGCATACCTGAACCACCCGCACCAACAATTACCGCATCAAAACGACGGCGTGGCAATGATTTTTGAATGACAGTCATCGAATTACACTTTCCACAAAATTTGGGCGGCATAGGCCGCACAAGCTACTAGATACAGAACAGTCAATACTTGAAGTGTTAAGCGAACACTGACAGGCTTGATGTAATCCATCCAAATATCACGCACACCAATCCAGGCGTGATAGAACAAGCTAAACAAGGCTAAGAAGGTTAAGAGTTTCATGAACTGGTTAGCAAATAAACCAGACCAGCCCTCATAAGTTGGGCTACCAGTAATGCAATAGTCGATCAGCAAAACAAAAGTGAATACCACCATCACAATTGCAGTAACGCGCTGAATAATCCATTCTTTAAGACCGTAATGGGCGCCTACTACTAGGCGTTTTGGTCCAATTTGATAAATAGGCATGAAATTTCCTTAATGAATAGAGCTTGGCGCTTAGTAAAAGCCGAACATTTTGAGACCCACCACAGCAGTTAAAGCCACGCCAAGGGAAAAAACAAAAATGGCTGAACGATTGGCTTCTGACTTCTCAACTCCGATTTCTACATCGAGCAAGAGGTAGCGGATACCAGCACAGAAGTGGTGCAAGAAACACCAAATCAAACCAAGGGAAATGATTTTTACCAAGATGTTGCTGGTAAATGTTTGAAACTTTTGATAACTTAATTCGGAGGCTAAGCTCTGATCAAAGAGATACAGAATAAATGGCAATAGTAGAAACAACACTGCCCCACTAATGCGGTGAAGGATAGAAACTTTACCAGCCCAAGGTAGGCGGTATTTGATTAATTGGGCTAAGCCAATGTTTCGATATATCGGTCTATCTTTTTTTATGTTTTGTGGTGCATCAACCATGGGCAATCTCTATGTTTACGGTGAGGTTTAATTTGGTTTTGTTGTGTTGCAACATATTCTATTGGAAACCTTAAGGGTGGTGGGGATTTTTTAGCGTTTAAATGCGTTAAATAGGGGTTTTAACTGATCACTTCAGTTCAATTTATTCTCGTAATGCTGGTTTGAGGTGTCATATCTAGCATGTCGAATTTCCACTGGTTTATTACCGTAAGTAAATGCCACCCTCTCAACCGAAAGTAATGGCGCGCCAATTGCTAAGTGGAGATGTGCAGCTAAAGCTTCATCAGCCGTTACTGCTTTGATTTTTTCTTCTGCTCGCACCATATGGGTGGCGTAATGACTTTCGTAGAGTGCATAGACCGGACCATGCCAAGCATTCAGCGCATCTAAGTCAAGACCTTTAAAGCGAGCACTGGGGAGCCAAATCTCTTCAAAAACAATGGGTTTGCTAGCAAAGCTCTGTACCCGATCAATATGAATAATCGAGTCACCTGCCTTTAATTTAAGCAAACTGGCAATGTATATATTCGCTTTAGTCTTTATGCAAGCTAGAAACTGACTAGTCAGATGAAATTTCTCTGCAGAATCAGGGGCTAAGCGCAAAAAACGGTATTGCCAGTCATCCTCTTGATGGGTGGCAACATAAGTGCCCTTCCCTTGGCGCCTGACTAAAAGGTTCATGGCTGCCAGCTCATCAATGGCCTTGCGAACAGTGCCCTGGCTAACAGCATAGCGGGCTGCCAACTCCATTTCGCTGGGAATAGCTGCCCCCGGAAGCCATTCAGCGGCTTGCAGACTAGCCAAAATCATCGCCTTGATCTGCTCGTACAGAGGGCTAAATGAGGCAATAGGCAAATGAACTTCTGACAAATCAACTCCAGTGAACAGCAATTGGATAAAATTCAGTGTAATTCTAGTCTTATATAAGACATTATTGACAGTTTAAAGCTAAAGTTCATTCAGTTGAATGGATAATAGAAAAGTATTTCATCAACCTTCCCCTGGAGTTATTAGTAATGGCAAAAGCCCCAATGCGTGTCGCTGTAACCGGTGCAGCCGGTCAAATCGGTTATTCCCTCCTGTTTCGTATCGCCAATGGCGACCTTTTGGGCAAAGATCAGCCCGTTATCCTCCAGTTGCTTGAGATTCCTGATGAGAAAGCACAAAAAGCCTTATCTGGGGTCATGATGGAATTGGAAGACTGTGCATTTCCGCTATTAGCAGGCATGACAGCCCATTCCGACCCAATGACAGCATTTAAAGATATTGATGTAGCTCTATTAGTTGGCGCACGTCCACGCGGACCTGGTATGGAACGTAAAGATTTGCTCTCTGCTAACGCTCAAATTTTTACAGCACAAGGCAAAGCATTGAATGCTGTTGCGAAGAAAACTGTCAAAGTATTGGTCGTTGGTAACCCAGCAAATACCAATGCTTACATTGCCATGAAATCTGCACCAGATATTCCTGCAAAGAACTTCACGGCAATGTTGCGCCTCGATCACAATCGCGCACTCTCACAGTTAGCTAATAAATTGAATAAGCCTGTTGCTGATATTGAAAAATTAGTTGTTTGGGGCAACCATAGCCCAACCATGTATCCAGACTATCGCTTTGCAACTATCGATGGCAAATCTGTAAAAGACGCCGTTAATGACGCAGCCTGGAACAAAGATGTTTTTATCCCTACTGTTGGTAAACGCGGTGCTGCCATCATTGACGCACGCGGCTTGTCTTCAGCGGCCTCTGCAGCGAATGCAGCAATCGACCATGTCCATGATTGGGTTCTTGGTACGAATGGGAAATGGGTTACGATGGGCATACCTTCTAAAGGCGAGTATGGTATCCCTGCTGAAGTGATTTATGGTTTTCCAGTGATTTGCGAAAACGGAGAGTACAAAATGGTTGAGGGTTTAGAGATCGATGAATTCTCCCGTGAGCGCATGACACATACCCTCAATGAATTACTCGAAGAACAATCTGGCGTTAAGCACTTGCTTTCCTAAGGAAAAAACACATGAAGAAAAATCTTCTCACTATTAGCCTTTTACTTGCTAGTCTTTTGGCTGCTGGAAATGTCAGCGCTAATGAAGAAGTATTCACATGGAATTGTAGCGAAAGTAAGCAGTTCAAAACTTCTGGCACCACTGAGAAAGTACGTTTAATTTGGGATTCCAAAACGTATGACTTAGATCGTCAAGTTTCATTGCCTGGTAGCCTGCGCTATAAAAATACCAACAGTGGCCATGACTTGGTAGTGTTGGGCAATAAAGCCATGCTGTTTAATATCAAAGCTGGTATTCGACTCGCTGATTTCTGCCAAACCGCAGAAATGAAAGCTGGTAAATTGCCCCACTTGTTTGCTGGTGCGGAGCCCTTTGTGCAAAATTAATTTTCTTTGTGCGGATTTAATAAAAAAGCCGAGGATCACTCGGCTTTTTTATTTCTATCACATTCTCAATGAAATAAAGGCTGCTGGGATGGTGCATCGTCAGGCATCTCTGCATGCACTGCTTCACCTGATCGATCTGGAAATAAGGGCGCCCCACAGTCATCACATAATTCTGGATCAAATAACATAGCATGCCGAAAAACATCTTCAACCCCAGCATCATGCAAGGCATCGCAAATTTTCTTAATCGGGCTTTCATCATCCGATAAATCATTTAAAGCATCGCTCGCAACACTTTCGCGGTCGTATAGAGGCCAGATCACACCATACATAATTTCTGAAGAGCCTTTTGTACTAAAGGAGATGCGGTACTCATCAGCCTGCTCCTCCCCAAATGCGCCCACCACGCAAGATAAGCCCGCAGGCAAAATACCTAAGCCACTCTCTAAATAGTTCACTGCTGCGCGAATACTTAAGGGGCGAACATGTTTATCAGCCAATCGACAGTTTGTGAAATAGGATTCGGGCAACAAGAGTTCAAACTCACAGCCTGGCAATAAAGAGGCAATCGGCTCTTGCATTGCGTTTTGCCAACCAATTAAGCTGACCCCACGCTCTTGCCGCGCTGGAGCTTCAGCTTGCCAACGAAAAATGGGGGTACCAGATGGAGCACTTAAAGCAGCAATGATGAATCTCGGATCAGCCAAGACTGCAATCGTCTCGGACATATCGCGTAACTCGAGTTTCACATCTTTATTGCAAATCGCCGCATTTGCAAGGGACTCAGTCAAGATACGCGTTTGACAATGAGAATGCGGCATCTGATCGATGCTATAGAGCCAAGGAACAATGGCAAGACGAGTATCTGGCGCTGCAACAGCTGTATGCAAAGCTTGTGCAGTAGCTTCAACCATGCTGACTGTTAATGGCCCCGAGGGAATTTGATAACGCGTGTGAGCAACAATAGGCATTGCTACTAAGAGAACATCCCACTCTTGCCCTTCATGCTCCATCTTGAGAGATTCTGCCAAGGTTTCAGCAGAGTCTGCGAGCACTTCAAAGGCTACTGTATTGATGCGAAAAGTTTGATCTAAAGCGGCATCAATGACATTTTGATTTTGACTTTTCAGTAAACGCATCAAACGTAGGTTGAGGCGCTCCTCCCAAAAGCGGTCCTCTATCTGGCTACCAGAGGCGGCCAAGGAAATGGCATCTGCAACAAGTTTTTCTACTTCCGGAGAATTGCGTTGCGAGGACTTAGTGCGATGTACAGCCATTATTTTCTTTCTGCCCTTCTAAATACTGGCTTATCAGGCTTAGATTCTGCTGCAAAGTATTTGTAACCATCCAAATTAAAACCCTTTAAATCTGCCGGATCAGTAATGCGATTCTCAACCACATAACGTGCCATTAAACCGCGCGCCCGCTTAGCATAAAACGAAATGATTTTGTACTTACCGTCTTTGGCATCCTGAAATACCGGAGAAATAATTGGACAACCCAAGTCTTTTGACTGCAAGACCTTGAAATACTCTTCCGAAGCTAAATTCAGTAAGACGGGCTTTTTTTGCCTTTCTAATACAGTCTTCAGAGAATCGGTTACCCGACTACCCCAAAAAGAATAAAGATCTTTGCCTCTAGCATTCTTAAAAGCAGTGCCCATTTCTAGGCGATAGGCTTGCATTAAGTCCAAAGGTCTTAAGGCGCCATATAGACCAGACAAAATCCGAATATGGTCTTGGGCAAAGTCGACAGCCTTAGCGTTAAGGGTTTTAACGTCAAACCCGTCATAGACATCACCATCAAAAGCATAGATGGCCGGCTTACTGTTTTCTGCGGTGAATTTTTTAGACCAATCACGGTAGCGCCCTACGTTCAGGGCAGCCAATTGATCAGATAAACCCATTAAATTAGCCACCTGCTGGGGGGAGAGTTTTTTGAGCTCAGCAATCAATTTGGCTGATTCTGAGACAAATTCTGGCAAGGTAGGCACCTTAACCTTGGCAGGGGTCTTGTAATCCAAGGATTTAGCAGGGGAAAGGACGATCAGCATGGCACAATTTGTATATGTATTTTTACCATTCTAGCGACTACTAGATTTCTCTGCCCTAAATGACTACTTCAGCCTCTACCCCCTCGTTTCCAAGTCGTCTTCCCAATGTGGGAACAACCGTCTTTACGGTGATGTCTGCACTCGCAGTTGAGCATCAGGCGATTAACTTAGGGCAAGGCTTCCCAGATTTTCCATGTGATCGCAAATTAATCACTGGCGTAAATGACGCCATGCTTGCAGATCGCAATCAATACCCTCCAATGATTGGAATAGCAGAACTACGACATGGAATTTGCCATAAGATTGAAAACTTATATGGTCACCACTATGACCCAGATTCTGAAATCACCATTACTGCAGGTGGTACCCAAGGAATCCTGACTACAATCCTCGCCTGCGTAAGCCCAGGTGACGAGGTTGTGATTATTGAACCTGCTTACGATAGCTATCGTCCTTCTATTGAATTGGCTGGTGGTAAAACGATTTCCGTATCTTTACAAGTGAAACGGGATGCGAATGGTCAAGTTGCTTCCTATGAAATACCGTGGGATGAATTAGCGAATGCTATTCATTCCAAAACGCGCCTACTGCTCATCAACTCTCCTCATAATCCCACGGGAATGGTCTGGCAAAAAGAGGACTTAGATCGCTTAGCTACATTAGTAAAAGGAACTTCAACACTGATTTTGAGCGATGAAGTCTATGAACACATGGTGTACGACGGAGCCGTCCACCATAGCGTAGCTTCCCACCCAGAGTTAGCAGCGAGAAGTTTTCTGATTTCGAGCTTTGGCAAAACCTACCATGTCACTGGCTGGAAGGTGGGCTATGTAGCAGCTCCAGCCGCACTGAGTAAAGAGTTTCGTAAGGTACATCAGTTCAATGTATTTACCGTGAATACTCCAATGCAATATGGTCTTGCTGCTTATTTAGCAGATGCATCGCATTACTTAAATTTGCCGGCTTTTTATCAAGCGAAGCGAGATTTTTTTCGAATTGGTCTAGAAAAGACTAAATTCAAATTACTCCCCTCACCCGGTACTTATTTTCAATGTGTTGACTACTCTGCACTCAATATTCCTGAAGCCAAAGTCAGTGAGGCTGATTTTTGCAAATGGCTCACTACTAAAGTCGGTGTAGCCGCTATACCTGTTTCTGCTTTCTATGAACAACCCACTGAATCTAGCGTCATTCGTTTTTGCTTTGCTAAGCAAGAGCAAACGCTAGCGACTGCATTGCAACGTCTACAAAACTTATAAGGACCCCATGAATAAATCGAAGGTAATGGATGTCTATAGCTGGCCAACACCCAATGGTCACAAAGTGCACATCATGCTAGAAGAATGTGGGTATCACCTGGATCGCGATTGGATTGCTCATCCAATCGATATTGGTGCCGGAGATCAGTTTGCCAAAAGCTTTTTGAAGATTAGCCCTAATAACAAGATCCCTGCCTTGCTTGACCCAAATGGGCCTGATGGTAAACCAATCAGTATTTTTGAATCAGGCGCCATATTGCTTTACTTGGCTGGTAAGACTGGCAAGTTTTTACCCAAAACTACCCGCGGCAAGTATGAGGTTTTGCAATGGCTGATGTTTCAAATGGGTGGCTTAGGCCCAATGCTTGGGCAAAATCACCATTTTCGTCTCTATGCCCCCGAGAAAATTGATTACGCAATCAATCGGTATACCAACGAGGCTAAACGTTTGTATGGGGTTCTCGATAAGCAACTCAAAGATAATCCCTTTATTGCAGGTAAGAGCTACTCGATAGCGGACATAGCAATTTACCCTTGGACGCGAAATTGGAAAAATCAAGGTATTGAGATCAATGACTATCCGCACTTCAAGCGTTGGTTTGAAAAGATCGGTGCTCGCCCTGCAGTAAAGCGCGGATGCGAAGTATTAACAGCATTACGTAAGCCTTTAACTGACAATAAGGCCAGAGAACAATTATTTGGTTCAAAACAGTATCAAAAAAGGAAATAAGATGATTCAATCAGTCGGTGTAATCGGTGCTGGCACTATGGGCAATGGCATTGCGCAGGTATGCGCCGTTGCTGGTTTAGATGTTGTCATGGTTGACATCAATGAGGCAGCTGTACAGCGTGGCTTGGATCAAATTAGCAAAAGCTTAGATCGCCTCATCAAAAAAGAAACATTAAATGCTAAAGAAAAAGAAGCTGCTCTTGGGCGCATTAAAGGTAGTACCTCTTACTCAGATCTCAAAGGTTTGGGTTTAGTCATTGAGGCTGCTACTGAAAACCAAGCTATTAAAGAAAAAATTCTAAAGCAAGTGGATGAGATCGTTAGTAAAGACACCATTATTGCCACCAACACCTCTTCTCTTTCGATTACCAAGCTAGCAGCCCTAGACTCAAACCCAACGCGCTTTATTGGTATGCACTTTTTTAATCCACCGCCACTGATGGCATTGGTGGAAGTGATTCGCGGCTTACAAACTAGCGATGCAACCCATAGCGCCATTATCGAAATGGCTAAGCGAGTTGGTAAAGAACCTATTACCGTTAAGAACTCACCTGGCTTTGTGGTAAATCGGATTTTGCTACCAATGATTAATGAAGCGTTCTTTGTCTTATCAGAAGGCTTGGCGAGTCCAGAAGATATTGATGCTGGGATGAAGCTTGGATGCAATCAACCTATTGGACCCCTTGCACTAGCAGACCTCATTGGTTTGGATACTTGCTTAGCAGTCATGGAAGTGTATTTTGAAAACTTTAGTGACTCAAAGTATCGTCCTTGTCCGCTCCTTCGTGAAATGGTTGCAGCTGGTTACCTTGGCCGTAAAACGGGTCGAGGCGTCTACACCTACGATAAATAATTTTTTAACTTAGTCAATAGAACTCCCGTGAACCCTATTCCACCTTTAGTACTGAAGCTTGGTTACGCAGGTCTTATTCCTTTTGTAGGACTTGCACTATCAGTGCAATTAGCACCAACCCCATTAAATTACTTAAGCGCAGAGTCCCTTGCATACTATGGAGCAGTCATTACTTCATTCATGGGAGCATTGCATTGGGGGGCCAGCCTACATACCCTAGGTGAGCCGCAAAGCGGGGATCGCTGGATAGATAGGAATGCCTGGATCTGGGGTGTTATTCCTGCTTTAGTAGCTTGGCTTGCTTTGCATATTTATATTCCGGTTGGCTTACTGATTCTGGCATCTACCTTAATCATTCAGCGCAATATTGATCAGAATACCTACCAATATTATTTTTCTGATGAGCAATCTCGTAATGCCTTTATGGCGATGCGCAGTCGCTTAACTTACGTTGCAGCAGCTTGCCTTGCTTGGGCGGCCATTGTGATTCTATTTATACAAGCATGATGATGAAATGAGTAGTCTTTTCGATAGCGCGCCACCCCCACCCTTAGCGGAGGCATTGCGTCCAAAAACAATCGAAGAGGTGATTGGACAAACTCATCTATTAGCTGCTGGCAAACCGCTCAATCTGGCATTTGCTTCTGGAAAGCCCCACTCTATGATCTTGTGGGGGCCCCCAGGCGTTGGTAAAACTACCTTAGCTCGCCTCTCAGCGAAAGCCTTTGATCGTGAGTTCATCGCTATCTCAGCAGTACTAGCAGGCGTCAAAGAAATTCGGGAAGCGATTGAGCGTGCTCAGCAAAATATGGCGCAATATGGCAAGCAAACCATTTTGTTTGTAGATGAGATTCATCGCTTTAATAAAAGTCAACAAGATGCTCTTCTCCCTCACGTAGAGTCAGGCTTATTTACATTTATTGGTGCCACTACCGAGAACCCATCGTTTGAAGTGAACTCAGCGCTTCTATCTCGCGCGCAGGTTTACGTACTCAAATCATTTAGTAGCGATGAATTGAAACAATTATTTTTGCGCGCACACCAGCATGCTATGCCAGATATTGCGTTTGAAGAAAGTGCAATAGAAACGCTCATCATTAACGCAGATGGTGATGCGCGTCGCCTTCTCAATTTAGTAGAGCAAATTCGCAATGCTGTTTTAACCCCTGGTTCAGCCGTCAAAGTGATTGACCAAGCTTTTATAGAAAATGCGCTGACAGTGCAAGCACGGCGCTTTGATAAGGGTGGCGATCAGTTTTACGACCAAATTTCTGCGCTACATAAATCGGTACGAGGCTCGAACCCTGATGCAGCACTATATTGGTTTTGTCGCATGCTCGATGGTGGCGTAGATCCTCGTTATCTAGCGCGCCGCATTATTCGGATGGCCTGGGAAGATATTGGCCTCGCAGATCCTAGAGCAATGCAATTAGCAAACGATGCTGCGCAAACATTTGAACGACTAGGATCACCAGAAGGTGAACTTGCCTTAGGACAGGCGGTTGTCTATTTGGCGGTCGCTTCAAAAAGCAATGCTAGTTATAAGGCATTTAATGCTGCCAAGGCATATGTTGCCAATGATCAATCAAAACCCGTACCCAACCATTTACGGAATGCTCCGACCAAACTCATGAAAGAGCTTGGACACGGCAAAGAGTATCGCTATGCGCATGATGAGCCACATGCTTATGCTGCTGGTGAGTCCTACTTGCCTGAGGGTATGCAAGAACCGCATTGGTATGAGCCTGTTGACCGCGGTCTCGAGGGGCAGATTAAAGAAAAGATGACCTTCTTACGTAATCTGGATGCTGAGTCTAAAAAGAAATAAGGGATTAGTAGATGAGTGAGAAAATTTCAGCTACTTTGTATTACGACATTATTTCGCCTTTTGCTTATTTGTATGTAAAACAAAGGCAGCGTCTAAAAGATTTGGATATTAAGCCTGTACCTATTCTTTTGGGTGGCCTGCTGAGGGCGACTGCAAATATTGGTCCTGCCGAAGTAGCAGCAAAACGTCTTCATCTATATCAATTTTGTGTATGGCGAGCAGAGAAATTGGGAATTCCATTGCGCTTTCCTGAACACCATCCTTTTCTAACAGTTGCTCCGCAGCGTCTCCTGATAGAACAAAATGCCGGCTGGGAAATGGTGGAGCGTGCCTTTGATTATGTGTGGATGGAAGGCAAAGACCCAGATCTTTCATGGCCAGAGTTTTGCACCTATTTAGGCTTATCTACTCAAACACCAAAGCCCGAGAGCCCTCAAATTAAAGCAGCGCTCGTTGCCAATACCAATCAGGCTAAAGCAGATGGCGCCTTTGGGGTCCCCACCCTGATACTCAATGGACACTGTTTTTGGGGTGTAGATACGATTGACTGGGCCCTTGATTATCTTGCGCGGCCAGGCATGTTTGAAGAAGCATCGTATGCTTATGCAGGTAATGTCCCTAACGGCCTAACTTAATCAAATAGGTAGATTGCACAATACAATCATCTATAGACACTTTAATTTAACGAAGGAGTTTTTATGCGTAAGCTTTTTGCCAGTCTGATTCTCATTGCCTCATGCTTTGCTAGCCAAGCAGCCATTGCTGGCCCAAAGGTGGAATTCAAAACCACGATGGGTAATTTTGTCGTGGAGTTAGATGATGTCAAGGCTCCAAAATCAACTGCTAACTTTTTGAGCTATGTCAAAAGTGGTTTTTATAATGGCACCATCTTTCATCGTGTGATTGATGGTTTCATGATTCAAGGCGGTGGATTTACGCCTGACTTGGTCCAGAAACCGACTAATCCCTCAGTAGTGTCAGAGGCACAGAACGGTCTAAAAAATAGTAGCTACACCATAGCTATGGCCCGTACATCTGATCCTGATTCAGCTACATCACAATTCTTCATTAACGTGAATGACAATGCGGCATTGGATTTTCCTAATGCAATGGGTAATGGCTACACCGTTTTTGGCAAAGTCATTTCTGGAATGCAAACCATTGATGCGATTCGTAAGGTTCCAACGATGGTTGCGCCAGCACCTCGGATGGGCAGAATGGCTGATGTTCCAAGCAAGACTGTGACGATTGAATCCGCCACTATTTTGAAATAAATCACAGAAATTGGATTAGCCGCAATGATTTTGCTCGACGATGCGCAAAGTACAAAGGCTAATCCAACGAGTCGTCTTTATGAAAACCCAATCCATTATTGGCGAGTGCTTTCTAGCGGTGACAACGATCTTGATCTAAAAGCTACACAGAGTTGTTTATCTGAAATTAGTACCTCTCTTGGCAGAGGTGAATTTGTAGTTGCTGCATTTGCTTATGAGCTTGGAAGGCAAATACATAAAATCCCTCCAAGGGCCGGCACTACACCAAGCCTTCACCCACTGATTGAAGCATGGTCCTTTAAGGAATGTGGCAAGCTATCAAAACAAGAGGTAGACAATCTCATTACCGATAGACTAGCCCTGCTTAAGGGTGATCAAAGAATAGCTGGTGTCCTAGATATTACTGAGTCAGTAGATGAGAAGCGGTTTGCCGCAGATATTGCTAGCATTCAAGAGTGCATTCAGAACGGTGATAGCTATCAAATCAATCACACCTATCGAATTTCGGGAAAGACTTATGGCTCAGCCTTAGCTTTGTACAGTCGTCTACGTGATCGTCAGCCAGGGAGGTTTGGCGCTTACATTGCGTATGAAAATCATTACCTGCTTTCTCAGTCCCCTGAGCTCTTTGTTTCTCGTGAAGGCGATATTCTCAAAGCAATGCCCATGAAAGGCACTGCTAGCGCCCTATCTGAAGTAGCAAGCGCTTTGTCTGAGGACCCTAAAAATCAAGCTGAGAATGTCATGATTGTGGATCTATTGCGTAATGATCTCAGTCGCGTCTCCTTACCAGGCACAGTGACAGTACCCAATTTATTTGAAGTAGCTAGGTATGGTGATGTATTGCAGATGACCTCAACCGTACACGGCCAAGCAAAGCCAGATACGTCTTTGTTTGATATTTTGAATGCTGTTTTTCCCTGTGGCTCAGTCACTGGAGCCCCAAAAAAACGCAGCATGCAAATTATTCAAGAGCTTGAGCCCCAAGACCGAGGCTATTACTGTGGCGCTTTAGGATGGTTAGATCCTAGCGGTGACTTTGCCTTTAGTGTTCCCATTCGTACGGTTGAAATTACAGAAGACCAGCAAACGCATGCTGCCACTTTCACATTAGGCATTGGAGCGGGAATTACGAATGACTCTAATACAAAGCAAGAATGGCAAGAGTGTCGTATCAAATCCAATTTCTTAATGACGCTTCCTAGTTCCACGGGATTATTTGAAACCATTTTGATTGCTCAAGGTAAGGCTGCAAGACTATCTGATCATCTTGATCGCATGCAATCCTCTGCTCTAGCTTTAAGAATTCCATTCAATCGATCTGAAGCAGAGCTGATCATTGGGGCTGCTGTTGTAGCGCTTGATTCCGCTATTGTATTGAGATTAAGACTCGATCTAGAACCTAACGGTGAGCTTACTTTGTCTACTAGCGTGCTTGACGATATAAAGACACCAGTAAAAATATTTTGGGCAAAGGATATTCTGCCATGTGATGTTGAAATGTTCTCTGGGGATGCCTTACTGCACCATAAAGTTAGCGAGCGAACTTTGTATGATCTTGCCTGGCAAGAAGCAGCAAAATTAGGTGGTTTTGATGCCCTGTTCACCAATGAGCAGGGATTTGTTACTGAAGGTGGCAGGACTAGCATTTTTGTTAAACCTCAAGGCAGCAGTCAATGGCTAACTCCACCTATTGCCGCCGGCCTATTACCTGGAGTGATGCGGGCTGCCCTGCTGAATGATCCAAAGTTGAATGCCCGTGAAGCTAACTTGACTATTAAAGATGTTTCAATGGCAGATGAGATTATTCTTACAAATGCCCTACGTGGCAGCATTAAAGCCCATTTCTAGAAAGTCAGTATGAAGTTTTGCCCTAACTGCGCCTCCGCATTGACGATCAAGATCCCGTCTGATGATTCTCGCTTACGCCACGTTTGTGAAGCGTGTGGAAGCATTCATTATCAAAATCCTCGTAATGTAGTGGGCAGTATTCCCGTGTTTGGCAAACAAGTATTGTTATGCCGCCGCGCTATTGAACCACGGCTTGGATATTGGACCTTGCCGGCAGGTTTTATGGAGCTAGGTGAAAGTACAAGTCATGGAGCCGCTCGAGAAACACTTGAAGAAGCTGGTGCTAGCGTTGAAATTGGGCCCCTCTACTCTTTGCTCAACGTTCCTCACGCAGAGCAAGTACATCTTTTCTATTTGGCCAAAATGCACTCTCCTGAGTTTTCTGCTGGCGAAGAGAGTCTAGAGGTTGCACTCTTTCATGAGCATGAAATTCCTTGGGAGGAGTTAGCCTTTCCAACCGTTAAACAAACTCTTCGATGGTTCTTTGCTGATCGTACTGCAGGCCTATTTGAAGATGGTAAAGAGTTTTATGTACGCAGTCGAGATGTACTGCCATCCGAAAGAATTTAGTGGGGGTCTTATGAGCCAGATTGCTTGGTTAGGACCCCATGACCCCTTTCCAAATCCCCTCTTTGAATCTGACCCCGATCCTAGCGTGCCTGGACTCATTGCGGTAAGCGAACGTATTTATCCTGGACAACTTTCAAGCGCTTATCAACTGGGTATTTTTCCCTGGTATTCAGACAATCAACCAGTCTTATGGTGGTCGCCAGATCCTCGCATGGTCTTAAAACCCGCAGAATTTATCTGTAGTGACTCCCTGAAAAAAAGTATTCGCCATTTTTGCCAAGATGCCGGCTCACAAATACGAGTTGATGAAGACTTTGCTAACATCATCCGCGCTTGCGCCACGAGCAGTCGAAAAGACCAAGATGGTACTTGGATCACCCATGAAATTGTGGATGCCTATACTTCTCTTCACGAGCAAGGTAATGCTCATAGCATTGCAATTGCCGAACAGGGTCAACTGATTGGTGGTCTTTATTGCGTATCCTTTGGGGGTATGGTTTTTGGAGAATCCATGTTTAGTCTCAAGCCTGACTCCTCAAAGATTGCCCTAGCAGCGCTAAGTGCCTGGTGTCTTCAGAATGGTGTTGGCATGATTGATTGCCAACAAGAGACAGCCCACCTACGCTCCTTGGGTGCCGCACCCATTCCTAGAAAGGTATTTTTGGAGCAACTGCAAATATCTGCAAATCAAACTAAGATGAAGACATCTTGGACTTTTGATAAAATGATCTTGACCCACTGGCTATGACTCGGCTCAAAGAACTACCTCTTACCGCATTGCAGTTTTATGCAACTGCACCCTATCCCTGTAGTTATCTGCCTAACAAAATAGCACGCTCACAAGTGGCCACGCCTTCTCATTTAATCCATGCTGATATTTATAGCGAGCTGTTAAATGCTGGCTTTCGTCGTAGTGGTTTGTACACTTACCGGCCATACTGCGATGAGTGTAGGGCCTGTATTGCTACCCGAATTCTAGTAAATCAATTTAAGCCTTCACGCAGTCAGCGTCGCGCCTGGAAAAAACATGCTGGTCTTGAGGTATCTGTTTTGAACTTGGGCTACCAAGACGAGCATTATCAGTTGTATCAACGCTATCAGAATGAAAGACATGCTGGTGGCGACATGGACAGCGATGATCAAGATCAATATATGCAGTTTCTATTACAAAGTCGTGTGAACTCTCGAATTGTTGAGTTCCGCGATGGTCCCTATGACACTCATCCTGGGCGACTCCGTATGGTCAGCATGATTGATATCCTTGAACAAGGCATTTCTTCGGTATACACCTTCTTCGATACCTCAGAGCACGCTGCCAGTTATGGCAGCTACAGTATTCTCTGGCAAATTGAGCAAGCTAAAATACTTACCTTGCCCTACCTCTATCTTGGCTACTACATCAAAGAGAGTGAGAAGATGTCCTATAAGGCTAAGTATCAACCGCTTGAAGGCTTGATTGATGATCATTGGCAGCCTTTGTCTAGGTTGACTGGGTCATAATATCTACCCATGACTGATCGCTATTCTCTTTTACGCCCTTGGCTCTTTTGCCTAGATCCCGAACAAGCCCACAATCTCACCCTGAGTAATTTAGATCGTGCGCAACGCTGGGGTTTACTAGAGCGCTTAGTTGCTAAACCCATAGCTGATCCACGCACACTCTGTGGTATTGCCTTCCCAAATCCAGTGGGCTTAGCTGCTGGTTTAGATAAAGATGGCAAACACATTGACGCACTTGCTGCCCTTGGATTTGGCTTCCTAGAAATTGGTACAGTCACTCCGCGTCCCCAGCCCGGCAATCCCAAGCCCCGCATGTTTCGATTAACTGAGGCCCAAGCCATCATCAACCGCATGGGTTTTAATAATGATGGCGTTGATGCTTGCGTAGCTCGAGTGCGTCGCTCCCGCTTTTGGCAAAATGGTGGTGTTTTGGGTATGAATATTGGTAAGAATGCGAGCACACCTATTGAAGATGCAGCCAGCGATTACATTCTGGCAATGGAAGCTGTTTATGAAATTGCTTCTTATATTACCGTCAATATTTCCTCTCCAAATACGCAAAATCTGCGTGCTTTACAAGGAGAAGAAATGCTACGCTCCTTGTTGAGTAAGCTTGATGAATCTAGAAAACGCTTAAGCGATCGTGATGGTATTCGCAAACCACTCTTCTTAAAAATTGCGCCTGACTTAGATACCGCGGATATTTATTTGATTGCAGACCTGCTCATGGAGTTTGGGATCGACGGCATCATTGCGACCAATACGACGATTGCTCGAGAGTCCGTACAAGGCATGCAATATGCTCAAGAGGCTGGTGGCTTATCTGGCGCCCCGGTGCGCGCAGCTTCTACTCAAGTAGTCAAGACCCTCAAAGCGCGACTGGGAGATCATCTTCCTATCATTGGTGTTGGCGGTACTTTGTCGGGCGCTGATGCAAGAGAAAAAATCAATGCTGGTGCCAGCCTAGTGCAGCTATATACCGGCCTCATCTATAGAGGTCCTGACCTTGTCAACGAATGCGCCAAAGCCCTTAAAAATTCCTAGCAACCCCCTCTAAAATAGCGTTTCATAATATGCAATCGCATCTGAAATCGCTACAATAGAGCCCATGACGACTAGCAAGCCCCTGAAAAACGCCAAGAATACCGGTGAGGTTGGTAAAACAGCCATCCAGGTGGTTGAACGCATGATGAATTTGCTTGACGCTTTGGCTGAGCAAGAAGAATCGGGGAGTCTTAAAAACTTGGCTGAGCAAACCGGCCTTCACCCCTCTACAGCCCACCGCATTCTCAATGATATGGTTGCCTGTCGTTTAGTTGAACGTGGTGATGGGGGCACTTATCGCCTTGGTTTAAAACTTTTAGAGCTTGGTAATCTGGTTAAAGCGCGTCTCTCGGTTCGGGAAGCTGCTCAAGTACCAATGCGCACCCTACATAAACTCACTGGTGAAACTATCAACCTATCAGTGCGCCGAGGTGATGAGATCGTTTACATCGATCGCGCTTACAGTGAACGCTCTGGCATGCAGGTAGTACGTGCCATTGGCGGCCGCGCCCCACTGCATTTAACTTCAGTTGGTAAATTGTTTTTATCTACCGATGATCCTAATCAAGTTCGTGCTTATGTCACCCGTACAGGACTCTCAGGACATACACGTAACAGCATTACCGACTTAACAAAGCTTGAGTCTGCATTAAATCAAGTTCGCAAAGAAGGTAATGCGCGTGATGATGAGGAGTTGGAGCTTGGCGTCAGTTGTTTTGCAGCAGCTATTTTGGATGACACTGGCAAGCTGGTTGCGGGCCTATCACTTAGCTCACCTACCGACCGAATGCAAGCAGATTGGCTCAAAGCCCTTCAGGACACTGCTTTACAGATTTCTAAGGGCATGGGCTACAAACCCAAGTCTACTGAGCCAGGCGCAGCCTAGCTCAAGCCATTACATCAAGCGTCGAATAGGCTGCGTACCTGCTGGCATGCGCTCATACCAATCACGCACTCGCACTGCATCTGCAAAACGAGATTGAGTACCAACAGAATCTAAGAAAACCAATAATAAAGGTGTGTTGTTTACACGCGCTTGCATGACCAAGCACTTGCCTGCTGCATTAATGAATCCCGTTTTTTGCAAGCCGATATTCATATCACCTGAGCGCACTAAACGATTGGTATTTAAGAACTTTTGTGGACGGTTCGCAATCACCATGGTTAAGTCTGGCCAGGTTGAAAACTCTCGAATCATTTTGTACTGATATGCCGCATTGAGCATACGGGTTAAATCTTCAGCAGTTGCCACGTTTTCACTAAGCAAACCTGTAGGGTCGGCAAAATGAGAATGCTCCATGCCCAGCTCTTTAGCCTTACGATTCATAGCATCTACAAACGACCGAATGCCGCCCGGATAATTTCTTCCTAAGGTATACGCAGCACGGTTCTCAGAGGACATCAGGGCAAGCAATAAAGCCTCTTCACGTGTTAATTCTGTGCCGCCAGCTAAGCGAGATCCGCCATAGCTGCGAACATCTTCAGCATTAATCACGATGGTCTCATCCATAGGAAGCTTGGAATCCAAAACAACCATGGCGGTCATCAATTTGGTGATCGATGCAATCGGCAGACTCACCGAGGGATTTTTTTCAAAATACACCTCTTTAGTATCTTGGTTAACCACCATTACAACGCTCGATTTCAGACTTAATTCATCATGCTGTCCGCGCAAACCCAGCGCTGTTGCAAGTGATGGGCGGGCTGCTACCGCTGGCTCAGCTGAGCGAGTAACTGTGACACGTACCGTCTTTGGCTTTTTTGGAGACTTTGTAGTTTTGATAACTACTTTGGTAGTCTTACTTTGCTTTTCTTTATCTTTAGTGGCGGCGAATGCTGGTGCGTTGAATAGAGCGCCACAGGCAAATGTTGCAGTAAAAACTAAGAGCCACAATCGATTCAAGCGCATCCCAAAATACCTTCCAAAACATTCAACATACGGAATGATAATTAATTTTCAAGTCAGCAGCGGATTTATTCGCCCCATCTTGGTCTTTTTCTGATGATCTATTCAGCAATCGTCGCTACCGTATTGGTCTGACGAGTATTTACCATAATCACTCCAGTCATCGTTAAACCTAGACCTAAGGCCATTAGTAATGTAAATGGCTCTCCAAATAGGAACCAAGCCATGATCGCTGTAGTGGGTGGAGTCAAATACAGCAAACTCGTCACCTTGGTGGCGGCGCCCTTACGAATCATCATGAATAAGAGGCTGATTGAACCAATCGATAGCGGAATGATCGACCACAATAAAGCAATCGTCACTGGAGCATTCCAAACCATCACACCTGATTCAAAGAAATACATACAGAAAAAACAGAGCACAGCCGATACGCCAAACTGTATAGAGGACCCTGCTCTAAGATCAAACACTGGGCAATATTTTTTCTGATACAAAGTGCCAAATGTAATAGAAAGCAAGGCAAGGAAGGCTAAGACATAACTAAGGAATGGAATATGCGCAAAGCTAATTTTTTCAGCAACTACTAAAGCAACGCCCGCAAAACCAAAAGCTAGGCCAATCCACTGACGTGGCGTGACCTTCTCCGATATCCAAGCAGCAAACCACGCCGTCAAAATAGGCTGGAGCCCAACAATGATGGCGGCCAATCCAGCAGTCATCCCCAGTCTGACAGCACACCAAACCCCTAATAAATAACCAAACTGCATCAAGATCCCTGCTACGGCGATGTGCTTCACCTGGGTCCATCTTGGCCAAGTAATACGCCACACTAGGTTAAGCGCTGCCATAGCCGCTAGCACACCTATAAAACGCCAGAATAGGAAAGTAGCAGGCTCTACATAAGGCATTGCTAAACGAGCAACAATGAACCCCGTACTCCAGATGAGCACAAAAAGAGGGGCAATTGCATTGTCTAAGCCAAGCTTCATGGATAAGTTACTGAAAATAGGGTGATTTTTGAAGCAAACATCAATTTTAGGCTCTTTTATTTTGACCTCTGCCTATACTGATGCAATAGGATTAACAAAGTCTTTATGCTGCATCGCAATACGAAGACTATATCATGGTGAATACAAAAATCATGGAAGCAAATAGTAGGCACAAGCTATTAGTAAATCCAACTGAAAGGGATTGACATGAACTTAACACCAGAACAAATCGCAGCAGCTCAAAAAGCAAATTTAGAAACCTTGAGCGGCCTGACAAATCAAGCGCTCCAAAGCATTGAAAAATTAGTTGAACTTAATATGCATATTGCCAAGCAAAGTCTGAGCGATAGTATGAATAGCGCAAAGAAAGCTTTGGAAGTGAAAGATATTCAACAACTTCTCGCCCATCAAGCTGAGGCGGTTCAGCCAATGGCAGAAAAAATTATGGCTTACAGCCGTCACTTATATGATCTGGCTCACGAAACTCAAAATAGCTTTACTAAGTCGGCAGAAAAAGAATTGCAAGTGGGTCAACAAAAAATCAATGCTTTAGTTGAAGAGTGGACTAAGAACGCACCAGCTGGTTCAGATGCAGCTGTTCAAGCAATGAAACAGGCAATTGCTTCTGCTAACAACGTCTATGAAACAAGCCAAAAGGCTGTTAAGCATGCAGTTACTGTTGCACAGACTAATTTGAATAGTGCTGCTGATAATGCAATAAAGAAATCTAAAAAGAAATAGCTAGGGATCTATTCTGCAGTAGCGCCAGACTGCTTAACCAGCAGCTCCCAGTAAGGGATCTCCTTTTTGACAAACGCTGCAAATTGCTCGGGAGTTTGTTCGCTATTTAAAGAACCCATCTTCAATAAGCTCTCAGCCACCTCACTCGAGGCCAATATTTTATTAATTTCTTTGTTTAACTGATTAACCAGTGCTGTTGGCGTTTTGGCTGGAACAAAGATGCCATACCAATTTTCTACAACGAACTTAGGGTATCCAAGCTCCTTCATAGTAGGAACATCTGGCAAATTTTTTGCTCGTACCGCTCCAGTAGTTGCAAGCGCCCTAACCCTACCGCTATTTAAGTGAGGAACCATTGCACTAGTAGACTCAAATGCCATCGGAACTTGGCCAGCCAGTACATCAGCAATTGCTGGTCCAGACCCCCTGTATGGGATGTGAGTCATATCCAGCTTTTGCTCAAGCTTGAGTAATTCGCCTAAAAGATGATGAGTACTGCCGCTACCCGGAGAAGCAAAACTGTATTTACCTGGCTCCTTCTTAATCAAAGCGATTAAATCTGCGACAGAGTTTGCAGGAACCGATGAATTAACGTAGAGCACCATCGGTACTGCTGCTATCTCAGCAACAGGCCTCAGGCTAGTAATAGGATCATTTCGCAGTTTGTATAGATTCCGATTAATAACAACGCCTGTGCTATTACCGAGTAATAAGGTGCAGCCATCACCAGCTGCACTACTCACAAAGTCAGTACCAATATTGCCGCTGGCACCTGTCTTATTTTCAACAATCACACTGACATTTAATTGCTTAGAAAGTCCTGGCACTAGCATTCTTGCAAGAACATCACTCGCCCCACCAGGAGGATAAGGAGAGATGATTTTGATTACAGAGCATGGGTACTGTGCGCATGCCAATTG
>Ga0194038_1000083_pt1 | contig 39030 bp, 20 predicted proteins | sample JunL226m_MetaG_FD_148630 | JGI IMG/M metagenome (GOLD analysis project Ga0194038, IMG submission 148630) | Anoxic zone freshwater microbial communities from boreal shield lake in IISD Experimental Lakes Area, Ontario, Canada - Jun2016-L227-6m | ecosystem: Environmental > Aquatic > Freshwater >... | reverse complement strand
CTTTTAACAAAGCGTGTAACGAAAGCTCGGTTTCGATATCCACCCCGTCGAGTTTCATAATTGCTCTACCAAGATTTTCTATTTCTTGATCTTTCTTTGTTTCCCAAGCAGAGCTTTTTAGACCCAAACTGTCAATACTTTTTTGTACATTTTCGTTTGCAGTTTTAACGCTTTCTATTCTAAACTGTTCTGCTGTAATTGCATCTTTAGTTTCTTTAACAAGTACTTTAAGGTTTTCTGCCTTATCACTAAGCATAGTAATGCCTAGTAATTGTTCAATAATTTCACGTTGATCAGATGCCTTCATACTTAAAAACGGCTCTGTATAGGTGTTTAACGCTACTAAGTGCTTAAACATAGTAGGTGACATTTCAAGCATTTGCTCAATCGACTTTTGTGTTTCACGACTATCACCTTGACTATCATCTTCTTCTGCGGAATCTTTCAACTGTTCGTCGTTAACAAATAACCTAAGTATATTAGGTTTGCGCCCACGCTCAATACGATACATTGTACCAGACTTTTCAAACTCCACAGTAACTAACATATTCTTGCCGTTAGTTTTGTTGATCAAGTTTTCCTTACGAATATTTGTAAGCGCCTGACCGTATAAAGCGTAGCTAAGTGCATTAATGATAGTTGTCTTTCCTGTACCATTACGTGCTCCTGTATCGTCGCCGCCGAGGTCTAAGTTTGCACCTAATACTAATGTTAAGTGCTCTTTATCGAAGTCTACTGCCTGAGTTTGGTTACCCACACTCATAAAATTCTTCACGGTTATATTTTTTAATTTAATCATTAGATATTTCTGTAAATTTCAAGTAGTACTGCTTTATCAAACGCATCGGATTCGATATTAATCAATTGCTCTGATACAATTTGATCAACGCTTTCGAATGTTTGATCTGGATTATCTTCAATGTTTCCTTCAAGATTGGTTTTATCTTGAATTAAACTAATTTCTCGAATGTCGTAATCGTTAATAAAAGTTTCTTTAATAAAGTTTGCTTCTTCGTAACTAATATCGATATCTAAGTGTACTTTTAAATGCATCTTAGATTTCATTACAGAATCTTTTTTGTCAATAAGCTCGCTGAGTTTAATTGTTCTATACTTAGGAGCATCTGGCCAGTCTATAAAATGTGGCTCCCCGCCCCACTCTAATGTCATCATGCCACGCTCGTCGTCACCTGCATCTGAAAAGTTATGCGGAAATGCATTTCCTATGTAAATTACTTTTTGATTTGTTTGACGCTTATGGAAATGCCCGCTAAACACATAGTCTGGCTTAGTAAAATCTTCTGCATGTAGTTCACCGTGATCTGGCATCTGTACCATTGCATTCATAAAGAACTTAGGCAATTCAAAATGTCCAAACACATACTTGCTTGTAATGTCCTTCATGGCTTTCCACTCGTCCCCTACTAACCAAGGAACTAGAGTTACATCGCCTATTGTAGTAACACCGTCAACAACAGTTACACCTGGAATATGTTTACCGAACGCAGAACTGTGAATATCACGCTTGTCCTTATAGAACAAATCGTGATTTCCTGGAAACCAATAGAAGTTTTCAAATGCCGCACCTAGCTTTTCTAAGCATCTGATGCTAGAATCTAAAGTAATAAGATTTAAGCTATTGCGATTATGACTCCAATCTCCTAAAAAGATTGCAGTTTCGCAGTTGGCTTTTTTAGCCTCGGCAATAAACCAATCTACAAATTCCTCGCAGTCATTTAAATGTGCGTTAGAGTTGCCTTTTAATCCAAAATGCACGTCAGTAAAGCATGCCACCTTTTTAAACAAGGTCATATTGTTATTCTCCTAACTGAAAGTGTAACAGACAGTTTGGGCAATGTCAAGCCGCAGGGCCTTCTTCTTCATCCTCTGGAGTATCTTCACTCTTCGGCATACGCATATTTTTATATAGTTCGGCCTGTCGAGCAATTTCCTCTGCGTATTCCTGACTATTTTGTCTGGTCATACTTGGCGCTAGTCCTGCACCTTCGAGCAAGTCGTCGCGAATATTTTGACTCTTTTTTTCAATGTTTAGGATTCTGGTAAAGCTGTTGGTAACAGCCGCAGTATAATAAGCAAACGGATTATCTGATTTTGATTCATCAAACTGTAGACCAATTTGACTCAGCTGTAAAATAGCTTGCCCCTTCATTTCGTCAACGTAGGTATATCCACGCCAGTTACTACGCTGTGCGTAACGCTCGGATAACTTGATGTACATTTTACCAAGATTTTCAGTAATGCGCCCGTGGTCTTTGCTAAAGCTACCTGTATCAAGTTTGCCTTTCCAATGACTTTTCCCAACACATACTAACTCGTCTTGGTCATTAAATTTCCAATGTTGGTATGGAGGAAAGTTTACTTTTTCGTGACTATCTGCACGAGTTTTGGTTGTCTTTTTGCGACCCGGTGCAAGCGGAATATGATCAAATGTCATTATGCGAATAACGATATCGGGTTTGGCAATTGTTTTATAATCAGGCGTACATTCTAATAATTTAATTTTTTTATCGCCACCTGCTCTTGCTAGGGCAAATGCTTCTAACCCCATTCTTTTTGCACGATTACGCTTGGCCTCTGCTATTGTTCTAATGTTTACTTTGTCAACACTAGGAAGGATTATATCGTGTTGACTGTATTCTATTTTTTCGTATACAGAAAAAGAACGTTTGCTACGGTGTATTTCTGCTAGTAAATCTTTGTTGTTTAAATATTTTACTTTTCTTGTTGTTGGAACGATTGTACTCATCTTTTATTATTTTTCCTTATGTTGTTATTATACGACAAAAATTAACGATGTCAACCGAAAATAATTAAATTAGCCGTTTATTTATTGGTTAAATAAGCTACAAGGGAAATAAAATTATGGCACTAGATCAAGCTAGCTACGACCAGGTAATAAAGCAATTACAATCTACAAAAATGGCGGCAGAACCCGGCAGTACATTATTCATTGCTACAGAAAGACAAATTCAAAGTGTAGCGGCAGATCGTGCGGCAGCACTTGCAGATACAACCCCTACAGGGCAATCGTTCGCAGAGGTAGCCTCTGCTGAAAAGATTAAAAATGCAGGAATTACAGGAGATACTACATCTGTACAACAAGGAACTGGCCCGCTCGGCCTGACCGCAGGAGAATCTGTTGTGCCTACAGGAGGTAGTAGCGGAGCCAAACTCCTAGCTGGTGCTATTCCTAAAGTACCACTACCCGGCAAGCCTACTATTACTTCAAAAAAACATTCAAACCCGGCAGATACCAGGGTTAAAATACTAGTACCGTCGTCATATCTTCTTACTCCTAAATTTATTACAGCATCAATAAAGGCAAATGGTGGAGTTGTATTTCCATACACCCCAATTATTAACTATGACCACAAAGCGGACTATGCCGAACAAAAAATTATGCATAGTAATTATGCATCATATTTTTATCAAAGAAGTTATATTACTCCTATTACAATTACTGGAAAATTTACAGTACAAAATGACTCTGATGCCGCAGTATATCTTTCAACATTGCATTTACTTAGAGCATTAACTAAAATGCAATTTGGTGGTGCAGGAGGAGATTTTCCTGATCAAATGAGTGGATCCCCACCTCCGGTATGTAGATTACAGGCATACGGCGATTATATGTTAGATAATGTTCCTATTGCAATTAGCAATGTTCGAATTGAGTTGCCAGATGGGGTTGACTATTACACGCTTGGCAATCTTAAAGATGATACGGTATTTGGGCAAACAACAGTTCCTGTATTATCAACAATTGCAGTAACATGCCATCCTATGTATAGTCGCGCAGAAATGCAGAAATTTTCTGTTAACGGATGGCTCAATGGAAAACTTAGACAACAAGGATACCTATAATGTCTATCTACAATAGCACAAGTCCGTATTACACCACCGGCTACGCAAATGGATATCTGGATGTAATTAATTTTAGAGATATTCCAGCTCAAACAGACGATATCTATTTTGAAATTACAAAGAATTATGAAAATCGTCCAGACCTACTTGCAAATGATTTATATAATGATGTAGGACTGTGGTGGGTATTTGCTGTAAGAAATAGAGCAACAATAAAAGATCCAATATTTGATTTTATAGCAGGTACTAAAATTTATCTACCAAAAATTACAACTATTAAAACTGCTTTAGGAACAGTGTAATATGGCAGTAATTGAATCTTTCACCGGCCCTAGTACTCCGCTATATGTTTCTAATACCACAGATAATCCTTCAAATGTATTAAACACCTATCGGTCTTACACTTATAATTTTACATTGGCGGGCGCAAATGTTAGTGATCTTAGTGATCCTGTTACCTGGCGTAAAAATTCTGAAAATTACATAATATTAAAATCGGGCGGGAAAGGTACAGCAGGAATTAATTTGTCAGCAGGCCTTTCCCCTCTACAAACAAAAGTCAGTACACCACAATATGGGTTTGAAGAAACAGAAGCAGAATATGCCGCCCGCTCAGAAAAAGCACAAAACGCCGCCGCTACTGAAAACGCTAAAACTATCTCAGGGGTTAATCAAGATAGTCCTGGTAAATTTGATATGTTCATTGACCAGGTCGAAATTGAAACAACATTCTCATTTGATCAGGTTGTTGCAACAACACTAGCAAATGGATTTAATTTTGTGGTATTTGAACCCTATAGCATGAATGGGTTTTTAGAAGCATTACAAGCAACGGCCCTGGCAACCGGATACATGAATTACATGTCTGCAAAATATGTTTTAAAAATGGAATTTTTAGGATACCCAGATGATGTGAAGTTTCCAGAACCAGAAGTAATTCCAGAAACTACACGATATTTTCTTATAAATTTTCATGAGGTCGGTATAGAAGTAACAGAACGAGGTACAATGTACAGATGTAAAGCTGGCCCGACAACAGATATGGCATTTGCAGATGCTGGCATTATTAAAGAGGCAGGATCTGCTACTGGCATTACAGTTGCTGAGATACTTGCCGATGTTGCAACTAAGATGAATGAAGTAAATGCATCATCTGCTAGAGAACGCAGTGCTAAAAATTACGATAAAATTTCTATTATATTTCCAAATTTAAAACCGGGCACCGAGGAATTGGATATTATTTTATCTACCGAAGGCGAAACTGCTGGGTTGTATGTAACTCCTAATAATGCTGTTAACGACATTGGGTCGAGCAAGTTAGGCGAACCGTCAAGAGATACTTCCAGTTCGGGTATGATTACTCCTGAAGAAGCTCAACAAAAAAATCAGGACACTAACTATCAAATTCCAAAAGATCAACAAACAAGTTCTGCAGGCATGACAGATACTAAATTTGATCCTTCTACACAGAAATTTCAAGTGCAATATCACGATGGCGCAAACATTCATGGATTTATTGGAAATGTAATTAGAGATAGTGAGTATATTAAAAATTTATTAAAAACATTAGGAACTGAAGGAACAATCGATGAATATGGATACATTAATTATTTTATAATTGTTCCGTTTGTAACATATACCAAGGAAGTTAATACTGAATCGTTCTCTCCGTATCGCCGCATAACTTATGTGGTTAGATCATATAAAGTGCATATTTCTAATACTCCTGGTTACAGCAACATGGCATCTAATTTTAAATCTTTTACAGTTAGAGAATATAACTATCTTTATACAGGAAAGAATATTGACGTTATTAATTTTAAATTAAATTTTGATGCGTTATTTGCAATGGCATTACCTGTTGAAATGAATAACGAAACAGTATCTGCTAAAAATGCGGCCGGCCCAGACAATTCGGTCACTGTAGAAAAACCAAAAACCGATGTAAAAGAAATAGCAAATAGTAGACAAGTTCAACCAAACAGAACATTAACAGTAAGCCAATCCTATGTGCCAGAGGCAGGTTCTGGTTTGCCAAAATCTGATGATCCATATACAAATTTAGCAAGAAATTTCCACCAAGCGATGCTTAATTCAACAAAATCTATGGCAACGGGAGAATTAGAAATTTTAGGAGATCCTATATATATTGCGACTAGTGGCCAGGGAAATACTAACCCGGGTGTAGAAGCTAAAGGTTTTACAGTTAATGGCGAGGTAAATCATACCGCATCACAAATTCCTATTAGAATTAATTTTAGAAATCCAATTGACATTGGAGAAAATGGATGGTATAAATTTAGTGAAAATTTAATTCCCTTCAGTGGAATTTATGCGGTGCAGAAAGTAAAGAGTTATTTTTCTGAAGGAATATTTAAACAAAGATTAGCCATATCAAGACTCCCTGGCCAGCCTGAAAAACCAACCACCGCTGGCAATAACTTTACTGATACTTTTAAACAAACAGCTAACCCGTTAGATCAAGTGGCAACTGATTCAACAGATGCTAAACCATATAAGGCAGGCGAGGTATCGGCAGATGTTCTTAAACGATTAGGTGTTGCACTTCAAACTAATCTTGGCACAGCCGCAACCGCGGTTGCTGCCGCCGCAATATTAAAAAGTGTAACAGGAAAAAATTCAGCCGCTATTGCCGGCGCAATAGTTGCAGGCGGCGGTCTTACTGTAGCTAAAAATCTGTTAGCTACTGCTAGTACTCTAGGATCTACCCCAATTGCTAAATTAGTTGGCGGAAGTGGAGCCGCCGTGGCCGCTACAAGTAATGTTGCTCCTAGCATACCCGACCCAACCGATGTGCAATCAAGGGCAAAAGACGGAGTCGCAGTTGAGTTGCTAGATACTAAAACTATTGCGAATCTTCCTCCATCTGCTCCTAAGTCTACCGCCCCAGATGCAGTCCCTGATCGAGCCATGCTTGAAACTATTGCTAGGGAAGGCGGCTCTCAAGCACTTGCCAAAGCATATGGGGTTAAGGACGTAAGTCAAATATCTTCAGATTTAGTTCCGCCCGATATACTTAAAACAGCACTTGCGGCTGTTCCGGCAGTTATAGCCAATCCTTTTGATTATGTGAAAAAAGTATTAGCAAATACGGTTGACACAACAGTAATAACTAATAAGATAGAATCGGCCTCAACTGTAATTGCAGGTGCAACAACGGTCAACATTATTCCTAAAGATGCAACACAAGTAACATCAGTAGGTAATCAATTTGGCAGTAACAGTAGTGGAAATAGTCCACTAGATAAAATCAATATAGGATAATGTAAAATGGCATGGACCGAAGGACGCCGTAAAGGAAAGTTACCCTCTCCTGGCCCGTATCTAGCAGAGGTAACAAACCACCTTGATCCTACCTACATGGGCAGATTAGAAGTTGCTTTATTAAAAGGCATTCCAAATAAACCGGACGTTAAAGGACAAACTTACATTGTTAAGTATATGACCCCTTTTTATGGAGTTACTAGTGCAAGATACGAAGGTAATAACTCTGGCAATTTTAATGATGTACAAAAAAGTTATGGCATGTGGGCAATTCCGCCCGATATTGGTACAACTGTTATGGTTATCTTTATTGACGGAGACCCTAATGAAGGTTATTGGATGGGATGTGTTCAAGATAAATTTCAAAATCATATGGTGCCGGGTATTGCGGCAAGTAATCTTGTAATAATGACCGCTGAACAACGTAAACGGTATGGAACAGATTATCTACCGGTTGCAGAATTTAATAAAAAGACACAAAAGTTAACTAACCCTAATCCAGAGTCGTTTGCAAGACCTGTACATCCTTTTGCCGATAGATTATTAGCACAAGGATTATTATTAGATAAAATCCGCGGAGTAACATCAAGCGGTGCAAGGCGAGATGTTCCGAGTAGTGTATTTGGTATTAGCACCCCCGGCCCGTTAGATAAAAATGGGCCTAAGGGAAAAATTGGTTATAACGGAGGTGTACAAGCTCCGGTTAGTCGATTAGGTGGTAGCACCTTTGTTATGGATGATGGAGATGTTAATGGGCAAAATGAATTAGTAAGAATTAGAACACGCACCGGACATCAAATACTTTTACATAACTCATCAGACTTAATTTACATTGCAAATGCCGCAGGTACAGCATGGATTGAACTAACCAGTGCCGGCAAAATTGATATGTATGCACAGGACAGCGTGAGTATTCATACTGCAAACGATTTTAATTTTAGAGCAGATAGAGATTTTAATCTTGAAGCAGGAAGAAATATTAATATGTCTGCTGGCAATAATTGGCAAGCAGACGTATCAAACAAATATGTAGTTAATGCTGGCGGTGCTGGCATATTATCCTTTGTTAGTACACTTGATGTATCTGCAGGACAGATTGCAAAAGTTACCGCAGGTGGAGCATTGCATCTTAAAGGTAGCACACTTTATGCAGGCGCAACAGGAGATACTCATATTTCTGGAGCTGAATTATTTGTTACAGGCAATGGCAATCTTAATCTTAGAGGTAGTAATATATTAGCCACAGGCGGCAAAATACATCTTAATGGCCCTGCGGCCGGCACTGCTACGGGCCCTGCTAAAGCAAGTCCGCCTGTAGGATTAAACTTATATAGTCTACCAAATCGTACTGCCGGTGGCGCATGGGGTGGTGGAAACTTCTACAAGGCAGGAAACCTATTATCAATTATGCAACGTGTTCCGACTCACGAACCGTGGGATCAGCATGAAAGTACAGATCCTAGCAAATATACTCCTGAATTAACATCGTCGGCAATTGATGCAACAGAAACAGCGGCCAATGGTTCAGTTGTTCCAGCCCGCCCGAGTGCCAATACTCCGTTCCCGGGTAAAAATGGGCCAGCAGTTGATAGAGGAACTGTATTCTTCCAAACAAAACCGTGGACATCTGATCAGCCATTTTTAGATAAAGTTATTGAAATTTGCAAAAAATTAACATTTGACCCGCTAGATTTAATAGCGGCTATGTATTTAGAAACCGGCGGAACAATGGATCCTGCTATTAAAAATCCACTAGGATCGGCAACCGGGTTAATTCAATTTATTGAAAGTACAGCTGGCGGCCTTGGAACAACTACTGCCAAACTTGCACAAATGACTCGCGTAGAACAGCTAGCCTATGTTGAACTATATTTCAAGAAAGCAGGATGGCCAAGCAAATCAGTTCCTGTTCCTTCGTTATCAAACGTATATCTAACCATCTTCTTACCTAAGTATAAGACTGCCTCAGACGATACAGTTATTGCTTCTGCTAACGATCCAGATCCAAAAGTTCGCAGATATTATTCCGATAATGGCGGTTTTGATCAGAGCCCTAAGAAAGGATATTTTACAGCCAAGATGGTGTCTGATGTTGCATATCAACGTAAGGCAAGTGCAATTCAAACACTGGCTAATAACGGTATAGGCAACGATCTTAAGCCGATTAAGGCGGCATAATACCTCAAGAATTTAGGACAATAAATACATTATGGCATACAAAAACATAGAAATTAATTCCGCTGATACAGTAAATCAAGCAACCACAAAGCAAAGTCATTACTATAAAGGCTTTAGCTCAGTAGGTGATACTTCCTTTGGCACAAGACTTTATGATTTTGCACTAGTACAACAAGACATTATTAACCATTTTAACACTCGTAAGGGCGAGCGTGTAATGAATCCTAATTTTGGATGTATTATTTGGGATCTATTAATGGAACCCCTAACTAATAGTGTTAGAGACGAACTAACTGCCGATATTTCACAAATATGTAACAATGACCCACGAGTAGTTCCGACACAAATTGATTTAACAGAATTTGAAACAGGGTATCTGTTAGAACTAACACTGGTATTAAAAGGCACAGATCAGTCAGCACAATTAAAATTGACGTTTGATCAGAAACTTGGATTACAACAATAATATACCTACTTTATTTTAAAAATAAATATGGCATAGATAAAGAAAATTATGATTCCATCAACTAACAGTAAACTTTTAGTCTCCGAAGATTGGAAAAAGATATATCAGTCTTTCCGCAACGCAGACTTCAAAAGCTATGATTTTGAAACACTAAGACGTACAATGATTACGTATCTTCAGCAGAATTATCCTGAAGATTTTAACGATTTTATTGATTCTAGCGAATATATTGCTATTATTGATCTTATTGCTTACTTGGGTCAAAACCTAAGTTTCCGCATTGACTTAAATGCTCGTGAAAACTTTTTAGAAACAGCACAACGTCGCGACAGCATTTTACGGTTAGCACAGCTAGTTAGTTATGTTCCTAAGCGCAATGTACCTGCAAGCGGATTATTAAAATTAACAGCAATATCGACCACTGACAATATTTTTGATAGCAACGGAATTAACTTAGCAAATACAACAGTTGGGTGGAATGATACAACAAATAGTAATTGGTATCAGCAGTTTATTACCATAATGAACAGTACCATGCCAGCTAGTTACACCGTTGGCAAACCCTATGGTCGTGAAACAATTAGCGGCATTTTAACAGAGCGATATAAAATTAATAGTGCCAATACTGATGTTCCTTTATATAGTTTTTTAAAGAACATTAATGGTACTAGTATGAACTTTGAAGTTGTTAGTTCTTCATTCGAAGGATCTAGTTCCGTTTACGAAGAAGCACCACAACCTGCCAATCAATTTGGCATACTTTATCAAAATGATAATAAAGGCTCTAGCAGTGCCAATACCGGATTCTTTGCACACTTCCGCCAAGGCATATTGGGCATTTCAACTTTTACAGTTGACAACCCTGTACCAAATGAAATTATTGGTATCAACACATCGAATATTAATGATACAGATGTGTGGCTATGGCAACTAGATGCTAACGGAAATTACAGCACTTTATGGAATAAAGTTAATGCAGTAGTCGGAAGTAATATTATCTATAACAGCTTAAACAACGATGTAAGAAATATATACAGCGTGACTAGCAGAGATCAAGATCAGATTGATCTAAACTTTGCCGATGGTAGTTTTGGTAACCTACCTAAAGGTAGATTTGCTTTATTCTATCGTCGTAGTAACGGAACAACTTATACAATTAAACCTGAACAGATGTCTGGCATTGTTGTACAAATTCCTTATACAAATAAATCAGGGCAACAACATACTCTAACAATGACATTGAGTTTACAATACACTGTTAGTAATAGTTCCGGCCCAGAGTCGAATACCAGTATTCAAAACAATGCACCGCAGGCTTATTATACTCAAAATCGTATGGTTACAGGCGAGGACTATAACATTGTTCCGCTTACATTAGGTAGTAACATTCTTAAAGTTAAAAGTATTGCCCGTGTAACTAGCGGTCTAAGTAAGTACTTTGATTTAAATGATATTACTGGCAAGTATAGTCAGACAAATATTTTTGCTTCTGACGGCATGGTATATCAACAAGATCAAGAACAAAATTTTGAATTCTCATTCACAACCAGAAATGATGTATTTGGTGTTGTTAAAAAACAATTAGAACCAATTGTTAATTCTTCTTCTTTAAAATCTTTTTATATTGATCGTTATACTCGACCAGAACTTGCTACATTAAAATTGTCATGGGTCAATGTTAATACAATTGCTGGACAATGTAAAGGCTATCTAAAAGATAGTATATCTCCTGTTACAGTAGGCGAGTTTACAGATACTAATTTAAGATACCTAACAGACGGATCGCTAATAAAATTTACTGCACCAGTTGGTCAATATTTCCTCTCAACAGGAAAACTAACAACAACTAGATCCGCCGATACTACCGACTATGTTTGGGCCACTGTAATTAAAGTTACAGGAGACGGAAGTAATTCTGGAGTCGGCGTACTTAGTAACGGTACAGGTCCAATTGCATTAACAAATAATATTGACACTAATGCTATCCCAACAGAAATTATTCCTAAATTTGTAAATGTATACAGCTATGCATTTGAAAACGAAATAGTAAATTTATGTTTAAATCAAAGTAACTTTGGGTTAAGTTTTGATCAATCAACTAGAGCATGGAATATAATTGCTGATACAAATTTAGATTTACTGAATCAGTTTAGTTTTGAATATCAAAATGATATTACTAACAATAACAAAGATGCTAGTTGGATGATTGCATTTAGTTGGATTGGAAATCGATATAAAGTTAGATATAGAATTACTGATTATATTTTTGAAAGTGAACAACAAACTTCCTTCTATGTTGATTCAACAAACATCAACTACGATTTTTCTAACGACTCTGTTATTAAAGACAAGATAACTGTATTAGGAATTAATCCTAGTCCTGTAAACTACGGAAACGCAATTGTTAAAGTGTCAGCAGTGAGCAATTTTCCGTTTGGAATCAAATCCTTTGAAATAGTTAACAGCGGAACAGGTTTTGTATCAACTCCAGACATTATTGTTCCGGTAGGCCCCGGCGGCATGCAAGGAACATTTACTGCAATATTAAAAAATGGATCACTTTCTGATATTCAGATTTTTAACGCTGGTCGCGGTTATACAACCACATCGGTTGTTTCTGTTACACCGTCGGACTCAAGTTATTCGACACTGCCGCTAGGTACTAACTTTGATTGGCAGATTGATTCTTCTGTAATAGAAGCAGATGGATATATAGAGCCTAAAAAAGTTAAAATTAGTTTTTATGATTATAATAGTGCCGGACAAATTTCAGATCCTGACACCTTTAAATCGATTGTTGCACCAGCATCATTAAATCCTAAAACAGGAATGAAAGATAAATTTGTATATTTTCAGACATTAGCAGACGGAAATAGACACCAAGTATCAACAGGCACGTTTGTTGCTTACCCAACTCCTAGTGATGCAGACACTGCAATTTTAGATGGCATTATAACTCCGACACACGGAGATTTATTTTATTTTTATGATCCTGCATTTAATGTAGTTAATAGTTACACACCTACTGCATTAAATCAATCAGAACCGTGGACATATGACCCAACTTATTTTGCTTATCCAGGCAGAAAAGGATTGAAGTTCCACTATGTCCATAACAGCGGCGAAGATAGAAGAATAGATCCTAGCAAGAGTAATATTATTGATATCTATATGCTAACCGCAGAATATGATTCTGCTTTTAGAACATGGTTAGTAAATGGTGTAGGTTCACAGCCGTTGCCTCCAACAAGCCAAAGTTTAGAAAGTAATTATGGCGCAGGATTAGAATTACAAAAAACTATCAGCGATGAAATTATTTTCCAACCAGTAAATTATGTTGTTTTATTTGGCACTCAGGCAGACATTAATCTACAAGCTACATTTAAAGCAGTACAAAGCCCGTCAAGCACAATGAGTTCCAATGCACTTATTACTGGAATACTAGATGCTATTAACAGTTTCTTTGCATTAGAAAATTGGGACTTTGGACAGAGTTTCCATTTTAGTGAGTTGTCAACATATATAATGAATTTGATGACTCCAGATATTACAAACTTTATTATTGTTCCAAAAATGAATTCGTTTGGCGGCCTATACGAAGTATCCTGCCAGTCTAATCAAATCTTTATTAGTGGTGCAAGTACTGCCGACATACAAATTGTAAGTGCAATTACCGCATCACAACTGTTAACAACTGCAACTATTGTAACTAGTACTGGAAACTAAGAATGGCAAAACCACCTATTAAAACAATTAATTTACTTCCAGAGTTTTTAAGAACCGATAAAAATAATAAATTTTTATCTAGCACATTAGATCAGTGGATACAGCCACCGGCGCTTGAACGCATTGATGGATATATTGGTTCAACAATAACCCCAACATACAATTCGACTGCCGACAATTACATTTCCGAATCGCTTCCTTTAAGAAAAGATTATCAATTAGAACCAGCGGTTGTATTTAAAGATAGCCAAGGCGCAGTACAAAGTGCAGTAGCATTTGATGATTTAGTTAATGAAATTGCTACCAAAGGCGGAATTAATAATAACCTTGATAGATTATTTAGAAGTGATTTTTATTCTTATGATCCTCATATTGATTGGGATAAACTTGTAAATTACACAGAATACTATTGGTTGGTAACCGGCCCGAATACTATTGTAATTACTGGTCAACCAACAAATACTACAAGTACTTTTGCAGTCACTGATAATATATTAAATTCTGCATTTGTATTTTCTAATGGACTTACTGAAAATCCTATTATTACTTTGTATAGAGGTAATACATATAATTTTGAAGTTAATTCACAACATAGATTTTTTGTTAAAACAGATTCGTCGACTGGAATTAGCGATGTGTTAGTTGATAACATTACAAACAATGGAACATCTACCGGCATAGTTAGTTTAGTTGTTGATCAATATACACCGGATACTTTATATTATATTGCAGATGATCAACAACAGGCTCAAGGTCAAATTGTTATTAAAGATGCATCACAAAATTCCACCGTTGATGTAGGAAACGACATTATTAATAAAAAGAGTTATCGTTCGGGTGCAGGTGTTGAATTATCTAACGGAATGAAAATTAGGTTTGGTGGAACAGTATTTCCAGAATCTTACAGAAATAAAGAATACTGGGTAGAAGGTGTCGGCGAAGCAATTAAACTAATTGATTACGACACACTAACTTCGTCGGAGTTAATGGCCAGCTTCTATGATGAAAATTTTGACGCCACTCCGTTTGATGATTATCCATATGATAATTTTAAAACACTTCCGATCACTCCTGAATATATTACAATTAATCGTGCCAGCAAAGATTTAAATCCGTGGTCAAGATACAATCGCTGGGTACACTCTGATGTTATAAAAGTAAGTGCAGAATCAAACGGGCAAATTCCAGTATATCCTGTTACTTTAAGAGCACAACGTCCTATTGTAGAATTTAAAGCTGATTTAAAATTATTCAATTTTGGAACACACGGAACACAGAACATTGACCTAATAGATACAACTACACTTGATGCATTTTCGGTTGTTGAAGGATCTGCAGGATATCACGTCAATGGAGTATTATTACAGCAAGGACACCGCATTGTGTTTAATGCTGATACAGATGCCGCAGTTCGAGGAAAAATTTATACAGTAAATTATATTACAGTTATAGGTAACCACACACGGTTACAACTACTTCCTGCAGATGATTATAATGTTAATATTGGAACCTCGGCGGCTGTTAATCTAGGTACTGGCACAGCTGGTACAACCTGGTGGTATGACGGATCGGCATGGCAATATGCACAACAACATAATCAATTAAATCAAGCGCCGTTGTTTGATTTATTTGACGAATATGGAAATAGTTACAGTGATACAGCCGTACATCAAAGTAACTTTGCAGGCTCAAAAATCTTCGGATACGAGGTTGGCACCGCCGGACCAAACGATTCCATTTTAGGATTTCCATTAAAATATAAAAATAGTGTCGGTATTGGAAGTTATCTTTTTAAGAATTATTTTACAACCGATGTAATTTCTGTCTCTATTAATAACACAGAAACTGTTGATATTTCTGCAAGCGAAACCTTTTTAAAGTTTACTAACAACTCTGGCGATAGCTATGCTAATGTCTGGACACCTGCAGAAGATTATCGAGTACCGATTCTACAATTTCAGAATATTTCAATAGCAACATCTGCGGTACAAATTACTGCAATCGACAATCCGACAACTGCATCGTTTAAACTTGACGTATTAATTAACAATAAAAAAGTTGATAATTCAAAGTATACAATTACAAATTCACAAAAGAAATGTTTTGTTTCTTTTAATACAGCACTTGCATTGAACTCGTCTGTATTATTTAAAATTTATACAGATGCGCCAGTAAACAATAACGGATATTATGAAGTACCGTTAGGCCTTACTAATAATCCTTTAAATGGACCAATTGGCTCGTTTACATTAAGCGAGCTGAGCGACCATTTAGATACAGCAATTACACGTCTTCCAAATTTTTCTGGAACATTCCCTGGCATTAGTAATCTGCGAAATATTAGTAATGTTGCTAGATACGGAAGCAGATTAATTTCAAATGCTAACCCGCTTCCATTTGCAGGTATATTTGTTGGTAAAAAAGAACACAATGTCGTTGATGCAATATCAATGGCAGGAGATCAGTATAACCAATTCAAGATGGCATTTTTAAACAAAATAACATCAACATCTTACTACGGTGATAATGTACAAATTGTCGATTCTATCTTAGCAGAACTTAATCAAAATAAAAATTTATTATCGCCATACTATCTATCTGACATGGTTGCGTACGGTAATGATAAGAGTTCGCGTGCCTGGACAATAACAAACATTAATAATAAGGTATATCCTATTACTTCTGACTTCGATCCTACCGTGTTAGGTTTGCGATCTGTATTAGTATACCTTAATAATAAACAATTATTATTAGGAAAAGATTATGAATTTATTAAACACGATTCGTTGGTTCGATTATTAACAACTCTTACACTCGGCGATCAATTAGTAATCAATGATTATGCTAACACAGAAGGGTCGTTTATTCCTCCTACACCTAGTAAGTTAGGGCTATATCCAAAATCTGAACCAAGATTATATGTTGACAACACCTATATAACTCCTACAAATGTAATCCAGTGTCATGACGGTAGTATTATGGTTGCCTATAACGATTATAGAGATGACATAATTCTAGAATTAGAAAGTAGAATTTTTAATAACATTAAAACAGAATATCGTCCAGAATTACTCGATATTAATGCTGTAATACCTGGCGCATTTAGAACAAACGAATATTCTACTACCGAAATTAATAATATTTTAATTACAGAATTTATTAAGTGGGCTGGATTTTACGGAATTGAACATACTACAAATTCTACATTCGATGACGCTAATCCTTTTACATGGAACTATACAGGTAGTTATAATAGATTATTAGGCTCTCCACTTAACGGATACTGGAGATCAATTTACAAATATTTCTACGATACCGATAGACCACATACATGCCCGTGGGAAATATTAGGTTTCTCTATTAAACCTACGTGGTGGGAAGCCGAGTACGGCCCCGCCCCGTATACATCTGGCAACGAAATATTATGGAATGATATTGAACAGGGTATTGTTAAAGATCCTACAAATATTCATATTAACGCATTATATGTAAGACCCGGCCTTGGTAATTTATTACCAGTTGATGAGCAAGGCAATCTAGTCGATCCGTCTGTATTACTGTCATCTGAAATAACAACATTCAGTAGAAGGCAAGATTGGAATTTTGGAGATTGCTCCCCAGCAGAAACAGTATGGCGCAGAAGCAGTTACTGGCCGTTTGTTGTACAGCGGTTATTGGCATTAACTAAACCCGCATCTTACACCTCGTTAATGTACGACCCTGCTAGCATGATGCAAAATTTAGCAGGACAATGGTCATATGGCACACATGGATCTTTCTTAAATCCTAAAAATGTTCGAGTGTTTGGTAACAATGCAACATTAACAAGCGGGTTTAGCGTTTACATTTCAGAAATTGGCAAACAGCGGGATTCGACCTATGTTGGTAAACTAATACAAGATTTAGAATATTTTGACATTAACTTATTTCACAAGGTAGGCGGCTTTGTAAACAAAAATAATATTCAAATTGTTATTGATGCATACGAACCTAACTCGACTGGCCCCGGCGCCTTACTCCCTCAAGAAAATTATAGTTTATATCTAAACACCAGCAATCCAGTAAAATCTATAGGCATCTCTGGTGTTATTATACAAAAGAGTGCCGGCAAATTTATTGTAAAAGGGTATGACAAGTATCGTCCGTACTTTACTACGTTTACTCCTATTCGAAATAGTTCAACTCCTGCATTAACAGTTGGCGGAATAAGTGCCCCTTATGTTGTGTGGACAGCAGGCGGGGATGGTGGAAGTACAGGATTAAATCCTGTTGACGTTACTACAGCAAATTCTGCCGCAGTAGGCAAGTTTTATCAAAAAGGTCAAATAGTATTTTATGGAAATAGATATTATATAGTATCAACTGATCACCTTGCAGAAAATGTTTTCAATGCGGCATACTATCAATCGTTACCATCATTACCAATGACAGGTGGCGCCACTGTACAAACATATAGTAGATTTGTCCAGACACCAATGCAGGTTCCTTACGGAACACAATTAGATAATATTCAACAAGTTTACGATTTTATTGTTGGGTACGGTGCATGGTTAGAATCAGAAGGTTTTATATTTGATCAATATAATTCGGACCTTGGATCGATATTAGACTGGAACTTTACTGCTAAAGAATTTTTATATTGGACTACTCAAAATTGGGCAGATAACAGTATTATTGCAGTAAGCCCCTTTGCAGATCAACTTAAATTTAAATTTAACGATAGCGTTGTAGATAATATCTTTGATAGCTTTTACAATTATGATTTATTAAAAGAAAATGGACTTCAATTTCCTCCAAAAAATCTTTCTGTAAGCCGCGACGAAGGCATCTGCACTATTAGATCAGTTAATACTACAGAAGGTGTATATTTTGCACAACTAAATTCTGTACAAAAAGAACATGCAATGGTCTTTGATAATAAGACAGTGTTTAATGATACAATTTACGATATCGAAACAGGATATCGTCAACGCCGTGTACAGCTAATTGGATTTAGAACAACCGAGTGGAACGGAGATTATTTTACTCCAGGCTTCGTATACGACACCGCAGTGGTTGATAACTGGGCCGAGTACACAGATTATCTATATGGTGAAGTGGTTAGATTTAACAGCAAATATTATTCTGCCATTCAAGATGTAGCAGGTACTGCCAAGTTTGATTTTACAAAATGGGCATTAATTGGAAGTAAACCTGTTGCTGAATTAATTCCTAACTTTGATTATAAGATTAATCAATTTGAAGATTTCTATAGTTTAGATATTGATAACTTTGATAGCAATCAGCAAGAACTTGCACAACATTTAATTGGATATACTCCGCGAGTTTATCTAAACAATATTTTTATTAATCCTATCGCACAATATAAATTCTATCAAGGATTTATTCGCGAGAAAGGAACAAAAAATGCCATTACAAAATTAAGTAAAGCTAGTATTCAGAATTTACAAGGTACTATTAGTTTTAACGAAGAGTGGGCATTTAGAGTTGGCAATTATGGCTCTTATGAAACATATCAAGAAATCGAAACAACATTGCACGAAGGAACATTTAATAGTAATCCTCAAATAATCAGTTTTGTTAGTTCCGTTCCTACAATTCCAAATGATTTAATTTTATATAGCACACCTGCCGATTTATTAATTTCGCCAACTGATTATATTCCATCAAACACATTTGTTACAACAACAGGGTCGAACTTTGAATTAATGACTGCAGGATATGTTAATTTAAATGATGTAACTGCAACAGCCTGGAACGAAACAAGTTTGCTAGATATTGCAAATAACGGAACCATTAATGAAGGCGATAATATTTGGCTAGCAAATACTAACGACGGCGACTGGGCAATTTATCGTTATCAAAGATTAGAATTAGGACTCATTGCTGTTGATATTGTTAATCCTGAAGTTTCTATGGAATTCACAACAGATCGCCTACACAATTTAAATGTTGGAGATATGGTATCTGTTGCACAATACGATAGCCAGGTAGACGGCATCCATAAAATTATAGATATTTCTTCTCCTGTTACCTTTACTGTTGAGACTACGTTATCTTATATAGGAACTTTCCTTTCTGACGTGCCCGGTCTTCTATTTCAATTTGCAAATGTAAGATACGCAGACTTTGATTCTATTCCATCAGACCAACAGTTATATAAATTACCTTTGGGTTCTAAAGTTTGGATTGATAATAACATTTCTAGTAATTGGGCTGTCTATGAAAAGATTGACAATTATTCTGTTTTAGATAGTTCAACAAGTACTAGTGCATCTGGTTATGGCAGCAATATTTTTAAGAATCACAGCGACCAAATTGTTGTAGAAACAGCTCCTAATTATTCTGCGGCTAGCAGATTTGATATTGGTACAATATTTGTTAAAAATATTAATCAAACAGGATATATTTTTAATTACAATATTAATCAACAGTTACATAATCAGTATTATACAAATACTACTGTACCGCCTAATTTTGGTGCATCATTAGTTTACGATAACCAAGAATTTAACAATACCGGATTTGGATTATTTTATGCTGGCGCCCCCGGTGCAAGCAATGTAAAATCTTCAGACCCCTCTGGCAATATAAGATTTGCACGGGTATCTGATCCGGCATCGGCACTTATAAAAGAAGGGCTAGTTAAAATTAGTAGTGTTGATCGTATTTTAACTACAGAAGTAGCAGAGCATGTATTACTAAGCCCAGCGCCAGTAGCCAATGAAAGATTTGGACAATCTATCTATGTACAAACAAACAACACCGATACTAAGAAATTATTAGTCGGCGCCCCCGGCTCAAAATCTGTTTATGTTTATACAATAACATTAAGCACAGTTTCTAATATTGTTTACAATACAACTCTTAGTTCAACCTCAACAGAGTTTGGATACAGTATGGCCGGCGCTCCGGATTGTAGCATTGTTGCAGTAGGGGCTCCTACTGCTAATACTGTGTCTGTTTATGCGGGAACAGCAACTACTTTGTTACAGGTATTATCTGCTCCGGCCGAGTTTAACATTGGTGCCCGTTTTGGTAATACAGTATTAGTGTCAGATGACGGCAGTTACTTATTTGTAACAGCCCCCGGTGTCATTAATAAAGATAATTCGCAAGGAGCAGTTATAGTTTACAAATTAGTAAACGGACAGTTCCAGCCAGCTCAGTCGATTATTAATCCAGTTAGCGGACACGGAATGTCGTTTGGTATAGATATCGATATTAATGCAGATACTAAAAAACTTATAATTTCTGCACTAGGTACAGATAAAGTAGGAAGAAAGTTCGATAAGAAATTAGTAGACAATACAACATTTGATTCAAAGACAACGATATTTGACGAAAGTATTGCCAAGTCTGGGTGTGTATATGTCTATGAAAGAAATGCAGAGCGTTTTGTATTTGCACAAGAAATAAATCCTGGTAACTTATCAACCTCGACTAACTTTGGACAAAGCATTTTACTTGATGTAAACGATATATTTGTCGGAGCACCAAATTATAATATTACAACAAACTACGATCAGGATAATCAAACAGACTATAGTATTGTTTATAGATTTTCTAAGATCGATACAACTACAAATAGCTGGAGTCTAATAAGACATTGCGATTCATTTGTTGAAATTGACAGAATAGAAAAAGTTTCGTTAATTGATACATTTAATGAAGAAATTGTTGAATACTTAGATGTAATTGATCCAGTAAAAGGTAAAATTGCCGGCGTGGCAGATCAAGAATTAAAATATAAATCATCTATAGATCCAGCAGTATACAGCATTGGTATAGATAGCACAGTTAGCGATCAAACTACAAATTGGGTTGATGCCCATACTGGAGAACTATGGTGGGATCTCTCAAGTGTTAAGTATGTCTGGTACGAGCAAGGCGAGCTAACATACAGAAAAAATAATTGGGGAAGTGTATTTCCTGGATCAACAATTGATGTATATGAGTGGGTGGGGTCGACCTATCTACCAAGCGAGTGGGCAACTATAGCAGACACCCCGGCAGGTCTAGCAGACGGCATTAGCGGACAACCTAAGTATCCTGACAACACAGTTGTATCTGTTAAACAACGATATGATAGCATTACTGATTCGTTTAGTAACGTTTATTATTTCTGGGTTAAAAATAAAGTTACAATTCCTTCAGTGAAGAACAGAAGAATTTCAGCATATCAAGTTGCTATGACAATTGAAGATCCTGCGTCCGAAGGGTTAGCATATGCAGGATTTATTTCAAAAGATGCTGTGATTGTTTCCAACGTAGCACCGCTATTAGTTGGTAATAGAATTAATTTAAACATTGCATTTGATACAATTAACAATCAAGTACCAAAGCATACAGAATGGTTATTATTACAAGAAAACTATTCAACTGCATGGCCAAATGCTATGCTAGAGAAAAAACTCTTAGACAGTTTATTAGGGCACGATTTGTTAGGTACCCCTGTACCCGATCCTTTCTTATCTGCTAGAACACGATACGGCATAGGCATTCGTCCCCAGCAAACAATGTTTAAAGATCGTAATGCCGCATTACGTAATCTTATAGAGTTTTCTAATAGTATTCTAAAAGAAAATGTTATCACCGGCCAGTATAGTTTTGTAAATTTAAAAGCTCAAGAAAATATTCCAGACGAATATACTCATCAGTACGATTGTGTTGTTGAAGACAATGAAACATTAGCTAGCATTGATACAAGAAAGTTAACTCAGGCATCTCTAAGTTGTACTGTGCATAACGGTAAAGTTGTTAAAGTTAATATTGACAATGCCGGCTTTGGATATCTAATTAGTCCAGCGGTGATTGTTACTGGCGAAGGAGTTATTCCTGCTGTAATTACAACAACAATAGACTCGAGCGGCAGAATTAACGGTGTAACAATTGTTGAATCGGGCGAAGGATATATAACTGCACCTTCTTTAGAAGTTCGTTCGTTTACTGTTATTGTACAAGCTGATAGTATCTATAATGGAAAGTGGTCTAAATTTAGTTGGAGAAGCGATCTTAATAATTGGATCAGAGAACATACACAAAAATATAACACATCCCTATACTGGAAATATATTGACTGGTCGAGCACAGATTATAATCAATATCAAGATTATACATATACAGTAGATGCAGTCTACGAATTGTACACTTTAATAGATGTACCGGTTGGCCAGTATATTAAAGTTAAAAATTCAGGCGACGGTAATTTTATTATTCTTAAAAAATTAGAAGATACTGTTGCTGGCAGTTTTGGATCCGGATATGATTTGGTGTATAAAGAAAACGGAACAATTCAGTTCCTAGATTCAATATGGAGCAAGTCAAACAGTACATACGGCTTTGACCAGGTTTCTAGTTATGATCAAACATTGTACGATCAAACTCCTGATCTTGAATTAGAATATATATTAAAAGCTCTAAAGACAGATATCTTTATCAATGAACTAAAAGTAAACTGGAACTTGTTCTTCTTTAAAGCAGTTAAGTATGCCTTAACTGAACAAAAATTATTAGACTGGGCATTTAAAACTTCATTTATTAATGTGGTTAATAATGCCGGATCGTTAGATCAGCGTCCTGTTTATCGACTACAGAATACAAAATACTTTGAGGATTATATCAAAGAAGTTAAACCATATCATAGTCAGCTTCGCGGATTTACAACAGAGTATGCAACATTAGAACAATCTCAGAGTTATACTACTGACTTTGATCTGCCAACATATTATGATAGCACCACTAACGAATTTAAAAATGTTGGATCTAACAACGCATTATTAAATTCGTATCCGTGGAAATCGTGGGCCGACAATAAGACATTTACAGTTGGCAGCATTTCTGTTAGCAATCCCGGCGCAGGCTATACAGTTCCGCCCACAGTTGAAATTAAAGCACAACCAGGAGATCTAGGAGCAGGAGCCTCTGCTATTGCCTATATTAGATCTGGAGAAGTTATCACCATTGATGTTACTAATAGTGGTCAAGGATACATGATTCCGCCAACTATTACATTAAAAGGCGGCGGCAGTACATCGTTAACACCGGCGACAGCCTATGCACAATTATATAATGGAAAAATTCGTACCAATAAGATTGATATAAAATTTGATAGAATTAACAGGTATAATCAAATTGGCAATGCCAATACTACAGATTCTTTTATTTGCAACGGCATTAAAAATGAATTTGAACTTAGCTGGTTAGCTGAACCTTCAAAATCTTCTATTACTGTGACACTTAATAAAGTTAGAGTGTTAAGTGCTGATTATACCATTAAGTATTATACAGCTGATTACAATGGGTATAAGAAAAAGTACAGCAAGATTGTATTCTTAAATTACATTCCTAAAGTAAACCAACAGTTGGATGTTTCTTATAAGAAATCAAAGGATCTATATACATCTCTTGAAAGAATTGAAAATTATTATAATCCAACTACTGGCATGGCTGGAGAAGATCCAAAACAGTTAATGAGTGGATTAGAATATGGTCGTACACAAATTCGCGGTTTAGGATTTACAGCAACAACACATTGGGATGTATTATTTGGTGCCGCTACCTATTCGGGATTTGGCACAACTTCTTACGCTGATGATATTTCTTATTATCAGACAATTAATTTAGCTTCTACGGCAACCCAGGGAACAAGTACTGTAGTTTTAAGTACAACAACAGGAGTAGCAGTAGGGCAATATGTTAATATTATTAGTAATACAGTTAACGAATTTAATAAACCATCTGTTACAGTTAAGAAAATAAATCCATCTACTTCAGAAGTAACATTTAGCGGAAAACTATTAAACACATTAACAAATGCTACATTTGAATTTTGGTCATACGATACAAATTCAACAGCATTAGACAGCGCAATCGATGGCGGCGATCTAACATATTCAACTGCATTAGGAATTAATCCTGAGGATATTATTATTGACGGCGACCGATTCTATACACCAAACACAAGTTTTGGCCCAGAAGAGTTGTTAGACGGCCAGGTGACCGAAAGCATTGGTATTAATGTATATACAAAAAATGTAAATGGTGCCCCTTTAGTGTTTACAAGTTTATTTGATATTAATGCAGGTGTAACAAATACCGCAACATTATCAGTAATACCGACAACCGTTGACAGCATTTCTGTAATTTTTAATAATGCGGTGTTTGCTTATAACTCAACTACAAACTTTACATCTGAAAAAGAATTTAATATTAATTGGGCAACTGGAGTTATTACAATACCTCCACAAGCTCTTAACGGAAAAGTATCATACAGTATTGTAGGGGTAGGCAGTGGCAATCCTAGTGCGTATGCAGGACTTGTTGACTATCAAAAAATTACAGTAGATAATAATTCAAGCAACGCCGACTTGCCGGGATATACCGCAGGCCAGGCAGAGTTGGTAAGTTTATCTGGTGTTAACACAATTCGAAGTGCATATGTAACTGTTAATGGCGTTGCTATACCGGCCGGTACAACCGGGCTATCCTATGTTTTAGGATCGGCAAATATGGAAAGCGCCAGAGCCGCAATAGTTGTAAGTAATCTTCCAAGCGGCACTTGTACAGTCCAGGCCTGGTTCTTTGCTACAGATGTTAGTTATTATAACGAAGTCACAGAACAGGTTATTACAGTAGGCGAAGAACCAACAAGTGTGTTTACATTAACTAATCCTCCTGGAACAATTGAACCAGCAGATGCACAGGTTATTGTTGAAATTAATGATGGCGCTGGTAGAAGACAATTGCTACCTCCTTATGTTAGCTACTATCAGGTAACTGATATTACTGATCGAGTGTTTACAATTGATAATCATGTTGTTCGTCCGCCTGCAACATATAACCTAACTACTGTACGAGCATATCGTAATGGCGTAGCATTAGCCGCAGGATTTGATTTTAAGGTCAATGTTAACGATAATACCATAACAGTTTATCCTAATATTTTAAAAGCAGGCGATGTTATTGCAGTGTTAGGTCTTGTACCAAACGATTATGACTACGATATTATTGGAAACATTTTACATGTTCCTCTACAGTCGGGACTTGGAGTGTCGGGTGCAGAAATTAAAGTTATTACATTTACAGACCACGACGGCATGTTAATGAGAACTGAACGTTTCTCTGGCAACTCTAATAAACGTTACCAACTTAGCAGACCAGTAATTAATGTAGATTACTTATGGGTTAGATTAAACGGAATTCCGTTAAAGAGTAATATTGATTATGATGTTCTTACTGACGGAGTTACAGTACAATTAAGTGATGCATTTATTAACACCAGCGAAGATGATGTTGTTATTACAAGTATTAGTAGTACTAAGTTAGCTGGCACAATTTTAGGTTATAGAATATTTGTTGACATGTTAGGTCGTACTCATTACAAACGATTAAGTAAAAAAGGCACAACCTATCTAACACAACCGTTAGCACATAGTGATATAGAAATTCATGTTGCAGATGTAACTGCTTTAACACCGCCGTTATTATCTAAAAAAATACCAGGTGTTATTTTAGTCGACGGCGAACGTATTGAATTTTTAGAAATTACAGGAAATATTCTTCGTAAATTACGCAGAGGAACATTAGGAACCGCACCAGCATTTTACTCTGACATTAATACAAAAGTTATTGATCAAAGTCCAAATCAGGACGTTCCTTATGCTGACACTATTAAAAAACAAATACAGTTTACTTCGACCGGTACTAATACCTACGTTATTAGCACAAGTAAAATAACCACTACTACCTCGTTTAATACAGAAACAAAAGTTACATCTAATGGAATTACTTTGTCTGCAGATCTTACAGCAATGGATCAAATAGCAGTATATTATGGTGGTCGCCAACTACGAAAATCCAGCACATTCCATCATGATACAACATTTGCGTTTGATAGTCCATTAGGAGATGTCATTGGCACAACTGCAACAGTATATTCACTTCCTTTAACTACTACATTGGGAGATTCCTACATTGTAACAGCTACAAATCAAGTTTGGGTATACACAGGATCCTCGTCTGTAGATGCAGTCAACGGATACATTTACCAAGGAATGACATATTTAGAGCCAGAATTTAGTATCAACACTTCTACTCACAGTTTAATGTTAAATATGCATGAAGCGGTCCAAGACGACATTGAGCTAGTTATTGTACAGAAACAATATAATCAAAGTACGGAATGGTCCAATACAGGAATATCACTAATGGATAGCACTACCACACCGGCACATTTCTTACAGCAACAGCCTGCAGAGTTGCCAGATAGCTGGTATTATGGAGGAGATATAACATTGACAGCAGATAACGGACTTCCGTTAACTGATAAGAACCAGGAACCCCTACAAGGATTGTAAAATGCCACAAGTTACTACATTACCGTTATTAAGCACAGTTACCAACCAGACATATTTTGTTGTAGTTGATAATAATCTAACCAAGCGATTAAATTTCCAACAAATGTTTGATGGATTTCAAGGCCCACGTGGCAGTCAAGGTCCAGTCGGGCCGCTTGGTAGTCGGGGCACAATTGGGTTTGTAGGAAGCATCGGATTTATTGGAAGCCAGGGTATTCCTGGATATATTGGTAGTCAAAGTACAGTTCCTGGATATGTAGGTAGCTCTGGATTTGTAGGAAGTGCCGGAGCTGGATTTACTGGATCAAAGGGCGACCCAGCAGGGTATACTGGTAGTACTGGATTTGCCGGATCTAAAGGCGATCCAAATGGATATACAGGATCTTTAGGATATACAGGAAGTGCCGGAGCACAAGGATACATCGGTAGCCGTAGTACACTAGTTGGATTTACTGGCAGCGCCGGGCCAATAGGAAGTTCGGGGTATGTCGGAAGCGCAAGTACAGCTTCGGGATATGCAGGTAGCCGAGGATTTGTAGGAAGCATTGGATATGTTGGTAGTCAAGGAGTTGATGGATTTGTAGGTAGCAACGGTATTCCCGGATTTACAGGTAGTCGCGGATTCGACGGGAGTCGTGGTTTCATTGGTAGTGCTGGATTTGCCGGTAGTGCTGGCTTTAACGGTAGCTTAGGATATACAGGTAGTATCGGTATTGGATTCACTGGAAGTGCTAGCGATGTGATTGGATATACAGGTAGCACCGGAGATCTTGGTTATACAGGTAGTCAGGGTTCGGGATATACCGGTAGCCGAGGCGACACTGGGTTTGTCGGAAGCGAAGGTTATACCGGCAGTATCGGTTACGTAGGTAGTGCCAGCGATGTGATTGGATATACAGGTAGCACCGGTGATCTCGGTTATACAGGTAGTATTGGCTATTTTGGTAGTACTGGATTTGATGGTAGTACCGGGTATACCGGAAGTGCCAGCGATGTAATTGGATATACAGGTAGTATAGGCTATTTTGGTAGTCAAGGAACTCCGGGATTTGTCGGAAGTGCAAGTACAGAAGTTGGCTATACTGGTAGTGTTGGTTACGTAGGTAGTGCAAGTAATGTTGTAGGATATACTGGATCGGAAGGATTTACGGGTAGTCAGGGATACTTTGGTAGTCTTGGGTATGCTGGAAGCCTGGGATTCACCGGCAGTGCTGGTACAGGATTTAACTTAATAGGTGCGTTTGCAACAACCTCAAGTTTGCTAACTGTTATTAGTCCCGGACTTACTGATGCTTATACAATTATCGGTACAGGGCATTTATGGGTTTATGAGAATTCGTCTGCTCCTGGCAACGTTGCCGGGTTCTTAGACTTTGGTCAGTTTGTAGGATACAACGGTAGTGTAGGATATGTAGGTAGTCCGGGCTTTATAGGTAGTCAAAGTACTACTCCTGGATACACAGGTAGTCCGGGGTATGCTGGAAGTAATGGTACTAATGGGTACACAGGTAGCGCAGGTACAGATGGGTATACAGGTAGCATCGGTATCGGGTATGTTGGTAGTCAGGGCGCCGACGGCTTTATTGGTAGCTTTGGATATAATGGTAGCTTAGGATATGCTGGAAGTCGAGGATATGCTGGTAGTGCAGGATATAATGGTAGTGAAGGGCCAACTGGCTATGTTGGAAGTGCAGGCACAGGTTTTACAGGAAGTACAGGATATGTAGGTAGTACAGGCTTTGGCTCTACTGGATATACCGGTAGTGCCGGCCAAGGCTACACAGGTAGTGTTGGAACCGCAGGTACTACTGGTGTTAGAGGTTACGCAGGTAGTCAAGGATACTACGGTAGTATTGGTTATACAGGATCTAGTTTTAATGCAGACCAATCGTTAGCATCAACAGCCTCGGTATCGTTTACTGGATTAACTTTAACAGGTAACACTACTATTGCTACTACCTGGACCGGTGGTACATTATGGGTTAAAGATTCTGGAGGAGTAGGAATTGGCGGTGACCTTGGTGTACGTGGTGTTATCAATAACTGGGGCGGAATATACATGTGGACAGATTCTATTTCACTTGGTCACAGTACACATGCATCTTCTGGGTCGGTTGTGCTTGGATACTATGCGTCTCAAACTCCTAGAGACACAGGTAACGTTGCTATCGGTGCATGGGCAGGACAATATAATCAAAATCAAAATGGTATTGCTATCGGTGTTAACGCAGGCCACGGGTATCAAGGTAGTCAAGCTATTGCTATCGGTTGGGGCGCCGGTTACCAGTCACAAGGGGTAAACGCTATTGCAATTGGCAATATGGCCGCAATGAACACACAAAGCGCAAGCAGTATTATAATTGATGCAACAGGAGGAACAATTCCAACTGCACAGACACCGGGATTCCGTATTGCCCCTGTTGCGCAATATGCCGGCACCACTAATAACATAATGTATTATAATACCCTTACCTCTGAAGTAAAATACGGTCCACTGGATAGTATTGTGTGGCCAGTTGGTATAAAAGATACTACTGCGGCAACGTCTACCCAATCTGCCGCGTTAAGCGTTGCTGGCGGGCTAGGAGTTGGCGGATTTATTATTGAAAGTATTAGCCCAAGTGTTTTAGCCGCCGGCACAACTTATGCTAATGCAGTTGCATTAACTAGTAGCATTAACATTGTTACAAATAATTCAACAAATCAGGGAGTTACATTACCAACAGCTTACGCAGGAATGACCGTAAGAGTTTACAATAATTCACCTACTACTGCTACAAACGTATATGCACCTGTTAATAGCGGTGCAAGGATTGATGCGTTAAGCACTACAACTGGGTATTCCTTACCAGCGGTGACGGGTAAAACATATATTGCGGCTTCGTCGGCGCAATGGTACACAATATAATAGCAGTTAATACCACTAGATAAATATTACATTATGAATGATAACAAACAACCAAACGAATTAGGCAATATTAGTGTTAGAGGGCATTTAAAGATATTTGACCCTCAAACTACGGAAGTTTTCTTGGATAAAAGTAATGCTATCCACTACGAAAACTTTTCACTAGCACTTGCAAGAAGTATTAGTAATCAAGGATACGGAATGATTGCCGATATGGCATTTGGCAACGGCGGAACACGAGTTGATCAGACAGGTATTATTACCTATTTGACTCCAAACGTTATCGGAACAAGTGCTGGCTTATATAATCAAACTTATTATAAAACTGTCGATGCACAACAAACATATGATTTAGATCCTGCAAGGAACTTCATGGAAGTGCGCCATGTAACAGGTACAGCATACAGTGATATTTTAGTTAGTTGTTTATTAGATTTTGGCGAACCAAATGGTCAAAGTGCATTTGATAATGCGACAGATGCAAATGGCAATTTTGTATTTGACGAAATTGGACTACGTTCATACAGTCCCAACGGTCCAGGCGCTGGAGAGTTACTAACACATGTTATTTTCCACCCTGTACAAAAATCATTAAACAGAATGATTCAAATTGATTATACAGTTAGAATTCAAAGTCTAACTAGTGGAATGTAAACATGGCAAACGAATATACTTTACATTTTTCGGATCCAACTAAGCAGGAGACTATTACAGTACCTGCAATGCCACCTGGACTTAATACAGTTGACACTAGTTTAAATTTAGTAGGGCGCGGATATCCAAATTACGGATTAAAGTTTGCAGAAAACTTTTTACATTTATTAGAAAATTTTTCAAGTCCTTTACCGCCAGAAAATCCAATCGAAGGTCAGTTGTGGTTTGATACCAGCAACTCGGGTCGTAAAGTATTGCGCATTATGGACGGCACGGCAACAGCCGTTAGGTGGCCTAGTGCTACAGGAATATATCAACAAAGTACAGATCCTAATGATCAATTTACTGCCAAGAATGGCGACATCTGGGTCGATACCGGAGAAAATAGTCTTAAATTATGGGACGGCCTAAATTGGCAACTAGTCGGCCCTAGTAGCAGTACACTAGGTACAGGTTCGGTTGTTGAAAATATAAAAGCAACAGACAATAAAACGTATCCTGTAATTAAGAATTTTGTTAGCGGCAACGTAATCTCAATTATATCTGGATTAGATACTGCCGCATTTACACCATTAAGTGTTATAGATGGTTTCCAACAAATTAAACCAGGTATAACACTTAGCAGTAAAATTCAAAATAATATTTCGAGTCAAGTCTACGGAACTGCTTCTAACGCATATAATTTAAGAATTGAAAATGCCAACTATCCAAGCACAGAATTTTTAAGAAAATCCGACACCTCACAAGTTGGACAAGAAATCACAGGTAAGATTGTTTTTAGAACAGCCTCGGCCGCCGGATCTCTAGGGCGCGACGGCATTGTTATTTTACCTACAGGTAAAACAACCGAGTATGCACAACTTTACAAAGATTCAAATGATGCAGTCTTATTAAACAATACAATCGGCGGCAAATTAAAATTACAAACTAATCCAACTGGATTAAGTAATGACCTAATAACTGGATTAGAAATTGATCCAGTGAACGGGATCACTGCATTTGTTCCTGCCACATTAGCAAATTTAAGATCGGCGATTACAACTTCCTCCGAGTTAACAGTTACAACAAACGCAGTGGTTGGTGGAAACTTAACAGTAAGCGGTAGCACAGTATTAGGTAATGCAAGATCTGCAATAACCACAGCTACACAATTAACAGTTAGTAATAATTTAACAGTAAGTGGTGTTATATATGCCGCCGAAATTAGATCCGCTACAAGTACAACTTCGACCTTTTACGGTAATGTAGTTGGGTCCGCATCAAAATTGTCTGTTGCAACGCAAATGGCAGTGCAAGGTCAAGTAACAGCAACTCAACAAAGTTTTGTTGGCGATGGCAGTAGCATTTCATTTAATACAAGATTAACGCCTGCGGCAATTTCTGGACAAACAACAGCAACTACAGTAACAACAACTGCAACAATGTTAGTTTTAGAAAACGACACATTATTAAAAATAACTAAGAAAAACTTCCTACAAGATGTTGCATCGCCTGGAATGATTTCCTTATGGGCAAGCGCGACAGGTGAGCCACCGAGCGGCTGGCTATCGTGTGATGGTTCGTCAAAGAGTATACTTGAGTATCCTGATCTATTTGCGGCAATTAGCTATGCATACGGAAATTCTGGACCAGTATTTGATCTACCGCTTCTTGCGCAAGTGCCGGACAATCGCGCAACTCCACTCTTTTACATTATAAAATACTAATATGGCATATACAATTTTAAACACCGACGGTAGCGTACTTGTACAATTAGCAGATGGCAAGATTGATCAAACTACAACTAGCTTATCTCTAATTGGTAAGAATTCCAACAGCTTTGGTCAGTATCTTAATGAAAATTTTGTTCAGCTACTAGCCAATAACGCCAGCACTTCGGGCAATCCTCCTCGAAATCCTTTAAAAGGTCAGTTGTGGTACGATACTACAATTAGAAAAATGAAGGTATACGACAATGGATTTAAAACAGTCGGTGGAGTAACAGTTTCGACTGCTCGCCCGATTGAATTAGCCACAGGCGATCTATGGTTTGATTCTATTAATATGCAATTAAAGATTCTAAATGGCACCAGTGTTTATACTGTGGGCCCTTTATATCCTAAGAGTGTCGGCGATAACGGATTAATGGTACCCAATGTTAGCATTAAAGATTTAGATGGCGCTCCACAACAAGTCACCGTCTTAAAAAATTACGGAAATAATATTGGATTAATCAGTAAACAAGGATTTAAACCTTCTGTAAGTGATAATACATCGTACTTTGGTACATCTACACAACAGCAAGTGGTGTCTGGCGTAACTGTTAACGGCGATGTTAATTACACAGGCAAAATGGTACATAAACAACTATCGTTGTCTATCGATATTGATACGTTGTCAAATACTATTGCTAATATCGGCAGTGATATTGGAATCTGGGAAAATGTAGGTGCCCAAAATAATGCCATTAGACAAATATTAAGACAGATGTTTCCGACAAACCCTAGCTACGATGCTTCTTCGTTTGTTAGTTATACAGCAATTAGAGCAGATGTAAGCCACTATCCGCCCACTCAGCCATCTGACTATGAAACTTTTTATGAAACAGGTATTCCGTCTGGAACACTACCGGCTGGCAATTATCCATATGGTACAGAATGTAAAGTATTAGTTCGCTATTCACAAGGCGGCACAAATGCATTATCTGGAGGTAAGGATGGAAATTATGGACAAGGTTATCAAATAAGAAGATTTATGGTTAATGCTTCCGGCGATTGGCAATATACCAACATTGAAGAAATTAATCTGTAATACAAGGACAAGTTATGGCATATCAAATAAACAAGAGCGACGGAACAGCATTAGTTATTTTAGAAGACGGGTTAGTTGATTCTACTACAAGTTTAAAACTTGTCGGTAGAAACGTTGTTAACTATGGCACTGTTCAAAATGAAAATTTTGTTTATCTTTTAGAAAACTTTGCAAGTAATTCTTTTAATCCTCCAAATGGACCTATTCCTGGACAACTTTGGTTCCAAACAGATGATAATAGATTAAGAGTATATGATACCAATAACAAATGGAATAAAATTCCTACGATTGCAGTTGTATCCACTGTAACAAATCAAAGTGTTGGAGATTTTTGGTTAGATAATACTCATAATATATTATATGTAAAATCTAATTTTGGATATATTCGAGTTGGTCCTAATCCAAATGCCGATACCGCTGTTAAATTAGCCAGTCCTGCAAAAATTAACAATGTTAACTTTGACGGTTCTGCTAATATTACTATTGCATCAACTACTACTAATAGTTTAACAGTTGGTAATTATCTAATTGGTAATGATTTTAATGGCGACGCTCCGACAAATTGGGATGTTAATACAGGTGTTGCTGGTGCATCTACACCGTTTGCGGTTGTAGCACGAGATAGCATTGGCGATATTTACTTTTCAACCGGGCACGGTATTAGTATGCAGGCAAGATTTGCAGACCTTGCAGAAAAATATCTACCAGATGCAGACTACGAAGTGGGCACAGTTGTAACAATTGGCGGAGAAAAAGAAATTAGAGCATGCAGATCAAATGACAGAGCAATTGGAGTTATTTCAGGTAACCCTGCATATATGATGAACAAAGATCTTGAGGGAGGAGTTTATGTTGCCCTTAAAGGTAGAGTGCCAACTAATATTCAAGGATTAATTAAAAAAGGCGATTCGTTAGTAGCAGGTCCAAATGGCAGAGCAGTCAGCGCCACGTCTGGACACGCTGTATCTAATCCAAAGATATTTGCTATTGCACTAGAAGATAGTCTTGGCAAAGAAAGAATCGAAGCACTTGTCCTATAATTAACTACAACCAAAGAGAACTTTATGCCTTATATTTTATTTAAAACTGACGGAACAAAACTTACTACAGTAGGAGATGCCAGTCTTGATACAACTACTGATCTTCAGTTTGTAGGAAGAAATTATTCTGGTTACGGACAAATTGTTAATGAAAACTTTGTAAAAGTATTAGAAAACTTTGCATCAACAACTGCTCCAACAAGACCAGTAATTGGACAGTTATGGTATGATACATCGCTTGGTAGAATCAATGTAAACTATAATAGCAAAAATTTTAAAAGTCTATCAAATATTCATATCGGAGAAGAAACCAATCCTCCTAGTTTGGCGACTACTCAAGAAGGCGACTTCTGGTGGGATAGCACAAACGGTCAGCTTAAAGCCAAACACGGCTCGCAATATATTTTAGTAGGCCCTCCTAACGCATCAAATACAAAATCTGCGTGGGTGCCGACTGAAGAAATTTGGTTAGACGATGAGTTACAAGAACAATTATCTCGCGTACCATTTTTAGAAGCAAACATCGGTACAAATAATATAGTTGTTATTTCCGATCAAGAATTTAGACCTACGTCTGGTTCTACTCTTTATGGATCGTTTCCAAAAATATATAAAGGAATAACACTCCCTGGCGCGATTGACGGAGTTCCGGGCACAACAAATGCAGGGTCTACACAAGATTCTAAATTTTATTTCTGGGGAACTGCGGCCGATGCATTACAGGCAAATACTTCCACTACCGCAACTATTGCAATGCAGGTATCTGTTGGTCTAGAAGAAACTAGTAACAATAACCATTACATAAGTTTTGTTAGCACAAGTTCTGGAAACCATCAAGTATTAACTAGCAGTAACATTTCTTATAACCCAAGTAGCCAAGTATTAAATGCAACTGCTACATCTGCTCGTTATGCAGACTTAGCCGAACGTTACGAATCAGATGCTGTATATGAAGTTGGTACTGTTTTGATCATCGGCGGAGTGAAAGAAGTCACTACTACAAACATTCCCGGGCACGACATAATAGCTGGCATTGTAAGTCAAAACCCGGCATATATGATGAATTCCGAGGCCGGAAATGACGAAACTCACCCCTATATTGCCTTAAAAGGTCGGGTACCTTGTAAGGTAGTGGGTAAGGTACAGAAGGGCGATAAATTAGTTACTAGCAATGTTCCTGGCCACGCAATGTCATCTGGAAGAAGAATAGTAACATCCCCGACTTCAATTGTGGGAATTGCTCTCGAATCACGAGAGCAAGATGATGCTGGAATAATCGAAGTTAAGGTTTAAACAGCCATTGGTGCCGGAATGGCATCGTGGCTTTCGTATCCAACCAATTCAATATCTTCCATTCCAAATTCTGTAATAACAGAAATTTCTGGATTTAATTTTAATGTTGGCATATCGAATGGCTTTCTAGCAATTTGCTCTTTGACTTGTTCAATATGATTGTTATAGATATGGGCATCACCTAAAGTAATAATCAACTCGTCAACCTCTAAATTACATACTTGTGCAAGCATATGAGTAAACAATGCATAAGACGCAATATTAAATGGAATGCCGAGGAACATATCAGCACTACGTTGATACATTTGGCAACTTAACTTACCGTTGTTAACATAAAATTGTGCCATCATATGGCAAGGCGGTAACGCCATAAATTCTAATTCGCCCGGATTCCAAGCAGTAATAATATGTCGACGACTGTAGGGATCTTCTTTTAAACCTGCAATCAATTCTAATAACTGATCGTGGTTTTGTAATATAACCTTGTTAATACGAATAACAGGTTTTCGCCATTTACGCCATTGTACTCCGTATACACGGCCTAGGTCGCCTGCATGACGTTGTAATTTTTTCTTTGTCCAACTTTCTGCTTGCGAATTGGGCGTCCAAATTGTTTTCTTTTCGCTGTGACGATCGCCATGTAAGATTTCACGTAGTCGTAATTCGTCGCCGCTACCTTCGATAAACCAAAGCAACTCGCTAACACAGGCTTTCCACGCTAACTTTTTAGTAGTGATAGCAGGAAACCCGTCTGATAGATCAAAACGCATTTGTAATCCAAAAATACTTTTAGTACCCACTCCGGTTCGATCAGATCGATCATTGCCGTTTTCTAAGATATCTTTTAACGCATTAATATATACTAGTTCTGATTTATTTTTCATTTTATTCTCTACAAATAAGATCAGGGCACTAGGCCCTGATTATGTTATACCGCAAATAAGGTTAAGCCTCGATTGATGCTTTTTTCTTACTTTTTGGCGGATCCAATTGATCGGCCTGCTTGCGAAGTAATTGTGCTTCCTTAAACAGTTTATCTGCCTTAGAACGCATTGCGGCTGGCGAAGTATCTTCTACAATTTCTTCTGCCACAACAGCAGGAGCAACAGCCTCTTCATTTACGCTTTCGCTAGTAGTCTTTGTTGGATCGGCCTTTTTAACAGACTTAGGATTTGGATTAATCCCGTCTGTAAGAGCTAACTCGTCTAGGCTAAGATTTTTTTGTGTAGCAATGATCTGGTTAAGCTCATCGAGCGGTACAGACACAGTATTTGATGGAGTCACTAACACGCCGCTTGTAGGAACTTTCCTTAACAACCCATTTTTGTGAAACCATTCTAACATATTGCTACCGTCTGGGAATTTACGCACAGCTAAAACATCTGCTAGTTCGTTAGCTTGCTGAGCGCGGTCATCCTGTACCGTAGACATTAATGCATCGTGATACGATTCCCCTAAATTGCTTGTTCCGATTACCAATGCACTATAGGCATCGCCTGGAAGTGTACGGTAGGCAATAACGCACTTAGCGCCATTGTTCTTCATTTTTCCCACATGTTTCATGTGACTTCTCCTTTAATTACGCACTTGGCGCCTGTTGTCCTTCTTCTGGTGCCGATGCAGGTGCAACAGCATTTAAGAAAGTGTTCAACCGATCAAATGTAACGCCAACGCCAGACATTTCTGCGCCGCCGAATGCACCTCTACGTGATGCAACATCGATGATTGTGCGAATATTTTGCAAATCGCTAATTGTTAATTCTGGTGCAACTGGTTGTTGTGTACCTGGTGCTTGCTCAGCAGGTGCTTGTTGCGGTGTTGCTTGTTCTTGAGTTTCCATCTAAATTTTCCTTTAATTATTGTCATGTAATAGAGGACATCCTAAAGTTAGCATCAAAATCTCTTTAGGATCTTCGATGCCAACCTCCACCATTTCGACCATCTTTTTATTATGGTCTAACGATAGAGTTTTCTTTACAGAATACCTGCTATTTAAATTATAGTTAATCCAATGATCTAGAAGTTTTACATCGATTACTTTATTCACCGTAATCCTACTAAAGTGTTCTGGAATAAAGGATAACTTCCTTATGCCCAAAACACTTAGCGGATTAACTTCACCTCTACTCAATGACATTAACTACCTACTTTATTTATAGTGCGCGGTCTGGCCGAAGGGAGAAATTATGGAATCATTTCCGTGTACAATAAACAATGTATCGCAATAATCTTCATCTCCCCAGCTACCACACGGGTAACCGTCTGTAAACATTATGAATTTTTTAGGAACAATGTCCTGTTCTTTCATAAAATTCCAATTAGCTTCAAAATCAGTACCACCACCGCCGTTTACTTTATATTCGAGTATTTCATCAGCAGTATCACCGGTAAACTGAGCATAGTTATAAATCTCAGTATCAAAACACCAAATATCCAATTTAAAGTCTTTGTACTCGTCCATAATGCCTTTAACTTCGCTCAGGAAGTCCATAGCCTGTGCATTTGAAATACTACCAGACATATCGATTGCAACCGATACGTCGATTGTTTCTTCGTTAAGCAATCCAGGTAATATTGCACCGCAATGCTGGCTCTTACGATTAACACGACTAAAGCTATAATTGCTCTTAAGAATACTCTGGATGCTCATACGTAGTAATTGCCGCCAGTCCATTTTAGGTTCTGTAAAATCTTGGATCATACGTGCAATACCTGCTGGCACTTTACCGGCACCTGCGGATTGTGCGGCTGCTACAATCGCTTCTTTAATTTCGTCACGAATCTTTTTCTTTTCTTCTGCGCTTAATTTAGGACGACCCTTACCAGTACCGCTAGGTCCGTCGCCTTCCCCTTCGCCCTCTCCGTCGCTTTCTTCACCATCTAAATGTTCGTCTAACAATTCGCCTAATGAGCCAATATCAATCTTTTCTGCTTTTTCGTAAATGTCATCGTAAATTTCTTCGTAACTCTTACCACGATATTTGTTATCTTGGAAAATCTTAATCCACTCTGGAACGTGTCCAATTTTTTCATCTCTGAGAATTTGATTAGCGGCATAGTCGGCAGCAATGTTCGACAACTGAGGATCACGATCATTACGGCGCCCCATATGGTCAAATACATTGTGTAATACTTCGTGAGCAAACCCAAACTCGGCTTCTTTAGGAGTTAAGCGATGTACAAAATCGTTATTGTAATAAAAGTTACGACCATCTGTAGCAAGTGTGCTACACCAATCAGTAGCATCGATTAGTTTAAGACGTGTAGCAAGATTGCCGAAGAAGGGATGACGTAATAATAATCCAACACGAGCAGTAACAAGTTTTTCAATAATCTTGTTTTTTTCAACTGAAGTAAATTCGCGCTTCTCGAATTTCTTAGTTTTTTCGGATTTCATTACCTTACTCATTCGGTGTCCTTATTAACTGTATATATACTATTATACAC
>Ga0194038_1000082_pt1 | contig 39107 bp, 28 predicted proteins | sample JunL226m_MetaG_FD_148630 | JGI IMG/M metagenome (GOLD analysis project Ga0194038, IMG submission 148630) | Anoxic zone freshwater microbial communities from boreal shield lake in IISD Experimental Lakes Area, Ontario, Canada - Jun2016-L227-6m | ecosystem: Environmental > Aquatic > Freshwater >... | reverse complement strand
ATCTCAACATAAGCCGCCGCATCCCCCTTGCCATCATCCAAAACCTGATTGCCTCAAAATCCCTATATGCAGACCAAAACGCAAACGCCGTCTTTTTGCTGCTTGGAAAAGAAAAACAGATCAAAGGTGCCGAGCTCAGAGGAACATCTCACATTCGGTGGGTCGGTATGGCAAAAGGCTCAAGGAAAGATATCGGCTGTTTTTATGTCAAAAATCCCAATCCCCATAAAATGATACTCTGTGAATCCGCCATCGACGCATTATCATTCTTCTCCATGAATCCAGATTGGGTTTGCGTCTCCACTTCAGGCGCAAACCCAAATCCAGCCTGGCTACCACTATTTATTGCCAAAGGCTTTGAAATCCATTGCGGATTCGATGCCGATCAAACTGGAGACACGATTGCCAACAAAATGATCTCCCGCTACCCTTCTATCAAAAGACTCAGGCCAATCCAACACGACTGGAATGATCAACTCCGTTTACTTCCAATCACTTTCTGATCTCTACAAAACCTCGACCATTCCCAACATCAAATAGCTACTTGGAAAGAAAAAAGGGGAAAACCGATCTCTGTTCCCCCTTTCTTATAATCTCACCTCGGCAAACAGATACTTTTCCATTCATTAATCGTGGCTATTTTGAAATAAGAACTCTGCCTCTTATGGACAGCTAATTCCGGATTTTTTTCGTCATTTAATCAAAACATGCAACTTTGGGGTGGGTCCATCAAAATCAGGAAGGTGGGTTCACTTTTAACCGGAGGTGGCAGGCAATGATTCGGACACCGTTACAGTCAACTTCAAGGGTACTACCAAACCATGTCTCAATCCCCTCAAGTCGGGGCAATGATTCGGACTTATTCAGCCCTTGTTAAATCTGGTATTGAATATCAGTCTCAATCCCCTCAAGTCGGGGCAATGATTCGGACCATCACTGGTATTAGCATTGTTGTGGGTCGCCTACTGTCTCAATCCCCTCAAGTCGGGGCAATGATTCGGACATGATTATGTGAATTGCGGGAATGGTAAAAGTTTGAAGTCTCAATCCCCTCAAGTCGGGGCAATGATTCGGACGGAAAGCCGAGGGATTGTTCATGATGTCCGGATGTAGTCTCAATCCCCTCAAGTCGGGGCAATGATTCGGACTGAATTTTTAGACGTGATTGAAAATCATAAATTGTCTCAATCCCCTCAAGTCGGGGCAATGATTCGGACACTGGTGATACTGTTGGTCATCACCGGCGAAGTAATTGTCTCAATCCCCTCAAGTCGGGGCAATGATTCGGACCTATCCAAAGGAACGATAGTAACTTGCGCTGCAACAGGTCTCAATCCCCTCAAGTCGGGGCAATGATTCGGACCCACCTCTTGGTGGAGGAAACAAATGGCAAAACACGGTCTCAATCCCCTCAAGTCGGGGCAATGATTCGGACTCGGCTAAGGCTGCGAGAGCGGCCGCTAAGATTAAGTCTCAATCCCCTCAAGTCGGGGCAATGATTCGGACTTCAGATTATTGAGCGGGTGATTGAGAAGGTTGTGGTGTCTCAATCCCCTCAAGTCGGGGCAATGATTCGGACATACTCTGGTAGATATGTTACTAAAAAACAACTTGGTAAGTCTCAATCCCCTCAAGTCGGGGCAATGATTCGGACACAGTTGTGTGGAACCTAGGAATCGTGTTACTGGCTTGGTCTCAATCCCCTCAAGTCGGGGCAATGATTCGGACTCTCTGGCGCTAAAGAAACTAAAGATGCTATAGTAGAGTCTCAATCCCCTCAAGTCGGGGCAATGATTCGGACTTTACTTGAGCCCATAATAAACATTATTGATGAATAGTCTCAATCCCCTCAAGTCGGGGCAATGATTCGGACCATCTTGGGTGTCAACTCCAGGTAATGGAACAACTGTCCCAATCCCCTCAAGTCGGGGCAATGATTCGGACGGATAGGGAAGCTGTCCAGTACATGATAGATACTAAGTCTCAATCCCCTCAAGTCGGGGCAATGATTCGGACACGAAGCCTGGTGCTAAGGTTTTTTGGCCTTAGCCGGTCTCAATCCCCTCAAGTCGGGGCAATGATTCGGACACACCTAAGGACATTGACAGGTTTCAGGATGTCAAGTCTCAATCCCCTCAAGTCGGGGCAATGATTCGGACATTAACTGGATAGGACTTGCATTAGTGGTCCTGTTAAGTCTCAATCCCCTCAAGTCGGGGCAATGATTCGGACTATGATATGAAGGAAAGCGTCAGCTGGACTGACGCTAAGTCTCAATCCCCTCAAGTCGGGGCAATGATTCGGACGGCTTGATAAGCCCATGGCAGACATAGTTATTAAGCAGTCTCAATCCCCTCAAGTCGGGGCAATGATTCGGACTCTGGTCATACTGGAGAAACTGGTGGAACTGGTCATGTCTCAATCCCCTCAAGTCGGGGCAATGATTCGGACTCTCAACGCGCGTGTAATCTATACACAGAGACACTCTAGTCTCAATCCCCTCAAGTCGGGGCAATGATTCGGACAGTCGATTGTTCGGGTGACAGCCCCGATTCGATTGTGCTGTCTCAATCCCCTCAAGTCGGGGCAATGATTCGGACGAAGTAAGGGTTCAGACTGTTGCGCGGTTTGTCGGAGTCTCAATCCCCTCAAGTCGGGGCAATGATTCGGACGTTAAAGTCGAGGCGCAAGGATTCACCGGCGCATCTTGTCTCAATCCCCTCAAGTCGGGGCAATGATTCGGACCAAAACCTGGCGAGAGCCTAAATGATATTGCAAATATAAGTCTCAATCCCCTCAAGTCGGGGCAATGATTCGGACATATTACATCGTACATCTGAACGTTATGGTAGCTGCAGTCTCAATCCCCTCAAGTCGGGGCAATGATTCGGACCCCAATTCTGACAGGATTGGGTATTATCCTAGGTTCTGTCTCAATCCCCTCAAGTCGGGGCAATGATTCGGACTTACATCTAAGTCATCAACTAAATGTACCATATATGTCTCAATCCCCTCAAGTCGGGGCAATGATTCGGACCGATTGTTGGTAGAAATGCTAACAAGCTTGAAATCGAGTCTCAATCCCCTCAAGTCGGGGCAATGATTCGGACATTAGCCGCAATTAATCGCCAACTGGCGATTGAAAAGTCTCAATCCCCTCAAGTCGGGGCAATGATTCGGACCTATTACGTCCAGTACTGGACAAAAAAGTTACCCGTAAGTCTCAATCCCCTCAAGTCGGGGCAATGATTCGGACATGTAATTGTAAAGGTTGCTACTGAATGGCAGCCAATGTCTCAATCCCCTCAAGTCGGGGCAATGATTCGGACATGATGATCTGTACAGTATTGAGCAGTACTCACTGTAGTCTCAATCCCCTCAAGTCGGGGCAATGATTCGGACCTGTAGAGGGTCGAAACGTCATTAGAACTCCAACCAAGTCTCAATCCCCTCAAGTCGGGGCAATGATTCGGACTGCACTTGGTATCACACCCAACTCAGACCCATACGTGTCTCAATCCCCTCAAGTCGGGGCAATGATTCGGACTATTTGGCTATCGCGTAGAATCTTTGAACAACAAGAGTCTCAATCCCCTCAAGTCGGGGCAATGATTCGGACATTTAAGTATTCGTCAATTCCTAAAGTTACTCTAGTCTCAATCCCCTCAAGTCGGGGCAATGATTCGGACGATGTGGAGTAAGGTGTTTTGGATAGAATCGCCATGTCTCAATCCCCTCAAGTCGGGGCAATGATTCGGACCGTTTATGATCTGCAGCAGGACAAAGCCGCCGAAAAGTCTCAATCCCCTCAAGTCGGGGCAATGATTCGGACCTGAAGCAGCGAAATCTGCAGAAGCAAAAGCAACAAGTCTCAATCCCCTCAAGTCGGGGCAATGATTCGGACTATCAAAGGGATACGCCCATCCCATGTCAAAAAGTTTGAAGTCTCAATCCCCTCAAGTCGGGGCAATGATTCGGACCAACAGTGTCTGCGTTACCAACTGTAGGCGCCCTGGTGTCTCAATCCCCTCAAGTCGGGGCAATGATTCGGACTTACTGGTGGAAGTGGTGGATCTGGTGATACTGGGTCTCAATCCCCTCAAGTCGGGGCAATGATTCGGACTAAAGCTGTAGCTAAAGTAAAAAGTTGGTTTTAACTGTCTCAATCCCCTCAAGTCGGGGCAATGATTCGGACAGCGAGCCAGGGACAAATAGTAATCCAAACACCGAGGTCTCAATCCCCTCAAGTCGGGGCAATGATTCGGACTAGACTTGAAGCAGTGATTGAAATCTTAACCCGGAGTCTCAATCCCCTCAAGTCGGGGCAATGATTCGGACCGAAAGCCGAGATCAGCCGTTTGAACGATTTGGTAGAGTCTCAATCCCCTCAAGTCGGGGCAATGATTCGGACCTGGAAAGCCGCGGGATTGTTTCAAACATCAGCATTTGGTCTCAATCCCCTCAAGTCGGGGCAATGATTCGGACAATCTTCGGAGCCGCCGCAATAGGTGGCGGGTTAGGCGTCTCAATCCCCTCAAGTCGGGGCAATGATTCGGACGTAGACTGGTTCATGGAATTAGTCGGCTATTCGCCAACGTCTCAATCCCCTCAAGTCGGGGCAATGATTCGGACGCCGCGGGACAGTTAGTAATGTAACATGTTATGTGTCTCAATCCCCTCAAGTCGGGGCAATGATTCGGACGGCTGGTGGCCGACAACTCCAACTGGTGTTTATCAGGTCTCAATCCCCTCAAGTCGGGGCAATGATTCGGACGACACTCCCAAGTAAGTTCTTGAGCCAGCGTTATAGGTCTCAATCCCCTCAAGTCGGGGCAATGATTCGGACCTACGATGTGGATCGTATTGGCTTTGATGGGTTGGGGGTCTCAATCCCCTCAAGTCGGGGCAATGATTCGGACTTTATATCGGCCACGCGGACAAGCAAATAGCTGCTTACGGTAAAGAAAGTCTCAATCCCCTCAAGTCGGGGCAATGATTCGGACGCGTGAGTAAAGCCACTGTGGAATTAGACCTGATGGTCTCAATCCCCTCAAGTCGGGGCAATGATTCGGACGAAAAGACCCGGTATAGTCTGGGAAGGTGGGAGATTGAGTCTCAATCCCCTCAAGTCGGGGCAATGATTCGGACAAGGTAGTTGAAGAAGCTAAAAAGAAAAGAGAAAGGTCTCAATCCCCTCAAGTCGGGGCAATGATTCGGACGTGGGGGCTTCGACGTCAAGAACTAATTGTAGTTCTGTCTCAATCCCCTCAAGTCGGGGCAATGATTCGGACCGAAAGCCGAGATCAGCAGGCTTGAATCCGTCGTTGAGTCTCAATCCCCTCAAGTCGGGGCAATGATTCGGACTTGCGCATTAGTGCGTAAGATCCGGAAGAAGGAAATAGTCTCAATCCCCTCAAGTCGGGGCAATGATTCGGACTTATAAACATGTTTGTTAAAAGTATCTCTACAAAAAAGTCTCAATCCCCTCAAGTCGGGGCAATGATTCGGACCTTGCCGCCAAACAAGAACCAAATAAATCAGAATTAGTCTCAATCCCCTCAAGTCGGGGCAATGATTCGGACAAGTAATTCGCCGGTGGATATGTACAGGTTTCAAAGTCTCAATCCCCTCAAGTCGGGGCAATGATTCGGACTTAACCTTAAGTGGAGGTGTTTCATGGATCCGAACAGTCTCAATCCCCTCAAGTCGGGGCAATGATTCGGACAGACTTGATGCTTCATATAATAATATAGATTTTCTAAGTCTCAATCCCCTCAAGTCGGGGCAATGATTCGGACTGTTAAAGCGGCATTCGAGACGTTTCAGGCCGAGGCAAGTCTCAATCCCCTCAAGTCGGGGCAATGATTCGGACATGTCCACTACTGTCTCCATTAGACAGTGTCTCTAGGTCTCAATCCCCTCAAGTCGGGGCAATGATTCGGACATAGGACAGTTAATTAATAACTATGGACAAACTGATAAGTCTCAATCCCCTCAAGTCGGGGCAATGATTCGGACACAATATACAAGTGGATTAAAAACCTTAAACTCCCATTGTCTCAATCCCCTCAAGTCGGGGCAATGATTCGGACCAAGATAAAATTTTCAAATGCTAATCCCCACCTAGGTCTCAATCCCCTCAAGTCGGGGCAATGATTCGGACCGGACTTCCCGCGCCGGTTGATAATCCATTGACGTTGTCTCAATCCCCTCAAGTCGGGGCAATGATTCGGACGGTCGTAGTACCGACCGTCGATAGTTCGTTAGTACCAAGTCTCAATCCCCTCAAGTCGGGGCAATGATTCGGACTTAAAACACCTACTATTTTAGATGAGACATATCCAATTGGTCTCAATCCCCTCAAGTCGGGGCAATGATTCGGACAGATGTCTTGGAGATGGGCAATAGCACGTCTCAAAAGTCTCAATCCCCTCAAGTCGGGGCAATGATTCGGACACTGTGGATGATGTGGTGAAAAAGTTCAAGAAATCTTGTCTCAATCCCCTCAAGTCGGGGCAATGATTCGGACCCACTATCGTTGAGAATCGAATCATCTTAGGCCTACGGTCTCAATCCCCTCAAGTCGGGGCAATGATTCGGACTAACGGTAGTGGTACCAACTGTCGACAGCAGTTTGGGTCTCAATCCCCTCAAGTCGGGGCAATGATTCGGACTCTACCCCCCAGGGTTGGATGATACTGGCAATTTTGGTGTCTCAATCCCCTCAAGTCGGGGCAATGATTCGGACAGGAATGGAAGAAGTGGGTTGACTTTGATTAATCTCAAGTCTCAATCCCCTCAAGTCGGGGCAATGATTCGGACCAGATCAAGGAATCAACCCATTGGGTAAAGAGGGATTGTCTCAATCCCCTCAAGTCGGGGCAATGATTCGGACACGATCGCTGTTGGGTATATAAGTAGGTACACAGTTTGTCTCAATCCCCTCAAGTCGGGGCAATGATTCGGACGCCGGAATGTTAGGAGCAGGCTCGTATGTTGCTACAGTCTCAATCCCCTCAAGTCGGGGCAATGATTCGGACAGCCATTGGCGCCGCAGCATCTGTAAAAGTTGTATCTGTGTCTCAATCCCCTCAAGTCGGGGCAATGATTCGGACATGGTAGTGTTTAATGATACAAGAGGGTGTTTAATGAGTCTCAATCCCCTCAAGTCGGGGCAATGATTCGGACTGAGGGAAGAGGGTCTTTAAGACCTCTTTTTCACCTCGCTCGCCACGTCTCAATCCCCTCAAGTCGGGGCAATGATTCGGACGCAGATGGTTATCTTAACTTCATTGCCAGAAGTATTGTCTCAATCCCCTCAAGTCGGGGCAATGATTCGGACTCTGAGAATAACAAACACCGACCGTCGGCGCAACAGTATAGTCTCAATCCCCTCAAGTCGGGGCAATGATTCGGACGTGCTACAAGTGGATCGTCAGCAAACTCCCAACTAAGTCTCAATCCCCTCAAGTCGGGGCAATGATTCGGACTTAAGTCGTGGGATCACTGGACTGTTAAGTTCAGTGAGTCTCAATCCCCTCAAGTCGGGGCAATGATTCGGACCAATTTTGTCATGACACCATGACAACCCATAAACATGTCTCAATCCCCTCAAGTCGGGGCAATGATTCGGACGATCAGACTGCCGCAATCGTAAGTTAACGGATGTTGAAGTCTCAATCCCCTCAAGTCGGGGCAATGATTCGGACTATAACGAAATACAGTTTCTTTAAAGCCGCACAAAAAGTCTCAATCCCCTCAAGTCGGGGCAATGATTCGGACAAACTGATAGAGGGGCACGGATAGCAGCAAAAAAAGTCTCAATCCCCTCAAGTCGGGGCAATGATTCGGACTGATCCTAATTGCAGGGAAGTTATTTGGGGTGAAAGGTCTCAATCCCCTCAAGTCGGGGCAATGATTCGGACGTATGTGGATTATTGTCTGTTGTAACACCAGCTTATGTCTCAATCCCCTCAAGTCGGGGCAATGATTCGGACCGATATATACAAGAGTCTCAAAAGGTTTCACAAAGAAGTCTCAATCCCCTCAAGTCGGGGCAATGATTCGGACCGATCTGGCAAACAAGAGGGTCTTTAAGACCTCTTTTTGTCTCAATCCCCTCAAGTCGGGGCAATGATTCGGACGATGAAAACATTAAATGGGGCTGTCAGTCAACCTTGGTCTCAATCCCCTCAAGTCGGGGCAATGATTCGGACTCCAGAACGTCTGGAGGAACTCAAAAAACAAGATCAGGTCTCAATCCCCTCAAGTCGGGGCAATGATTCGGACTTCGGATTGTATTGGCCGGGAGACGAGACGATATTAGTCTCAATCCCCTCAAGTCGGGGCAATGATTCGGACTTGCCATTGTCGCGGGTCGCTTACTATATCCAGTAGGTCTCAATCCCCTCAAGTCGGGGCAATGATTCGGACCATTCAGCCCACTGTTGAACAAATAGTTAACAGCTTGGGTCTCAATCCCCTCAAGTCGGGGCAATGATTCGGACTAGCGTGGTACCGGCTTTTGAGCCGTGTACGATCGTTGGTCTCAATCCCCTCAAGTCGGGGCAATGATTCGGACTAATCATCCGGGAAGTTGAGAAAGTCGTGACTATTGTAGGTCTCAATCCCCTCAAGTCGGGGCAATGATTCGGACGCGTGCAATGCACGCTGTTTGTGGAGTTACGTCTTCGTCTCAATCCCCTCAAGTCGGGGCAATGATTCGGACAATAGGAGGAGCATTTCTTCTATTTCTGGGGATGGTGGTCTCAATCCCCTCAAGTCGGGGCAATGATTCGGACCGATGACATCGTCATCGCTGATACTGTTACAAACGAGTCTCAATCCCCTCAAGTCGGGGCAATGATTCGGACATAGGTATTACTTCATTATTAAAAACGGTTCTAACATGTCTCAATCCCCTCAAGTCGGGGCAATGATTCGGACCCTGAAGCAGATCGTATTCGATTTGCAACAAGATAAAGGTCTCAATCCCCTCAAGTCGGGGCAATGATTCGGACCAATCGAGGTGCGGTTTATTCCCGTCAATAGGATGGTTAAGTCTCAATCCCCTCAAGTCGGGGCAATGATTCGGACACGCTCGAGATATGTATCGTAAAGAATCTACTATATGTCTCAATCCCCTCAAGTCGGGGCAATGATTCGGACATGGGTTTTCTGTTAGATGGAAAACCCCAGATGTAATGTCTCAATCCCCTCAAGTCGGGGCAATGATTCGGACCAAGAAAAGGGAGATTGTATTACCAGCGTTATGAAGTCTCAATCCCCTCAAGTCGGGGCAATGATTCGGACCTCAAAAGAAGAAAAACTTTGTATGAGCTGGATAAAGTGTCTCAATCCCCTCAAGTCGGGGCAATGATTCGGACTCAATGATGTTGCATTACAGATGTTTCAACAAATAACTCAGTCTCAATCCCCTCAAGTCGGGGCAATGATTCGGACATCAGTCTGCGAAGACAAGTTCGACCCAACCTTGCTGTCTCAATCCCCTCAAGTCGGGGCAATGATTCGGACACATGTCTTCGAGCAAAAACTAGACGATATTTTATATAGTCTCAATCCCCTCAAGTCGGGGCAATGATTCGGACCTGCAAGCCAGTGATTACTTACGAGTTGATCGAGTGGGTCTCAATCCCCTCAAGTCGGGGCAATGATTCGGACCTATGCACAAGCGGATATAGATCGGATTGTAGCAGCGTCTCAATCCCCTCAAGTCGGGGCAATGATTCGGACAATTGGTGGAGCCATTGGCGCCGCAGCATCTGTAAAGTCTCAATCCCCTCAAGTCGGGGCAATGATTCGGACTCTGGTGGAACTGGTAATACTGGAGCTACTGGAGAAAGTCTCAATCCCCTCAAGTCGGGGCAATGATTCGGACGTCTCTCTTACAGAGTATGTTAACATCTCTGGGTAGTCTCAATCCCCTCAAGTCGGGGCAATGATTCGGACATCATGAAAGTACAGGTACTTTTAACACTCGCAATTAGTCTCAATCCCCTCAAGTCGGGGCAATGATTCGGACCAAGCGGGATTTGGAGATTGGGTGCGGGAAGAGTTTTTGTCTCAATCCCCTCAAGTCGGGGCAATGATTCGGACACTGCAATAGTTGTTGGTGCCATCAGTGGTGCCGTAAGTCTCAATCCCCTCAAGTCGGGGCAATGATTCGGACAGAAGTTGTCATTGGCGCCGCCATTGGCGGTGGAATTGTCTCAATCCCCTCAAGTCGGGGCAATGATTCGGACCTACGAAAGAGGATGGGGGATTTGTGGTCCTTGAGCAGTCTCAATCCCCTCAAGTCGGGGCAATGATTCGGACACAAAGAATCTAACCCTCTATGGAACAAAGTTATACCGTCTCAATCCCCTCAAGTCGGGGCAATGATTCGGACTGAACATTAACCATTTATAAAATGAAGGAGTATCATTAGTCTCAATCCCCTCAAGTCGGGGCAATGATTCGGACCAGTATTGATAAATGTAGAAATTCTTGAAAAAGAACTTGTCTCAATCCCCTCAAGTCGGGGCAATGATTCGGACAGGATAACATTCAGCCCACTGTTGAACAAATAGTGTCTCAATCCCCTCAAGTCGGGGCAATGATTCGGACTCCGGGGTACTCACATAAAGAGTATTCCCGGTGGTTAGTCTCAATCCCCTCAAGTCGGGGCAATGATTCGGACGCGGAGGCGATCGGGAACATGAGTATTTTGACAAGAAGTCTCAATCCCCTCAAGTCGGGGCAATGATTCGGACGATATTAAACTATTCACTTGTGTTTGGAAGAAGAAGTCTCAATCCCCTCAAGTCGGGGCAATGATTCGGACCCAACCCAGTCCTGGTCGGACTGGGAATCGTCCTAGGTTGTCTCAATCCCCTCAAGTCGGGGCAATGATTCGGACCAAGCGGATGTGAACCCACCTGATACGTGGAAGATGATTGTCTCAATCCCCTCAAGTCGGGGCAATGATTCGGACGAAGACGAGTCAGCTCCAGGTTTTGAAGAATATGCAAGTCTCAATCCCCTCAAGTCGGGGCAATGATTCGGACGACAAAGGACATCTCAGAGGTATTCCCTCTGTAATGGTCTCAATCCCCTCAAGTCGGGGCAATGATTCGGACCTCAGCAGATAATTCCTCAACAGATGCAGGTTCCTCAGTCTCAATCCCCTCAAGTCGGGGCAATGATTCGGACCCCGGCTTGCGCTGGGCCAATCGACTGGCTATTCGAGTCTCAATCCCCTCAAGTCGGGGCAATGATTCGGACATACTGGTGCTGGTATTTCTAATGCTTTTGCAGCAGCACGTCTCAATCCCCTCAAGTCGGGGCAATGATTCGGACCCGGGGTATCCAAACCACATTCGTCAAGGACAATCACGTCTCAATCCCCTCAAGTCGGGGCAATGATTCGGACAATATTGGGTGACAGATTGTGTTGTAAATGAAACAAGTCTCAATCCCCTCAAGTCGGGGCAATGATTCGGACAAGGTAAAATAGCATGTTTCAACTTTGGATTCAGTCTCAATCCCCTCAAGTCGGGGCAATGATTCGGACGTGGAAGTGGAGAAACTGGTAGAACTGGAGGTTCTGTCTCAATCCCCTCAAGTCGGGGCAATGATTCGGACACAACTTGAGCAACGAAAAACCTAAAGAGGATTTTAGTCTCAATCCCCTCAAGTCGGGGCAATGATTCGGACGTCGCAGGCCCGGTGGATTGGTTAATGGAAGTATGTGGTCTCAATCCCCTCAAGTCGGGGCAATGATTCGGACAATACTGTGTAGAAGATAAGTGTGAACACTGTGGAAAGTCTCAATCCCCTCAAGTCGGGGCAATGATTCGGACTATCCATGCCCGTATTGTAAGAAACGGGCCGAGGATAAGTCTCAATCCCCTCAAGTCGGGGCAATGATTCGGACCCCAAGGGTGGATGGTGCTAATTGTGTTCATAATTGTGTCTCAATCCCCTCAAGTCGGGGCAATGATTCGGACCCAAAACAGTGTTTATATGTGATCGTCATATTAAGGAGTCTCAATCCCCTCAAGTCGGGGCAATGATTCGGACCAAGAATTCGAATCAGAATCCGATGATAATGCGATATAGTCTCAATCCCCTCAAGTCGGGGCAATGATTCGGACGCTTTCGAGCTCGGTGGTTGCACATCAGACCTGCAGGCTAAGTCTCAATCCCCTCAAGTCGGGGCAATGATTCGGACGTAATCTAATGACATCAATTTGTACACATAAAGAAGTCTCAATCCCCTCAAGTCGGGGCAATGATTCGGACTCGGCTTCAGCCTAAGAGCGCTCGGGTCAGTTAAAAGTCTCAATCCCCTCAAGTCGGGGCAATGATTCGGACGGCGTTTGTACGTTGGCGCGCAAAGTGTTCAAGAAGGAGTCTCAATCCCCTCAAGTCGGGGCAATGATTCGGACAGCAGCGTCTGTATTGACGGGTGGAATAATGGGAGCAGGTCTCAATCCCCTCAAGTCGGGGCAATGATTCGGACTTCAGGAGGATCTGGTAGAACTGGAGGTTCAGGAGGAGTCTCAATCCCCTCAAGTCGGGGCAATGATTCGGACCACCAAGCCGAAAGGCTTGTGTGATGCAAGTGCAGAAAGTCTCAATCCCCTCAAGTCGGGGCAATGATTCGGACCTTGGTACCGGCTTTCGAGCCGCGTGCGAGCATTCATGTCTCAATCCCCTCAAGTCGGGGCAATGATTCGGACAAGAATTTTTCCCTGTTCAGATCATCGAGAGAACTATGTCTCAATCCCCTCAAGTCGGGGCAATGATTCGGACTGATGGGGACACCAGAATGGTGAAGAAGTCTTGGTGTTCCAAGTCTCAATCCCCTCAAGTCGGGGCAATGATTCGGACGTAGAAGCAGCGAAAGCTGCAGAAGCGGTAGAAGCAGTCTCAATCCCCTCAAGTCGGGGCAATGATTCGGACCAACAAAAAGCTTCTTTACAAGCATTACAAAATACTAAGTCTCAATCCCCTCAAGTCGGGGCAATGATTCGGACAACGCTGGTAAGTATTAAACAAGCAACGTCGTGAGAGTCTCAATCCCCTCAAGTCGGGGCAATGATTCGGACAGGGTGGATGGTGTTTAGTATTTTGACGATCTTACTGGTCTCAATCCCCTCAAGTCGGGGCAATGATTCGGACATTTTTAAATCCCGAAAGGGAGAAGGAGTACAGGTCTCAATCCCCTCAAGTCGGGGCAATGATTCGGACGTAAACTTCCTTTAGCTGTAAAAGCCAATTTTAGTGAGTCTCAATCCCCTCAAGTCGGGGCAATGATTCGGACGGGTATTCAACAGGCCGGAATCCGCAAGCACAACATGTCTCAATCCCCTCAAGTCGGGGCAATGATTCGGACTTAAAATCCCGAAAATCCCGAAGAAAGAACAAAAAGTTGTCTCAATCCCCTCAAGTCGGGGCAATGATTCGGACTGTTTTATAAAACATTCGGGTTATGTCCTCCTCTCAGTCTCAATCCCCTCAAGTCGGGGCAATGATTCGGACAATTTTCCGCAAAGCCTTCAAGAAGGAACCGATCCTGTCTCAATCCCCTCAAGTCGGGGCAATGATTCGGACCGGCAAAGTGGCACGGCGAATATGACGTGCGTGGGTTCGTCTCAATCCCCTCAAGTCGGGGCAATGATTCGGACTCTACCACGAAACGATTAATGGTGAAACAACTCATGCGTCTCAATCCCCTCAAGTCGGGGCAATGATTCGGACCTTTTGCTACAGAGTGATGGATCATTCGGAGGAGAGTGTCTCAATCCCCTCAAGTCGGGGCAATGATTCGGACAGAGTTTTTCCCTGTACAGGTGATCGTGCGGGAAGTGTCTCAATCCCCTCAAGTCGGGGCAATGATTCGGACTTCATTCGGGACAAGTTTGTTCATGCGGAAGATGCAAACCGTCTCAATCCCCTCAAGTCGGGGCAATGATTCGGACCCCATGGAGAAATTATCGGCAACGGAATATCAAAAAAGTCTCAATCCCCTCAAGTCGGGGCAATGATTCGGACTAGTACTTAGTAGTTTGGTAATCGTTGGACTGGCGCAAGTCTCAATCCCCTCAAGTCGGGGCAATGATTCGGACGATAGTTGAAGTTGAATTAAAATCTGGTGGAACAATGTCTCAATCCCCTCAAGTCGGGGCAATGATTCGGACATCACAACGGATTTACCGTTGTGATGGATAAAGTGTGGACGTCTCAATCCCCTCAAGTCGGGGCAATGATTCGGACCCCGCCGTGAAAACGGCGTTTGAGGCTTTTACCGCGGAAGGTCTCAATCCCCTCAAGTCGGGGCAATGATTCGGACCTCCGGCGGTGGGTTTGCGCAATTATGCGCAAATTATGTCCGTCTCAATCCCCTCAAGTCGGGGCAATGATTCGGACGAAAAAATCGTACATCAAGAGATCTGGCCAACTGTTGTCTCAATCCCCTCAAGTCGGGGCAATGATTCGGACTTGAATCTAAAAGCCAGCGTTATAGCTGGGATGGCTTGTCTCAATCCCCTCAAGTCGGGGCAATGATTCGGACCTCAAACGCCATCAGGGTGGTATCAACTCATTGGGTTGGGTCTCAATCCCCTCAAGTCGGGGCAATGATTCGGACCCGAATCCGGTCCGCCTCGAGAAATCGAGAGTTAACGTCTCAATCCCCTCAAGTCGGGGCAATGATTCGGACGCAACGGATATGGTGTGGACTGAGAACTATATTCAAGTCTCAATCCCCTCAAGTCGGGGCAATGATTCGGACATCCAACGGCTGGAAAGTCGCGGGGTCGTTAGTAAGTCTCAATCCCCTCAAGTCGGGGCAATGATTCGGACACTGTTATTCAGTATCATTGCAGTTATGGTAAACTGCGTCTCAATCCCCTCAAGTCGGGGCAATGATTCGGACAACAGAACAAGATATGGTCAAATTCAAGGGTATTACAAGTCTCAATCCCCTCAAGTCGGGGCAATGATTCGGACCTTGGTACCGGTTATCTAGTCGGGTCCGAAGCATATGTCTCAATCCCCTCAAGTCGGGGCAATGATTCGGACCGTATCAGGTCGTCCTCGAGAAATCGGGGAAGGACGTCTCAATCCCCTCAAGTCGGGGCAATGATTCGGACATCGAGATCAAAGCAACATGTTCACAGCATTACAAAAGTCTCAATCCCCTCAAGTCGGGGCAATGATTCGGACCCTTTACTGGCCAAACGATGAGACGATACTGGTATTGTCTCAATCCCCTCAAGTCGGGGCAATGATTCGGACTATGATAAACGAGTGGACTGAAAAGAGATTCTGGGAGTCTCAATCCCCTCAAGTCGGGGCAATGATTCGGACTATGATTTGTTTAGTGCTTTATGTGATTGTTTCTATAGTCTCAATCCCCTCAAGTCGGGGCAATGATTCGGACCAAATACCGGATACAGGGGGGAATTATGACAAATTCTATGTCTCAATCCCCTCAAGTCGGGGCAATGATTCGGACATCCTGAGCTAGATATAGTTATATATTTAGTCCAACGAGTCTCAATCCCCTCAAGTCGGGGCAATGATTCGGACTGAATTACCGGTGAGTCAGTTATTTACTGATGGTGCTGTCTCAATCCCCTCAAGTCGGGGCAATGATTCGGACTATGACAGGGGGATTCTGGATGGAGTGGCCTATTGGTCTCAATCCCCTCAAGTCGGGGCAATGATTCGGACCTCTCTTCCCGGTAGAAGTAATCGTCCGGGAGGTTGAGTCTCAATCCCCTCAAGTCGGGGCAATGATTCGGACTATGCTGGGTGTGAGATTGAGGAAGTGGCCGGTCGAGTCTCAATCCCCTCAAGTCGGGGCAATGATTCGGACTGCGGCAGTCATTTTGCAACCATGGATATTACAGGTCTCAATCCCCTCAAGTCGGGGCAATGATTCGGACGCGGCGAAGGGCCTCACGATTGAAGAAGCCGAAAACGGTCTCAATCCCCTCAAGTCGGGGCAATGATTCGGACTATCCATGCTTATGGGTTGAGAAAGATCATTGATATGTCTCAATCCCCTCAAGTCGGGGCAATGATTCGGACATAATGTCGATGAAGTTTTTAAGATTTTGAGCCAAGTCTCAATCCCCTCAAGTCGGGGCAATGATTCGGACTTTAAAAGAATCAGATGCTTTAAGAGAAGTTAAAAGGTCTCAATCCCCTCAAGTCGGGGCAATGATTCGGACCCAAGGAGTAAAGGATTCGCATTTACACCTTGGCATGTCTCAATCCCCTCAAGTCGGGGCAATGATTCGGACATATTAGGAATTAAAAAAATTGATGGTATCAAACAAGTCTCAATCCCCTCAAGTCGGGGCAATGATTCGGACACTAGGATTCTTTTGACCTGTTATCGCTGAAGCGTTATGTCTCAATCCCCTCAAGTCGGGGCAATGATTCGGACTATAGGTACAAAGTGTCTCGTAATATAATAACATTATGTCTCAATCCCCTCAAGTCGGGGCAATGATTCGGACACACATGTCGCAATAATAACTGTTATGTGTTCCACCAGTCTCAATCCCCTCAAGTCGGGGCAATGATTCGGACGGGTGGGAATCTTCCGCAGTTGTCGCAATGATTGCAGAATTCAAAGTCTCAATCCCCTCAAGTCGGGGCAATGATTCGGACTTGTAGTTTCAAAAACTGCAGTTGTCGTCGGCGCCGTGTCTCAATCCCCTCAAGTCGGGGCAATGATTCGGACAAGAGGCATGATATGTTAGATACATCGTCTCTTCATGAGTCTCAATCCCCTCAAGTCGGGGCAATGATTCGGACTATAAAAGCACTTGAAGCTAAAGGTGATATAAAAAAAGTCTCAATCCCCTCAAGTCGGGGCAATGATTCGGACCATACTCGGAAAATTAAAATAAAGTTCTCGAAATCTGTCTCAATCCCCTCAAGTCGGGGCAATGATTCGGACAGTGTAGAATATCTTGAGAGGATATTAGTTTTAAAAGTCTCAATCCCCTCAAGTCGGGGCAATGATTCGGACTATTCAAAAAGGAACCACTTATTGACCCCGCGGTGAGTCTCAATCCCCTCAAGTCGGGGCAATGATTCGGACACAAATATGCCCGTAAAGGGTATGCTTGCGCTTCACCAGTCTCAATCCCCTCAAGTCGGGGCAATGATTCGGACCCAAAATTCGCAAACAGGCCATTCCGGTGGACAAACTGTCTCAATCCCCTCAAGTCGGGGCAATGATTCGGACATCCTCGGTGGTATCATTAAAGGGGCGTAGCCGCATGTCTCAATCCCCTCAAGTCGGGGCAATGATTCGGACCCACAACAAGTAGTAAAAGATGGTATTGAAAAACTAGTCTCAATCCCCTCAAGTCGGGGCAATGATTCGGACAGATGTTGAAATCGCCCAGATGAGCTGGATCAACCAGTCTCAATCCCCTCAAGTCGGGGCAATGATTCGGACTTATATGACAACATTCTGTCATACATACCGGAAGGTAGTCTCAATCCCCTCAAGTCGGGGCAATGATTCGGACCGAGAAATCGGGGAATGACCGAATCCGAGGTAGCTCGCAGTCTCAATCCCCTCAAGTCGGGGCAATGATTCGGACGCTAAGAAAGAAGCCCGAGATATACTTCTTCAGGCAGGTCTCAATCCCCTCAAGTCGGGGCAATGATTCGGACCTGATGTTTTGTCCACCGTCAACAAGAGGGTCTTTAAGAGTCTCAATCCCCTCAAGTCGGGGCAATGATTCGGACCAAAGATTGTGCGTGAAACGAGTAGGCAGATTGTTGAGTCTCAATCCCCTCAAGTCGGGGCAATGATTCGGACAGATGAGATGAAGAAAAACAATCTTGGTCGGAAGATGTCTCAATCCCCTCAAGTCGGGGCAATGATTCGGACCTGATGTTCGTAACTGGGTTAATGAAAGGCAGTTAAGTCTCAATCCCCTCAAGTCGGGGCAATGATTCGGACTTTTTCCCGGATACGGATATAACACCTGCGTTAAAGTCTCAATCCCCTCAAGTCGGGGCAATGATTCGGACTTAAGCGAAAGCTTACTCCAACGCCGTAGCAAGCTTGTCTCAATCCCCTCAAGTCGGGGCAATGATTCGGACTTCTAATCCTCTGAACAAAATAGTTCAGGGGCTCTTAGTCTCAATCCCCTCAAGTCGGGGCAATGATTCGGACCAGTCATTTTGGTACAAAGGACATTTTAGAGGTATTCGTCTCAATCCCCTCAAGTCGGGGCAATGATTCGGACGGTGGAGCTGTAATGGCTCCAATAATTGAGTGGGTATGTCTCAATCCCCTCAAGTCGGGGCAATGATTCGGACGACTTCCAGTTTATCGGCTGGAGTCTTTGGCTTGTTAGTCTCAATCCCCTCAAGTCGGGGCAATGATTCGGACAAAATAAGGAGACATTTTATTGTGAAACACTACGAAATCCAAGTCTCAATCCCCTCAAGTCGGGGCAATGATTCGGACCCAATAGTTTTTGTGGTACAATAACTCCAATAGTTTTGTCTCAATCCCCTCAAGTCGGGGCAATGATTCGGACTTTTTGGAGCTGATGAAGAAGGAAAAATTAGTTGTCTCAATCCCCTCAAGTCGGGGCAATGATTCGGACTGCATATCCCTCTTTTATGTTGGGGTTGCAGCATCTAGTCTCAATCCCCTCAAGTCGGGGCAATGATTCGGACGGACAAAAGAAAGACAACCAGAAGTGAATTACCACTAGTCTGTCTCAATCCCCTCAAGTCGGGGCAATGATTCGGACTTACCAATATATTGGTAAAGGTCTCTATAAGTTTATGTCTCAATCCCCTCAAGTCGGGGCAATGATTCGGACCGTAATTGGCAACAGTCTTAAGTATGCTTATACTAAGGTCTCAATCCCCTCAAGTCGGGGCAATGATTCGGACGCTATTGAGGAACTAAGTATCTTGAAGCAAATCGTATGTCTCAATCCCCTCAAGTCGGGGCAATGATTCGGACTTATGTTGAGATGCTGTGGATGTAGTAAGATATGCCGTCTCAATCCCCTCAAGTCGGGGCAATGATTCGGACCGAATAGTTTCAAATTTAAGGAAAAACGAAACTATTAGTCTCAATCCCCTCAAGTCGGGGCAATGATTCGGACAGCAGGTATATAATTAATATAAAAATCAGAATGTTTCAAGCATTTTCCGGTGTACCCCCCCCTAAAAACACTGCCGGTAGTTTTTTGCACCGAAAACAACTCGACGTAAATGAACATAACCAATTGATATGAAACGTTATTCATATCTCCGGTGGAGGAACCATTCTGGCTGCTTCTTATCTTCCTGATATAATTACATTTACTTGATTATTGCAATTTATGCCAATTCGTCCACCGGAAGAATATCGGGTTAATGCTTGAATCGCCATAATATCAGTTAGTTATCACTACGGCATTATCCAACAACCTGAAAACGTTCGATATGCGGTGGTTCACCAACACCTGAATATTCCATTCTCCTGATGCAATCCTTTGACAGATAATAATACCTGACATTATCCTCGGTGGCATCAATGGAATCTTCAATTCGATGCTTCAATTTAAGGAATTGCTTTTCGGTAAGATTCGGGCATTCAAATACGGATTTTTGAACCCTCGTACCGTATTTTTTTAGAATCTTGACGACCCGATACCGCTTCCGGTTGTCAACGATGTCGAAACACACAAGATAGAACATAAGCGGCGGTCCTCAAAGTGGGTGAGTTGCATATTGCCGACAGACCATTTGTGAAATGGTTCACATTTTGGATTATTATCTGATAATACCGATTCGCTGTTTGATTTCTATAATCGTATTTTTTTTAATATTGTCACTGCGCTCTCCACTGCGGATCAAAAGACATGTTCCGTAAGCCAATGATCCGGCGGCGATTGCGCTTACGACAACCCAACCGATCGGTGTCGTCGTAACAAGAATTCCCGACAATAAGGATGCCAATGTCGATGATCCCAGCAATGTGGATGCACCGAATGTAGTGGCAATCGAACCGGAGGAGCCGATTCCGGCAGCAACGCCGATTCCCGTGACACCCAGTGTACCGATTTTACCGACAACATCCGAACGGCTGTTTTGCATTTTTTTGAGAGCAGATATATACTCTTCTTTAGTGATGTATAGTTCCATGGGCTATCCTCCTATTGAGAAAACATCGGGTGAAATATGCACAGATTATCAAAACCGATAAAATGAAAAGTATGCTTCTAATTCGACATCATTGTTGTGAAGTATTCAGCCAATGCATTTAAAATTGATGAAAAAAGTTTGAAAAATTCTTTTGCCAACGAAATAATATCTGCTGTAATGCCGATCACTCCGGACTCGAGTTTTTTACCTTGTTCTTGTTTATCCATACGATGACCAACAACGGCGCCGAGAACCGTACTAAGAGTGGTGATGATCGGTGCAATCAACGATCCGATAAATGGAACCAGTTGAGACAATGCACCTAATGCCGCACCCACAGCGATGCCGATTGCCAGATTGGGATTAGCCTGGACAAATTCCCATACTTTCATAACGATAATCTTGCCAATATAAATCACTCTTCCGGCAATAATTTTGACGTGATCACACAATTCGATCAGGCGGGTGATGATTTCCTGCGGTAATCCTTCATTCGTCAGTTTGACTGCGATGGCAATTGGGTCGATTTTTTTGGCCTGAGCATTCATGAACTCCAGCCCACATCTGGCTTCTGCGGTTGACATGATCATAATACTATCTCCTATGTTAATGATATTATAATAAATTATTTTTATCGTCTCTTGTGCGAAATACCCTTGGAAGAATGCTTTAAGATGAAGTGATAAATGAAATACAGGCTCACGGAAATGGCAACAACCAGTCCGACGGTTTTTAAAATGTTTTCCAGAATCAATACTGTATTTATGGATATCACTTTCAACCCTTCGACAATCGGCAGAAGAAATGCGATGGGTATGCCGATCAGTAATGCCAAGGAAAGGGTCATTTTTATCCATTGTCTCAAACCGCCATTAGGTGAGATGTTGTATTCGAGCAAAAGAATGAAATAAATTATGGATTCGGTTATTCTGGGTATTGTCGGCAAATCCTCGATATCGCACAAGGGGTGGGCCAGTGGAACCGGCCGTGACGGCAAACACGCAGACAGGATACTGACAACTAAATTCGATTTTGTTTGAAGTGAAGCCGGATGACTCGAAACAATCAAACTCTGCTGCTTGCTGTGATGATTCTGTTTATTCTTTTTCATTGGTATCCCCCTTTGCGGATTGTCTGTTTTTTCTGGAATCTTTCAACGCCTTTGAACCGATTCCAACTCCAATAAAAAAACCAATTACGGCGATCATTATTATGATGTACTTAATGATTTCCTGCTGGTGAATTATCTCATTTCGCTGGTGAATTATCTCAATTCGCTGCTGAATTTCTTGCTCAAGCGCTCTTATTCGTTGCGCAGATCGTTGCGTAGAGTCGTCACATGAAACAAAAAATACTGAAAAAATAGCGAGTAATAGAAAAGCAATAGCAATTTTTATTATTGCATTTCTGATAGTGGCTTGTTTACAATCAACCCAAGTATCCTGATGCTGAATTGCTTTTGATGTTTTTCTGATGTTTCTCATGGTGACCTCCCTTTGGCTCTTTAGGGCCGCTTCGAATTTTCTATTATAGAACATAGCTCATGAATTACGAATTACGAATTGTGTATTGTTGGTTTTTACCTATAGCTGCTATCTGTTTACATTTCCCAGGTAAATGGTTGGTAGGCAAGTTCCGGATTTTCCAGAAACTGCCCTAAACTCTTAACCTGCTGATAGATCAACCATCGATACTTGATGGACTTATTCAGCGGCGGATAATGCACACTGCGGTTCATCATCTCCTCGTAGGCGGCAATAAATGTCCGGTTCATGGTTGGCTTCATTTCCACCGGCCTGTGTGCCTTCATGTCATCATCATCTACAAATTCTTTTTTGGTGTCAGTTCGAAAAATAAAGTCGTCTATTTTGACCAATCTCTTGTTCACCAGACCCAACACCATTCGATCTCCAAGATAACTGCGATATTCCTCCACCAGATCACAGGCCAGAGAGGGCCGGCCATAACTGATTTCATGGAGAGATCCCAGATAAGGGTCCAGTCCGCAGGTTTTAATGGCAGACAGCACCTCGTTGGTCAACAATGTGTAAATAAATGACATCATGGCGTTCATCGGATCAAGTGGCGGCCTTCGATTCCTGCCTTTGAATGAAAATGTCTCGTTTTTGATCAGTTCCGGAAACACGCCAAAATATATGTTGCTGGTTGCACCTTCAATACCTCTGATATAATCCAATCCGGAATTTTCATTAATGCATCCGCTTAGCGATTTGATCTTGAGAGCCGCAATTTTCAGCGACTCCGCCGCGTAATGTCTGGATCGCAACAACATCAGGCGATACATGTTTTCAATTTTTCCTTTGACAATGCACCCTGCCAGGCGGGAAGCAAACGCCTTGTCGCTTAATTTGAGGTATTGATTCATTCTTAGCGTCACATGGCGATGCTCATCAATAGCCAATCGCGCACGGTATCTTCCGGTCGGGGTCATGAACACGGTTTCCACCCTGTTACGGATCAGGTAATCCAGTACCGAGCCGCTCATGGAGGCATATCCGACCAGTATCAGTTTTTTCAGCCCATTAGCCGGTATTTCAGCGATGACAACTTCCTTGTTGAAAACTTTAAGGGATTCGCCGACACGGCGCAGATAGCTGCCTGATTCCATAATGTACAGGGTCTCTGTCATTGTATTTTTTTACTCCGTAGATCAATAAACTGAAAAACAAACCTGTTTAAATAAAGCTCTGAACTACCAGGATTGACAACTTTAAATTTTCCAGCGCACCCTGAAGATTTTCTGTTTTTTCGGACTTGGGTTCCACCTGAAATTTATTCTCGCCCAGATGCAACAAAGGATGCGCATAAGCGCCTGGGGTATTAAACCGGCATATATCGCCAGTAAATCCCAGGAGGGAATGAATACGAGTACACCCCAGGGGTGTGCCCCTAACCCGGCTAAGTTTATAATCCGTCAGATGCGGATTGTATTCCGGTTGGTCCGCCATCAGCAGGTGAGTCAATGTCTTTTTTCGAGGCAAAAACCCCAGTGTCTGATAAATAACTTTTTCCTCCCGTATGGAAAGACTGCTGCGGTTTCGGCAGGATGCCATGATCTGAGCCAATGGGGGACAGCACTGCTCCAGGGTGTAAAGCTCCGGATAAGATTCCGCCCATTGCCGAAACCGTGGATGCAGAATGACCGAGTCAGGCTGGGTCGAGCTTTGAAGCGAATCCAGCGCTTCCACAGGGATGGGATTTATCCGCGAAACGTAGGCCAGTTGCGATTCCATGGATCGATCATGACAATCAATGAACCATGACTGCTTACCAGTGACACGATGAATGCCCAGTGGCAATTTGACCAGGTTCCCAAAACCTTTTCCGGAAAGCTGATCCTGCTTTGGAAAGACCTCAAGATTAAATACTGTGAGATCGCCGGAAACGGCCTTTCGTATCTTCTCCAGCGCTCTTCTGGCCAGCGCAGCCTGAACCGGAGATGCAAAACAATACCAGAAATGATAGCCCTTGCCGCCGCTAAATTCAACAACCGGCATCATTCCGGCCGCCTCCGATATTTCGAGGATTCGCTTTATCATGTAATCGCGCTCCCGCCGTACCCGCTGAACGTCTTCGGATTTAAGCTTGGCCTGTCGGTATTTCTGAACCAAATCAACATCAATCACCGCCGTTTTTATCATCGAATCGGACTTGAGCAGATAAATTCCGTAAGTCAACCTGCCGCTGACATGATCCTCAATGTCCTTGGGTTCCATACTATGCTTTACCGGAACATAGCCCTGTTTTTGCTCCGATTTCTCCACCCACTGTCTGGCAAAGCAATCCTCTCTGCCGGAAAACAACTCCATATAGCAAGCAATGGCCTCCTGCCGGGTTCGCATGGCCTCAAACGGAGCAGATGCAGCAGAAATATCAATGTCTTTTCGTTCCGCCGACACCCCTTTGCAGAGCTTCAGACATTGCTGATACTGTTCAGCCGTAAGGTTTATCCGGGACGCAGCCACGATACTGGCGGCTTCCTTTCTGCGATCCAGAATGGACAGCAACTCGATATGCTCTATCCAGCCCAAAACCATATCCGGTTTGCTCTGGTTCAGGTTTGCATAGATAGCCAGCGTGACTTCCACCTCGCCGGCCATCTGGGCCAGATGCGCCCAATGAAGTTGCAAATCGGGTTCCAGCTTTTCCCACATCTGCTGCTGATGGATGATCCGCTTGCAACGCTGTGGATCACCGCCCTGAATGATCTCTCTTTCCAGACGGGAAAGGAGCAGGGAATAGTCAATGGTGGACGTTTTTTCGGGTGATACGGATAATGCGCTCATGCCAATGATCCTTTGCCCCTTGGGTTTATGGTTTGTCCAGTGCAGCAAATAGCTTGTCCAGCTTGGGATACCTGGGGTTATGTTTTCGAAGCGCATCGGCAATCGAACGGGCTTGGTCTCTTTTACCGAGGCGAAGCAAACCAGCCGCCTGCCAGAACAGACCCGCATCGTAGGGATTATTCCAGTGGTCCTGGAAAAACTTTACGGCTTTAGCGCCATAATCCACGACCTGCTCAAAATGCTCGGTTAGATATTCAATCCGCGCCAAACGGATAAGCGCCTTGTGCCGTCCGCGATTGTCCCGTTCCTGGCATTGCAGCAGTACAGTTCGCGCTTTGCCAAAATCCTTCATCGCGCAAAGAATATCGGCTTCAGTCCACCGGTAATAGGGTTTTCTGGCTTTCACCGGTATTTTTTCAATCACTTCCAATGCACGAGCCGGATTGTCCATCGCCAGATAGGTTCTGGCCAGAAGTTCATGAACGAAATCGCCCTGCTGATCATTGGCGCATTTGATGGCGAATACCAGCGCATCCCGTGCTTCAGGCAGTTGATTCAGATGAAAATGCACCTTGCCCATGGCGAAATACTTGAAGAGAAGGGTCAGATGACCAGATTTTTCATCCTCAGCCAGGCATTTTTTTATCAGCGGCAGCGCTGACTTGGCGTTACCTGTTGCCAGCAGACTGCTGGCCAGTTGATAGAGCGCCTTGATATAGTTCTTCCGTTCCTGGTGGCGCTCTTGCTGCCTGGCCGAGTCCATGGATTCCCAGTTGGCGACAGCCGATTTAAACAAAGGCAGCGCGCGGTCCACCTTGTTTTCAATCTGTTTGAACATCATGCCTTCCCGGTAAAAATTTGTAATGCCATCCGGCCGCAGTAACTGGGCTGTACGAAAATGACTGTGCGCCAGCTCGATCCGCTGACTTTTAAGATTTCCGGCCAGAAAGATTTCGCGGTTTTTGGCTGCATACAGGGAGTTATACGCCGTATAGGCCAGAGAGCTGTGATAGCCAAAATTCTCTGCATCAATCTGTACGCAGATGGATAGCTCTGCCAGGGCGTCATCAAAGCGCTTGATCTGCCCCAGGGCAAAACCCAGTTGAGACCGGATTTCGGTATCAAGCTTTTTTTCGAATAGATCGGGCAGTTTGGATTCCACCGGATAAAATAGGGATACAATATCTTCCCACCGATTGTCGCGTTGCAGCTCCTCGATTTCAGATTGAACCTGGCGCGAATAGGTTCGAAACACCTCTGTCTTGACCGTGTTCAGATCTGCGATTGCAATGAATTCATCCTCTACCATCACATCGACTGGTTCGGACTGGGTTTGGAATTGATCGGGCTCGATTATAATAGCTGGCATGTTCATGGTATCCTCCGTAATGGGAAATAATAATATATTAGCGATTACAAAATATTATCCAACCGGCAAAAAAACAATTAAACAGCTATAACTATTAGAACTATCAATGCAAGGATTGCTGCTTTTACTTATATCGTTATAGTTATAGTCGAACGTACTCTTCATAATGTGACATTTATTTTCAAAATGGTGAGTTTTATTCGATCCGTGGATGGATGAGCGCCCTGCGCCGTCCGCGACTGTTCCGGTCCTGGCCTTGGATCGGAGCGGTCTGGTACAGAATTGGCCGGGCTGAAAAAAGGGGATTTATTGTAATCGGCGGAGGATTTCGTACAAATTCGGATGCTACTCAATGAAATGGCTCAAATCCATGGAAACCAGTGAATTTGAGCCATGCCTACTACTATTTTGAGACAAAAAGCCGATATTCTCTCAGCAAGCAACTTGATCGTCTGAAAGATTGTCGTATTTTCTGAAGATGACATGCCGGAATTGATGTGTCAATTGAACAGTCCCGTCCGGCAGATGATCTTCTACGGCTTCACGCCGGGTGGTGGCGTATATCGGGATCAGATTCAGCCGGAACGCTGCATGAACCATGGAGCAGCAAGCGCCGAAATCACCCTGAATCAGCACAAAATCACCTGCCGCAGCCTGGTTTTGCAGCCATGCTTGAACCGGCCGAAGATAATCCGACAGACTGGTCAGCTCCGGCGGAATCTGGCCCCATAGCTGCTGAATGTCAGCAGGAAGAGAGATAGTCTGTTGAACCCCAAGACTCTCCTTGGCGTCCGCCTCCTGCTGGGGGGTCAACTGGTGGTTAAAGAGAAGAAACAGTTGGGTCATGAAGAAGAATCCTTTCTACCTGAAAATAACTGCCCGACTACTTTTAAAAACACTTCATTAATGTCTTTTTCGAGAGATTCAGGATTTTTGGTGCTGTTCATTTTCGCATGGTTGATATCGTTCCTGTTGTCAGAAAGGCTCTCAAACAGCTCGAACATACGGTTGCCAACTTTTGTGTGGATAGCCCGAATAATCTCAGGATGTTCTTTTGCTGGCAAAAACCAGTCTTTTTGATCCTTGTTGAATGTACTGGCAGCCTGAGCAGATAGTACTCTATGGTCTCTATTACGGTAATCCAAATCTTCAAGCTGGCAAAAATGAGTAATCAGACTTTCCTGAAAAATTGTATACGCCTGTTGAATCAAGCCATGAGACAGGCACCAGTCAACCGCTCCAAACCCACGACGAACTTCATCGGAAGTAGATATATCAGGAGGGCCTGTAAGCTTGATCAATTTGGATTCCAATTTTTCAAGCAAGGGTTGGAATGCAGGCGGAAGATCCTGAATATTTTTTTTGAGTTTTTTTAAATTGGATATTATTCCAGCCAAACGCTCCCCCTTGGAAATAGTACGCCCTCGGCAGTTCAATATCTCTTTCTGTAAGTTTGTCATGTGATCTACCACTGCGGATAAATTTTGTTGCAGCTTTTTAGTCATCAAAGACGTATTTCCATCTTTTTTAACCAAATGTCTCAGTTGATCGATGTGGCCATATTTATCAAACTCGGAGATGGCGTAACTCCAGTCCATCAGTTCCACAAAAGGAGTGAGATCAAAAATAGGCGCTTGGGGTGGTGGGTCATTGGATTCATAATTAACTTTGTAAGGAGTTCTGGCCTCCCATGCCCCATACACAATTCTTTCCAATTGAACGGACTCCAGCGCCCGCATGTACTGAATACATGCAAGCGTCAATATGGGTATAGATCGAAAAGAATGGGTGACATCAAATACCACAACATCATTGGAGGAAATATGTGATCTGAGTATGGAAAAGATTTCCCATATCTCGGTTTCATTTTTTCCATCGGGGATATCTATGGGTATCAGGGATACATCTTTACATTGCTGTTTTATCGCCTGATCAAGTTGACTCCAATTCTTCTTCTTCGCATCTTCAGTGACAAAAATATATGATTCGTCAAATGGTCCCCAAAAATTGATCACCGCCGTTTGAACAAAGGAAGTTTCACATCCTGGTTTATCCGAAGTCAAGGTATAGCAGGCTGGTTTATAAGCTGATGTCCCCAGAAATGTTAAAAATTTACGGCTCATATACATCTCCTCTTCATGGTTGATCCAAAATCAAAAATAGATTCACAAAGATTTCAGCACTGTTGTATTATGGGCGGTGTCCTTGAACCATGTATAATCCGGGTAGTGAAAACCGCGCGGATCATTTTCATCCCAAACCATCATCTTTCGCAGGGCTATCATGGTGGGAGATTGGTCAGTACGAAATGAACCGGTTTTTTTAAGGATTTCATTTTTCAATGCGTCATTTTCAAACACCTGGTTTTCAGCAGGTGTCATCGATGCAAATCGCCGGGCTGGTGGCGCAAGATAAGTCAACCGCTTTAACCGAATGTGACAGCTCCCCATACCCACGGGTTTGGCATTGCCGATTTTATGCCGCATCGGTCCTTTCAGACTGATATTTTCACCAACTCGTACATGCACCTGTTCCTCCAGATGGATGATATACAGCAGCAGCCCAAGTTCCTGATCGGTCAGGCTGGTAAATTGTATATCGACATCAAAATGATGTCCGGGAAGCATCGCGTCAATATTCCATGCACGAGACTGTATCTCCTGTGGTATGGCCGTTGTGGATGCCGTATGTTTGGGCTGGTGAAAGTAGAGCTTGCGGCTTTTCCAGTCAAGCTTTCCGCTCTTTTCAGATCGATAAAACGGTTCGTGGCGGACACCATTATTGGATAGCAGGACCGGTAATGACTTTATAGACAGCTTCGTTTCCGTTATCAGCGCATCGCCGATACTCACCTTGCCCTTATGAACACGGGCATTGGCTCCTCTTTCCATTGCGCCGAACATCCTGCAGGCTATGCACAACTGGGTTACCTGCTTGCAGGTATTAAGATTATCGGGTATCCGATTGCCGTTATCTTTAACGACAAAGCACCCGCCGCCGACAGTTTCAGCCAATGACCGCAGCATCCCTTTCAGTGAACTGCCGGGGATGATCTGCTTTCCATCTCTTTGCAACGGCGGATGATGGCTTCCCGAAGGGCGCCACCCTATAAAAAGCGGAGTCAAATTTTCTATCGTACACTGAATCATACCACTGTTGCCTCGAAACCGCTCATCCGTCCATGGCGCGCAGCGTTCGATATTTTCTTTGACAGGAATCAATCGGTATGGATTCCAAAAAGTTTCACCCTGCGGCATATCATTGCCCTCCTTTGACTTCGATAATACTGTGGTAACGGCTGAATTGGGGGATTTTTGCGGCATTAACCCATTGTTCCACTACCAGGGCTGCGCGTCCTCTTGGAAATTGGGCGCTGTCAATGGGGTAATTAAACCGATGCGGTGTCTGTTGTTCCAGCCATTCATTCTGGCTGTCCGTTCGTTCACCCCAGAGCAAAAACCGCTGGTTAAAAGGTGACAAAGTTTCCAATTCAGATGAATAATCAGATAGATCGTTCGAAATCTGTGGATATCCCAAATAAACCATTCGAATGGTTTGTCCCAGACTTCTCCAGCGAAGCTCTCCTTCAGGAGAAAAAATCCGCCCTTGTTCAGTGGTGGACAGAAACAGGTCATCACCGACAAATCGAATCAGTCTGGCTTCAGCAGGTGTAAACGCCATCAAGATGGCGGCTTCTGGCCAGGAATGGGCATTGATCAATTCCAGAAAACGGCCAGGGGATAAATCGCCGGAGCAAAGGTGTACCGCCATTATTGTCTCCTTTCCGTATATGCATTGATATCCTTTGGCCAGGGTACAGCAGCAATGAAGGCCACAAGATCATCAATTGTTGGTTCCAAAGCACTTTGCCAGGTCGAGGTCAGGTCATATCCGCATCGAAGACCCGCCAATACGGGTTCAGGAAGTTTTACACCATCCGTTGTCTCCTGAAACAAACCGTAATCCATACACTCTTTTTCCGAACAACCGGCAGCCAGACCGATCATGGTTTGCTGCTTTTTGCCAAAATAAGTAATTTCGAAACGATTTACCGTGGCGCGTATTCGTCCCAGTCCTCGGCTCTTACCCATGCCGATCCGGATTAACCCCTCGCTCATATCACGCAACACCAAACCCAAAAGACCGAGTTGCCACCGCTCAAAATTCTGAATCTCAATTCGGGTGCCAAACTCTCCTTTGGTCAACACCTCCAGATCGTATTTGGCGCCACTGACTGGGCCGCCTGTAAGCCGGTCAATGGCGACGCCATCCCTGGTTTCCAGCAACGCTTTGCCAGTTTTCTTAAAATCATCTGTAAGATAGCCATCGGATGTCGCCAAACGCCCGATAAAATAGTGGGAGCCAAACGTCCGGCAAGCCGGACAGGACAGCCGATAAATGTCCGATGTCGGAATGGTATTCAGCTTGGCTTTTTTCAGAAAATCTTTAATTCTTATCCCGCATGAAGCCTGATTTTTTTCCCCATTCTGTTCTTTTCCAGGTTCCACATAGGGCAGACATACCGGTACCGGACTATCCCGCAAACTGCGACAGATTTTTTCCGCATAGGATCGGATGACGCCTTTCAGTGAACTGCCCGGAATAAATGGCTCTGGTTTTTCTCCAAATTTGTACGTTTTCACAAACGACATATCCACACCACTTACCGTCGCCTGCCCGGATTTAATCAGAAGCGGGTCAACAGGGATTATGGTCAACTCTACAACTGCATGATTCATTATTTTTTTCAGCATGATGTGTCTCCTTGCACGTTCAGGGCATTCTGTAAAGCATCTGACAGCAAATTGTCGGCCGGCTGCATCTGACGTTTGATTAAATATGCCTGTAACTGTGCGCTGTTCCGGTAATCCACCTGCTCAACCCTGGTCCCCGTCAAAACAGTGCTCCCCAAGCCTCTGGACGTAAATCCCCCGAGCCTGAACCCCACTTCCCATTCGGCTATTACTGCGCCAACAAGTGATAAATCCATAACCGTCGGGTTTTCCATTTCAATAACCAGTTCAAATGCCGTATCTCTGGGAGCAATTTCAAAATCGTATTTCAATCCATGACGGGCAGTACCGGAATCCCGGTCGATGACAACTCCATCGCGAACCTGGTAACCACCCTGCCATTTCTGCAACCGCCCGTCGCTGAAAAATATCCGTGAGGCCTGAAGCGGAGATCCGAACAGTTGGCAGATACTGCAGGTATGTTTGCCGAGCCAGTTCAGTTTGTTTCTTTCGCCTTTGATGGTTTTGAATTCTTCATTTATTTTTTTAAAATAGTCCTGATCTCCCACGCAATCAATCTCTGATAACGATCTGTCAAGCAAACAGGCGGAAGCGCCCAGATAACCGGCCAACTTTTCAGAATTGGCCCGGAATTTACCTTTCAACGTGGAACCGGGCAGTACAGGCCAGCCTTGTTCGTCCTTTAAAACTCCCATATCGGTGGCCAGTTCACCTTCTTTTCCAGATCCAATATGAAAAGCGGTATCGAAGATCAGCGTACCTGTGATTTTTATTTTTTGATGAAAAGCGGTCTGGTTCATTGGGAACCTCCTTGCTGGATTTTGAAAAAATAATGACAGTTGAAATGTTCGAAATATACGTCAAGAATATCATCCATTACCCCTTCGATGATCACCTTGTTTCTTCTACGAATCTGCTTTTGTGTGTTTTTATCCGCCGAAGTTTCTTCTGATTCTACGAAATGGCTTTCAAGCAACAGGGTTTGTAAAAAGCGGTAAAGTGAAACTTCGGAGACACTTGTTGCTGATAATAGATCATCAATGGCGCTCCAAAATGCTTTGTTCTTGGAATTTGAATTCTTTTCTTTTTGTTTTTGCGCCATTTCTCTTAATCCCAAGAGCCCCGCTCCCTGGATGATGGATGGTATGGCATGGAGTTGATGACGTTTAACCGCGACATGTTCCCGAAGGATATTTTCGGCTGCACGAAGGGCTGCATCCCGCAGCGCTTCATCCTGAACCGCCTGAAATTTAGCAGACTTGAGATATTCATTCAGCGTCATCACTACCCCCTCTCTTCCCTGTCTTTGTAGAGATAATGAGCCACAACCTGACGCGCCCATCCCCTTAACAGACGCAATTTGACTTCCAGTCGTTCCAACGGATGATCTCCGGCGATTTCATTGGCTTGGGATTCGAGGTCTTTAAGCTGGGAAAGAAGAATCGGCCCGACTTCTTTCCAGGTATTTTTTTCCCGCTCTTTACCCACCTGATTCTTGATGTAATTGATGACTTCCGAGAACCGGGTAACAGATACAATCAGGTTTTCAAGACCGCGAACCTGGGTTTTGTCCATTTTGCAAGCAGCAATTCTGTCACCGGCTTCACTTGCTTTTGGATAATAATCTTCCAGAAACAGATCAATCGACTTTAACGTTTTGGCGCTCAATAAAGGCGCTTGAATCTCAGAGTTATCCATCAGATCACCTCCTGAATATGGAATGGATCGCAAACATGAATACGCCCAAAACCTTCAGAGCGTCTCAATCCTATTCCTTTAATCATCAACTGGGTTAGATACGTATTCAATCCTTGAATGTCATTGCCGGTATAACGAAACAGACACACGCCGCCCATGCCAATAGCGACATCTTCGGGTTTGGGAAGTTGCCAACTGGCCTGCCAGCCCCGCACGGTGTGCTGACGAATCATCCGGGTGTCCATCACCAAATCCGGAAAATCCGGCATAATTTCCTGGGAAGGTCTTAAAAAGGCATCCACCATGATTGCATGGCTTGCAAATCCAACGCTGAAATACTCTCCCGGCGGTATCTGTTTGGATGTCAATCCGGAAAGTTTGTTTTTAAAACTGCTGCTCCAGGCTTTCAGATCAAAAGCCGGCGTCTGTGTTTTATTCAGAGAAATCGCCAATTCACCCATCCCCCGTGTCCGATCGGCTCCGGCAAATACCGTTTCAGTCAGCCAGTCGGAAAGAATTTCAAACTGATCTTTGTTTAAAAACAGTCCACCGGAAAGATATTGGGGATGATACCGGTCGTCTGAACTTTTCCAGCTTTCCGCAATTCCCTGGGTGATATAGAAAATAGACGACGCAACGGTTCCCGTATGGCGATCTATTCCAGTGTGCCGGTGATATACCAGAACAGGATCATTTTTTTGCGCTCCCGTCAGATTGCCATTCCAAAATCCGGAGAAGGGTTTGATATCCTGGGCGCATGCCGTGCAAGCCAATGCGCCAGTTACGGGTCCGCCCTCCAGTTCAGCCGCCATAAAAGCCGCCAGGGAGTCGCAGACGCCATGCGCTTTGTCCAATATAAATCCGGGTGATCTTTTGCAGGAAGCGGCTGTCATGGGTAGTGGCCGACTTGCCTGATCCGGGCTATGTGATGGAAGCAAATCCGGAAAACATACTGGATCATCCAGAAAAATTGTACGGAATGCCGGATCTTCGGGACTTCCCCCATTACGAAGATAAATACCGGCGACAGCTCCCCGTAAACTGCCGCCCGGCAGGTATGGCAATCCACAGGGTGCATTGGATTGTCGGTTTTCCTGCACCATCAACGGCGCAAGAAGTCTGGCGTTCAGGTGATAATACTTCATGCTGCTCCTCTCATTTCTGGTAGTAATCCGGGTTAAGTAAATCAAAGAGAAGGTCAATATCCACGCCAGATCCATTGTAATCACTTCTGGCGATTGCGATTGGTCCGTTTAACCATCCGGCGCCACTGCTTTTATCGCCACCTATACGCTCCACTGCGAAAATGGCTGCAATCAGGAGGCAATAGGCAAGAGGCGGGTAACCTTCCATGTTCACCAGGCTCGCATGACGTCCGTCAATTTGGGTTTTTAGTTTTGCAGGCAATGCATATTCACTGGAAAAAAGTTGCTTCTCGCGAGCCGTGTTCAGAACGCGGTGCCGCGCGACCCGGTTACGAGCAAGTGTGTTGATTTCTTCGCCATCGCTGAGTCTCGCATCTCTGAAAAAAAGACCACCAGGCTCAAACTTTGTTCCAAATAATTGATCGACAGGCGATGTCATTTGCTGAAATGGGACAAACGCCTGAGATTTGGTCAAATCAGGTTGATGGGGATCCGATGGTTCTGCAAAACCCAAAGTGCGGGATAGTTTTTCGCAGCTTTGACGAATGATTCCCTTCAGTGTGCTGGCCGGTATAAAGGGACGGTTTTGTGAATCCCGACGAATCAGGCGGTCGGTCATAAAACTGCCCTCACCGGAACCAGTATGCCACCGGTATGGAAAATCAATTTCCAGTTCAAGTTGGATTCGATGGTGCATGTCGGGCAACCTCCTGTTTCAAATGAGTAAATTCAGAAATTCTTACCAGATCAACCAATACTGTGGATATCTCATCAGGGTCTTGGCGCCATGGCATCATCGAAAGGCAGCCAAACCGGTTGAGTGCTTTCATGATGGCCTGTTTTTGTTTGGAATTCCGGCATCGGCCATAGATGGTCAATGTTTCGACCGCACCGTTGATTTTCCCCATAAATGGCGCTTCCCCCAACCGATGGAGACGGGTACGGGGAATACCGCTTTCTTTGAGACTGTGAGCCTCCTGAATCAATGACTCGGCTTCCGCAAGGGTGTAGGGGCCCTGATAAAGACGGATTTGTTCGTCTCGATGGGTGCGATGCATCAGGTGGTGCTTTCGACTGGTCGCCACCCCCACCTGGTTAAATTGGCTGGTTAAATGAAAATCAATACAAGACGGCGTGTAAGACTGTTGTCCTGCCAAAAAAGACCCTTTTTGTTTGGCGGATTTAAGAAGTTCTTCCGCCTGATCGGACATAATGGCGATTGGCGTGTGAGATCGGCCATAAGCGATTCCGATGGAAAGCGTCAAACCATGCTCCCCCAGAATGTTCTTGAAAAATGGGTCTGACAAATCATCTGTCAGTTTGGATCGCGTTTTTTCTTCAAACAACCTGGCCACATCAATGGCAAAGGCCATGGCCCTGTCTGCTGAAAGATACACCATCAGATCATCGCCGCCTAATAGAAGTATGTCGGCTGGCATTTTTCCATTAACCGGCTGGCAGTGACGATAAAGCGCTTCATGGCAGGCTTCCCGCACAGAACAATCCACAGCCTGCGAAAATCGTTCGAATCGGTCTGCACTATCAATTTGTTTTACGATTCGGCCCATCGAGTTGCCGTCCCCATATATCATCGCCGTATAGCCGCGCCGCGCCTGACACCGATCACCAATTATTTCAAAATCATCAGGGCGCCAATTCCATGACTGTTCCGGTGCGACGCCATAACGATTTACATACGCGCAGAATTCATTCCATAAGCCTTTTTCACGCCCCATTTTTTCTTTCCTGGTGCAGACTGCGCAGAGAAACCGCGTGTCACGGTGAAATTCTGTCATGGCGCTCGCCATTCCGGAACAACTCTCGCACTCTCGCACAAATCCAGTATGCAACGAAGGACCAGGCAAACCAGGTTTCTGATATTTATTTTTTTCAAGCTCGTGAAAAGCCTGTTTTAATGCGGCTTCGTAATTGTCGGTAAGTTGAGCCATCCCAATAACAATCTGCAGAGCACCTCCGCTTTGGCGATAAACTTCTCCCTGAATCGTTTTAAATCCATCAGTTATGTTTTCAGCGACATCCTCGATGATAAACTGGGCTGCACCTCCACCGGCAAATACACATGTACTGCGGGATGTTCCAAAAATCTGTATGACCCGTTCAGGAATCACATCCCGGTTGAGATTGTCAAGCAGTGCACTGGCCCCACGAATTTCGACCAGTTTGTCCGTGCCAAAAACATAATTTTTGATACCTGGCACATCCAACACCACCAGGTATTTTAACTCTTTGGCCATAACATAACTCCTCATCTTTTGTTGTGTTCCATCTCCACCCGTCCCAACCCCATTGATGCCCCCTTGCCGGCATGAAGCAAGCCGACTGCCTGCCACCAGGCTTGGAGTTCGTCGGTACAGCGGCAAGCAGACCCAACCAGTCCACCCATCATCACCTTGCGGTGTTGCCGGCTGGAAAAACGGGCATAATCCACCCATTGCAGATCATCGGCAATTTGAGCAGTCGGCTCAAATTGGGTTTGCAGCTTCAAAAACATTTCCCGACCCAACGGCTCGCCGGTGTGAAACAGACAGTTCAACGCTTCCAGTCGGCAAGCGATTGTCGTGAAAAAAAACGGCCAATCCATCTTTTCCAGATATTTCCCCTGCTTTCTTAACCGAACTGGCGTTAGAAAAAATATCTGGGAATCGACAGATTGCGGAATTTTGGAAACCCAATCTTCAAGCGGAAACGGTTCTGCAGCATCAATGATAGCCTCTGATTCGAGCGAAATCGCCTGCTGATCGCCGCCTGGCAGTTTTTTCCACAATCCGCTGATGGTATATGTATGTCTTTTGGCGCCAAGACCGACAGACTGACCTTCTCGTATGGCGGCAACCACAACCGGTAGTAATCTGGCGCATTCGCCGATCAGGGTGATTTCAAGCTCGTCCTGACCATTATTATCCTTGGGATGGGGATACAGGATGTAGCCTCTTGGCGCATCCTTAATGCCGGGACGGGTTGTTTCTTTTTCAAAGAGCATGAAATAGGGACAATGTTCTTTGGTCAGACAAAGCTGGCAGGGAGGCAGTTCCCGGAAAGGACAGATAAGCCGCCTCATCTCCCAGCCGATCACCCCCCGCCAGGCAGACCCCAAATAGTTTGGTAGGCTGGATCGTTCGGAGATGCGGATACCAAAGTTAATCTTTAAAACGGGTAAGTTTCCAAATAAAGCAGATGGTGTCAGTTCGGAATACTGTGCTGATAGTTTCATGGTATCACTTTTCCAATCATGTATTCATCCGTTTCTCAATCGTATCCCTTTGATTCCCGGATCAGGTTTGGCGAAATGGTAAACAGAATCCTGCTGGAGTATCCTTTCATCGATACATGAATGGAAAAAAACGCGCAGGATTTTTCCACACCAAGTTCAGCAAATTGGGAATATCGCCTTCCATCAGCGGCTCAAAATATGCCTGATTCAAAAATCTGGAGGAACGTATCAATTCCAGGACAGACTCAACAGATGTTTCATGCCGGGGTGTTAAAAATCCGGCATGAAACAGTCCGGAAAGCGGCAGCAAAGCCATTACCCGGATCGTTTCATCATTTTGCTCACACAGCTTAACGCTTTTTTCAAAATAATCCCTTGCAAGGCCGGTAGAGTTGGAACCCATCGCCAGCCGTCCCAGATTGCAGGTGATCAACTGATTGGGATGAAACTTTTCAAAAACATTGTCCGCCAGTTCCATTATCAGTTCAGCAGCCAACCGGTTTTGAATCGAATCGTCAGAATTTTCATTTGTGTCGGCAAGATATCGGATAGTTGATAGTTGCTCATAAGGGTTTAGTTTATTCCAGGGTTTTATTTCAGAAAGAGAGTTGATTTGCAGATAGCGATGCAGAGCCAACCGGGCGGCAAGCTGATCGCCAGCATCCAGATGGGCATATACCAGATAAGAAAACTCCCGAATCCAGTCATCGTAAAGCTCAGGGGCATTGGTACTGTCAAACTCAGCCTGGGCCAGTTTCACATTCGCCATAACCCTGTCAATGTATCCCGGACCGCAAAACCCGAAATTCTGGGCAAGGGTGCCATACATACATCCCAGCACATAGCTGATACCGCTTTTGCACCGCTCTTCCTCCGCCATTGCCTCCGCAAATTCATACGGCGGCTCCGGACAAAATGTGTAGGTGTTATGGCGTGAAACGAACAAATCGTTGATAAATTTGCTATAGTCTTCCGGATAATCGGAACGTACTTTATGGCGAAGTTCCTGCGCGGTCCGGCTCCAGGAATTTGTTTTTTCATTTTCGCCGCAGTGATTGGCCAGTTTCAAGTTTAAGGTCGCCCATTTGAAGGCCAACAAGGGAGAGCATTTTTCCAAAGCTGACAAAGATGCCTTATCAGGAAAAAATTTCTCAAGGGCGGCGGCGTGTCTCAGATCCCGGTCCGCAGGGGCCAGACAATCCTCCAGTTTACCCACAAGGGTTTTCACTCGACCCGAGTCCGCCAAAATGGCATTGATAAGAAGTTTCCCATTTTCTGATGCGATCAACCATTCCAACGATTCCCAACCGATATTAAGACAATTGTCAACCAGCCTGTTGGCGTCGCTTTGCATCTGGAGCAACAACTCCACATCTTTTTCATTTCCGGGTGCATACCGCCGCGCCCACAACCAGGCATCTTTCAGATCGTTTACCGATCCGGTCATCATGCCCGAAAATTGCTCAACCAGTGGCAAGGCCACCTTGGGAACCAACAGCAGCCGAAACTTATTCCTGCTTGCGGCCCGGGCCTTGACCGGAATATCTGCAACCGCTTCGATCGAAAAATCAGGAGAATTGTAATCTATGGCTCCGGTAGCCAGGAGATTTGATGATAGCGCCTCGCCGGTCAAAGTGGAAAGCGCGGCTAATGCCAGCGGCAGTCCCATGGACCGTCCATGTACATTCCATTCGGCATCCGGTGGCATCAGCGGAAATGTGAATAGATTACAGAAAATGCCGCTGAATGCCTGCGCAGCCTGAAATGCATCAATAACAGCCCCACGGCTGGTGATGTCCAGATGGTCCATCAGCCATTTCGGCCAGTTGGGGCAGGATGCATCTGTCCGCGCGCCGACCATGAAATAATAAATGTTAGCCCCTTTCCCCTCGGAAACCATCACTACCGGTACCAGACGCCAGTTACTGTTTCCATTAAAGATTTCTTTTGGCAGCAAATCCGGATTCAGGGAATTGATGAATTTACGCCTTGCATGCTGAAAATTCGCATGTTCGGGGAATACCAACAGAAAGTGGGCCGCAAGAGATAAATCCATCAACCTGCTATGCGTCTGCGGCAGCCTACTCTTTACCTCATTACTTAAATCACTGAGCTCTGGCCAGGATTTCGGCCAGTCAATCAGATCTGGCCGGGACAAATTGCAAACAGCGCAATCAGGAGCCAAGGCTTCCACGATCAGAAGATCAGGAGCTATTTTCTCGCCCATCATCAATATCCAATTACCAGCATTTTCAATTTTCCCGTTGGATCAAGCAGATATTCAGAAGTCAGATTTTTGAAAAAATATCCACCACGGATTTCTCCGGTTTCAAATGCCAAGGAAACGAGAGTACCGTCCGATAACAACCACCCAAAAAGAAAGGCGACCTTCTTGACCTGTTCCAGCCC